>ENA-OWOZ01002028-OWOZ01002028.1-bioreactor-metagenome-genome-assembly--contig:-NODE-2028-length-16345-cov-6.620666_pt1 | contig 16345 bp, 13 predicted proteins | sample MGYA00238140_ERZ651804 | MGnify/ENA primary metagenome ERZ651804 (study PRJEB26910, sample SAMN07631232) | bioreactor metagenome | isolation source: Switchgrass digestor | place: USA: Dartmouth... | reverse complement strand
CCTAGAACCCTTTCCCTGCTTTTTTGGGATTCACGGGTGGATACGATGATGCCTGTGTAGGGAACAGCAATTCGAAGGATGGCTACAATTTTGGCAAATATATCATCGGAAATGCCGCCGTCAAAGCTGTTGGGATCAATATCATCTGCAGGACGGATTCTTGGAACGCTGATGGTATGGGGACCAACCCCGAAGGTGGCTTCCAGATGCTCTGCGTGCATTAATATGCCGACAAAATCATAGAGATAGTTATTCAGACCAAACAAAACCCCAAGCCCGACATCATCAATTCCGCCCTCCATGGCTCGATCCATAGCCTCGGTGTGCCAGGCATAATTATGCTTTGGGCCTGTGGGATGGAGCTTTTCGTAGTTTTCCTTATGATATGTTTCCTGGAACAAAATATAAGTACCAATTCCTGCTTCCTTCAGCTTGCGGTAATTTTCCACAGTGGTTGCTGCAATATTGACATTTACACGGCGTATTGAGCCGTTCTTGTGCTTGACTGAATATATGGTTTCGATGCTTTCAAGAATGTATTCAATAGGATTGTTAACCGGATCTTCGCCTGCTTCCAGAGCCAGTCTTTTATGACCCATATCCTGAAGGGCAATAACCTCCCTGCGGATTTGCTCCTGAGTCAGCTTTTTTCTTGGTATGTGCTTGTTGACATAGTGGTAGGGGCAATATACACAGCCGTTGACACAGTAGTTGGAAAGATAAAGCGGGGCAAACATTACGATGCGGTTGCCATAGAATTTTTCCTTGATTTTTTTCGCCAGCCGATAGATTCTTTGAGTTTCTTCCTCCAAGTCACATTCAAGCAATACAGCCGCTTCCCTGTGGCTGATGCCCTTCATGGCTTCCGCCTTTTTAATTATCTCATCAATTAATGCTTTGTTATCCTTATTTGCTTTGGCATATTCCAGTGTATCCAGTATTTCCTGATGGCTGATAAATTCCTCTGCTACTTTTGATTTAACGTCATACATCATGACAGCCTCCTTCTTGAATTAGCCTTTTTACTGCACTGAGCAGACTGACAACAGGGCTGCCAAACCGGATTGCCTGCCCAAAGAAATCTTGGATTACTTTGCAATTATAAAATTGCTTTTACAATCAAAAGATTACTTTTGCAGTCAACTGCTAATAAAAAACCCTATGTCCTTAGAAGTCGTCCTTGGACACAGGGTAGTAGATGTCATATAATCAGGATCATTCTGCAATGGTAATATATTTCCTGCTCGGATTGATACTCCTTGCAATTAATACATTTCCACCATTTTAAATGATGAACTGCCAAAACAGTCTTCCTACTTGGGCGAACCCTTGTCGTCAGAACAAATATGTTATTTATTTAACAACCAGTATACTACAATATCAAAGTATTGTAAATAAAATTTATTTTTCAAAAAAAGTCTTTTTACTCACAAAATATGCCATATTTTAGCTGTCCCTGATTAATCGTCACTGTACACTAATTCGAGAAGTTGCGCAATCGGAAAGGAGGGAATAGTAAAATTCTAAGACATAAATTGACATTATTTAACATAGATAGTATAATGGGAAATAATAACATCAATAATATTTAAATATAAACGTTATTGAGGAGGTATAAGAGGTATAATGAGTAGTGATTTTATTGATAAATTACCGTTTTATAAAAAGGAAATGGAAAAAAGATATAGTCAAATCCTTGCACCTTTTGCAACACACAAACCAAAAGAAGACAGTCGAGTGTATACTGAAGAACAAAGAGCAGATGAAAATAGAAGCGATTTCCAACGAGATAGGGACAGGATTATTCATTCAAAAGCGTTTAGAAGATTAATGTATAAAACACAGGTTTTTGTCAATCATGAAGGAGATCACTTCCGTACAAGACTTACTCATACATTGGAAGTAGCACAGTTTGCACGTGGTGTTTGTAAATCGTTGGCGCTTAATGAAGAATTAGCAGAAGCTATTGCGTTGGGACATGATTTAGGACATACTCCATTTGGACATGCAGTGGAAAGATATCTTAGTGAGAAATTAAGTGAATCTGGTGAAGGAGAATTCTTTCATAATGAGCAAAGTGTGAGAATTGTTGATTTTATTGAAAAAAGATGCTCTGAATATAACGGGCTCAATTTGACTTATGAAGTGCGGGAAGGTATATTAAAACATAATGATCGTACAGATAGAAGTGGAATATATAAGAGTTTGGATTGTATGAATGTTTGCTCAACTCTTGAGGGGCAAATAGTTAATATAGTTGATACAATAGCATATATATGTCATGATCTACAGGATGGAATAAATTCAGGTTTAGTAGAACATGCAATGAAAGAGAATAAAGACTTCGCAAAAATTATGGATGAATTAAGAGAAGTAATATGCTCATTTTTAGATTGTAGTAAGGAAAAAGTAGATTTTTCAAAATACAGTGATACTTTTTTTGTAAGACAATTGATACATAAATTAATAATTATATTAACTGATAATAGTGTCAAAAATTTAAAAGAGTATAAAGTTAATGATAAAAATGACGTTATAAAATTAGCAAAAAATAATATTGAATTAATAAAATTTAGAGAACCGACTAATGAGATATTTAATAATATTAAAAAAATTGTATATAAAAACATATACAAATTACATACGATCCAAGCAATGGATGAAAAAGCTAAGAAAGTAGTATCAGATTTGTATAATAAGTTTAAAGAAAAACCTGTATTATTGCCACCAAATTGGTATTATATGTATACAAATATTGAAGAAAATAGCGCCTTGTATGATGGGGCAAAAAATAGTACAATTAGAGTGATATGTGATTATATTTCTACCATGACAGATAGATATGCTCTCGATGAGCATGAAAGATTGTTTAATCCAAGAATAAAAATATGATGTATTACGTCCTAATACACTAGGAGGATCTATGAACAAATTACAAGGATTTTATGCCCTAAAAAAATCTAATCTACCGTCAGTTCCATGGAATAAATATGAGGGAAATGTTAAATTGGATTCAAATATTCTATGGACTGTTAGGACGGCCGTTATACAAGGTGATGATTTAAATCTTCCTAGAAAAGTTGGTGTACCTGCAGATGTGGCAGAAGCATTTGCAAAAGAACTAAGTAGTAAATTAGGACCTAATGATATGATAATATATTACCCTTTTTTTATAGCTTTAAAAAGTGGGGTATTAGAAGTTTCAGAACGACGAGTAGTAATAGAAGCTGTAAAAGATGATTTATGGAACTTGGTAACTTATAATAAAAAAGATGTCACTATTATTTTTGAAGAAGATGATATAAAATTTATTGGAGATGAACATTTTCTCAGTGTGGAGGAAATAATTAAATTAATTGACTATTGTCCAATTATTAAAAGACAGTTTTTAGATGAAATATCAAGTGGTAAAAGTATTATGCTAGAATGGAGCTTCGCTTGCAAATCAGATTTACATAAGCAACCTATTGGTAATGTGGATTTAGTTTTTTATGAAATCAGAACAGTTTAATAATTAAGATTATTTAAATATTTTAACATGGTTCAAGGCTTCAAATGTTGTTATAAAACTTTGGAAGCTTTGATTTCATTGATGTGGAGTGATAAATGCAATTTTACATATAATTTGAATTAGTGTATATTAGCTAATATAAGAAGCATAAGTAAATAGCAGCCTAATATTGTAGAATTTATCTCGAAATTATGAGTTTTTAGAACAAATATCGTCATATCGTCCATAGACAGGATAAATTACCATAAGGTAATATGAAACAGAATTCAAAGAAGACAGGATGATTTAAGCATGTGGATTCTGTTGGTATTACTTTATGGTATCCTAAAAGGCACAAGGGAAGTAATTAAGAAAAAAGCCCTCCAGAAGAATACGGTTATGGAGGTTTTGATTGTATATACAAGCCTGGCCTTTCTCATGGTCATACCTGACTGCAAAAATGCAATGGGTGTTGAACCGGTTGATTTACTTTGGATTGCTGTAAAGTCTTTTGTAATATTTCTGGCATGGATCTTCAGCTTTAAGGCAATTAAAAAAATGCCCATCAGTATATACGGAGTATTGGATTTGTCCCGTGTTTTATTTGCCACCCTGCTGGGCGTTACCGTTTTAAAGGAAGCCTTTTCGCTGCCTCAACTGACAGGACTGGCGTTGGTTTGTACGGGTCTGCTACTGCTGAACCGGACCAGAAGGCTGTCATCATATAAGGCGGAAAAGATAGAGACAGTATATGTTGTATTAGCCATTGCCTCATGCATGCTCAATGCCTTATCCGGTTTACTGGATAAAATACTGATGAAACGTGTGACAAGCTCACAGCTGCAGTTTTGGTACATGCTCTTTTTGGTGCTGTTTTATTTGATTTATATTTTGGTTACAAGGACAAAAATCAGATGGCTTTACTCCTTTAAAAATTACTGGATATGGATATTGAGCCTTTTATTTATCATTGCCGACAGGGCCCTGTTTATAGCGAACGGCATGGAAGCCAGCAAGGTAACCGTAATGACCTTAATCAAACAGTCAGGTTGCCTGGTGACAATTCTAGCCGGCAAGTTCATTTTTAAGGAAAAGAATATCGGCTATAAGCTAGCTTGTGCCGGAGTGGTTATAGCCGGAATAGTGATAGGGATATTTTAATAAACTAAAGGCTTCCTGAGTGGAAACTTTGGAAGCCTTGTTTTATGTTGTTAAAAAGGCTGAATTTCAATAGGCATTATATCAGTCCGTTTTTATGATCGCTTACAGTCTGTGCGGCATAATCCTCCAACAAGCCGGTATCAAACAGCAGCCACAATACGGAATAGCGATCCTTTGTATCCTTTGCAAAAACGATAGAGTCCTTTATCATATCCTCTCCGTACATGCCCCAGAATTCATCTATCTTATAGCCGATTGTCTGCAGGAGTCCAAGAACTTCCTCTTTTCCCGGAGCTTCCCTGAGAGTTTCTGTAATCTCATCCCACTTCTTTATAATAGCATCAAGCCGCTTGCTGTCATAGAAGCCCACCTTCTTCTGAAGTGCCATTATCTCAGGAGCCAAAGAGCCATAAACTCGCTTTACTTCCTTTTCCCACTGGTCAGGACTGAATGAAAAATGGAAAGAATCGTCTGAAGCGGAAGCCAGCTTTTCCCGCAGGTGGCTTGTAATAGCCGTACTGTAGGCCACATCAATGCCATGGACAAAATAGTCGTGATTTTTCATAATATTAACTATTTCATAAAAATGGGATAAATGGTGTTCACTGCCGGAGGCAGGCCGGGAATTGCCTGCATATGCCATTGCGATTCCCACTACGACTAAGCTTTTCATAAGACGTCCCATGCAATCAGGATCCCGCTTCAGATACAAAGAAATGTCTTTTTTGCATGCATTTACTTCTTCCATAACCATGTCATAGATCTGCTGGCAGAAATACTCATCATTTATGATATGGCCTAGCTTCCAGTCGTTAAGACAGGATAATTTTCCGAGGACATCACCTACACCGGCTCGAATCATATCAATTGGTGCATCTTTAAGTACATGGGTATCAGCTACAATCCACCTGGGAACCTGCCCATTTAAAGTGACCTTCATTCCTTTAAGGATCAGAGCGGCACCTGCAGATGCGTAGCCGTCCATGGAAGGGGCCGTAGCCACTATCATATAGGGGAGCTGATTCTTAAAGGAGATATATTTGCAGATATCGTTGATTACTCCTGCACCCACAGCGATAATGACCTGAGTTTCGGTATCAATTGCAGAATCTACAGCTGCCAGAGCGTCTTCATCTGGAATAAGTACGGAATCACCGGTTTGAAAAATTTGATTTTTAACCTTGAACCCATGATCATTTAACTGATGATATACCATATATCCACAGGCGGCATAGGTATTTTGATCAGCCACCAATAATATATTCGCATAACCGGTTATCAGGGATGGAATTAGTTCACATGCATTTTCACATATTACTACTTTTTCAATATCACACTTGTGTTCATGACCACATAAACAGTCATTTATGTTTCTTTGAAAGACCAGTTCATTCATATTAGTCTCTTCCTTTCATTTTGGGGGTATCAATGTAGGATGATTATAATCAATTTATATAATAATTACAATAAGCCGTAAAAAAGCAAAGGGACTTTTGTAAACATTATAAAAAGCCGGAACAGGGATAAAATGGACTTTTGTAAATTATGTATAGGAGGATTCATTTTATTTACTTTCGTTTTGTTGACTATTATTAGGCTATGCCTGTAGAATACAACTAGACCTAGCGAATAGAAGAATGAATTTATCTAATGAAGGGGAGAGTAGAGCATGAGTGTTGATATAATTATTAAACATGCTTGTAAAAAATATGGGGATACTACAATAATTCCTGATTTAAATCTATCAATAAAAAAAGGCGAATTTTTCACATTACTCGGTCCGTCCGGTTGTGGAAAAACTACATTACTGCGAATGATTGCAGGCTTCAACTCCATCGAAGGAGGAGATTTTTATTTTGGTGATAAGAGAATAAATGATTTGGATCCGTCAAAGAGAAATATAGGAATGGTTTTCCAGAACTATGCCATATTCCCTCATCTTTCGGTTCGCAAGAATGTAGAGTTCGGATTAAAAAACAGAAAGCTGGAAAAGGCGGAGATAAAAACAAGAGCTGAGAAATTTCTAAAACTAATGCAAATGGATGCTCTTGCAAATCGTATGCCTGAGAGGTTGTCAGGTGGACAGCAGCAACGTGTGGCGCTTGCCAGAGCCCTTTGCATAGAACCTGATGTATTGCTTATGGACGAGCCTCTAAGTAACCTTGATGCAAAGCTTCGTGTAGAAATGCGGGCTGTAATAAGAGAAATTCAAAGAAATGTTGGCATTACCACTGTCTATGTCACCCATGATCAGGAAGAGGCCATGGCTGTATCTGACAGAATAGCGGTAATGAATGCAGGTAAAATACAGCATATCGGGACACCGAAGAATATCTATCAAAGACCTGCGAACCTGTTTGTTTCCACATTCATCGGCCGCTCCAATATTATCGAAGGGGACCTGTCGGTTGAAAACGGTAACAGCTATTTCAAACTGAAAAACGGCAATAAGGTTCAAATGAACAATGTGCAGAAGAAATATCAGAGCTCACAGCCTGTTGTGGCAAGCGTAAGACCTGAAGAATTCCTCCTGTGTGATGATAAAAAGCAAGGCCAGATCAAAGGAATCGTAAAAGACAGTGTATTCCTGGGATTAAATACTCATTACTTTGTGAAACTGGAGACAGGTGAAGAAATCGAGATTATTCAGGAATCCACTATCAGCAGCATCATTCCGTCAGGAGCAGAAATTGCTTTAAGACTCAATGCGGAAAAGGTAAATCTGTTCACAGAAGATGGGGAGAGCAATATTCTGGAAGGTGTCTGCAACGATAATATAGCGTAGTGGCAGGAAGAGAGGCGAAGTAGATCAATGAAGAAGCATAAACGCTTAGAGCTTTGGACCTTTGTTACAATTGCAATATTTTTACTGTTTGCTGTCTTTCTGGTTTATCCAATGATCGGGATATTAAAGGAATCAGTAATTACTCCTGAAGGGAATTTTACGCTGGAGCAATTTAAAAAGTTCTTTTCTAATTCCTACTATAGTCAGACGATATTAAACAGTTTTAAAGTAACCATTGCAGTAACGGCAATGACCCTACTGCTGGGAATACCATTTTCATATTTTTATTCCTTTTATCAGTTAAAGGGAGCAAAATTCCTGTTTATAACCAGTGTACTGTGTTGTATGTCAGCTCCATTCATCGGAGCCTATGCCTGGATACTGCTGTTGGGCAGATCGGGTGTTATAACCGTATTCCTGAAGCAATATCTGGGTATTAACATAGGCAGTATATATGGATTTACCGGAATTATGTTTGTTCAGGCATTCAAGCTGTTCCCGCTGGTATTCATCTACATGAACGGTGCTTTTAAAAATATTGACAATACCCTTCTGGAAGCTTCCGAGAACATGGGATGTGTAGGTATAAAACGTTTCTTTAAAATAATCATGAATCTGTCCATGCCTACGATTCTGGCGGCTGCGTTACTGGTATTTATGCGTGCCTTTGCGGATTTTGGAACCCCTTTAGTAATTGGTGAAGGTTACCGTACTTTCCCGGTGGAAATTTATAATCAGTATCTGGGTGAGAATGGAACCAACCATTCCTTTGCTGCAGCCATAAGTGTAATTGCCATTTTGGTAACAGCAGCTGTATTCTTCCTTCAAAAATGGGCTACAAGCAAATACAAGTTTTCTATGAATGCTCTGCATCCTGTAGAAAAGAAAAAGCCTAAGGGAATCATGGGCATATTGATGTACATTTACACTTATGGCTTAGTAGCAATTGCATTGCTGCCTCAGGTTTACATAGTGTATCTGTCCTTTAGAAATTGCAAAGGCTCTGTTTTCCTGGAAGGTTACTCGCTGATTAATTATGAGGCAGCAGCTAAAAAATTACTGGGAAGATCTATAAAGAACACCTTGGTATTTGGTGTGGTTGCTCTTGCTATTATCATTGTGCTGTCAGTACTTATTGCTTATCTGGTTGTTAGAAGAAGCAATGTTGCCAACAATATTATAGATACCGTATCAATGCTTCCTTATATTATACCAGGTTCTGTCGTAGGTATTGCTCTGGTATTGGCATTCAGCAAAAAGCCTATGGCATTGACAGGTACTATAACAATCATGATTATAGCATTGGTTATCCGGCGTATGCCTTATACCATCAGGTCGGCAACGGCAACATTAATGCAGATACCAATGAGCATTGAAGAAGCTTCCATAAGCTTGGGAGCATCCAAATTAAAAACATTTATAAAAATAACTGTACCAATGATGACCAACGGTATTGTGTCCGGAGCGATTTTAAGCTTCGTTGCAATAGTAACCGAGTTATCCAGTGCAATTATTCTGTACAATAACAGAAGTATTACACTGACCATGTCTACATATGTAGCAATTTCCAGAGGAAATTATGGCCTGGGTGCTGCCTTTGCAGCAGTTTTAACAGTATTTACAACTATTGCACTTTTAATTTATCTTGCAATCAGCAAGTCAGAGGATATCAAATTATAAAGTTCATTCTCATGTAGATGTTATATGATATGTTAGTTATTCTTAGTAAATCGTTATTATATAGCTCATCTACATGTAAATGATAATATTAAGAAAATAGGGAGAGGAGAGGTCAGACATGAAAAAGAAATTTTTAGCAATACTGCTTACAGCAGTTATGGTAGTGTCACTGGTTGGATGTGGTAGTAAATCTAATACATCTACAAATGATTCAAAAAATGATTCAAAGGGAACCGGCAACTCAAACGGAGGGACAAGCCAAACAACAGACGAGTCAACTAAGACAGAAGATTTGGGAAATAAGCTGGTGTTTTATTCTTCAATGACAGATGATGATATCGAGGCAGTAATAGAAGGATTTAACGCTTTGTATCCTGATATCGAAATAGAGGTTGTTAATGGTTCCGCAGGTGAGTTGGTAGCACGTATTACAGCTGAGGCAGATAATCCTCAGGGTGATGTAATGTGGGGTGGTTTGCCTCAGACAGACGGTAATTCATATGCTGATATCTTTGAGCCATATATTTCAGAAAATGAAGATGAAATATATGATGCTTATAAGACCAATAACGGCTTTTATAACTATGCTCATTTATCAACTGTCGCATTTTGCGTGAATACAGATCTGGAGAAAGCTGCCGGTATTGAAATCAAAGGCTACAAAGATCTGCTGAATCCGGCATTAAAGGGTCAGATCATTTTCTCAGATCCTAACTCTTCATCAGCAGCATGGAACAACATTTGTAACATCATGGCAGTATACGGTTATAACAGTGATGAAGCATGGGATTTCATAAAAGGCTTACTTGACAATGGTATGATAATATCAGATAGCTCATCCAAGTGCTTCAAGGCCGTCGCAGATGGCGAGTATATTGTTGGTTTAACCTATGAAGATGGTGTTGCACAGCAGTTAAAGAATGGTGCCAGCAATATCAAACTGGTATATCCTGAAGAGGGTACTTCAGCAACAGCTATGGCATGTGCAATCATTAAGGGTGCACCTCATATGGCAGCTGCTAAAGCAATGGTTAACTATCTGACAAGTGCAGAAGGACAGGCTGAAAGAGGAGAGAAGCTTGGAACCATTCGTATGACCAACTCTAATGCAAAATATAGTACAAAGTATATTCCTGCAACAGAAGACATTAAATGGGTTCCTCGTGATATTAATTGGTTGATAGAGCATAAGCAGGAAGTTCTGGATCGTTGGAATGAATTGGTAACAACAATAAAATAATAGGGTAGAATATCATAGCAAAAATAGGGTGGACTGATATAAGGAAAGCCAGTTTATATAAACGAATATAAGCTGGCTTTCCTATTAACCATAACAAGTGAAACGGCTTGCCATTTCATGTTTAAGGTCAGTTATTTGCAATTTAAGGCATCATATATTTAATCCCCGGACGGCCTTTTGTTTCATAATTTATCGTACTTTTCACTATTTTTCTACTTTCAAGGTAATTCAGATATCGCTGAACTGTAACACGGGAAAGGCCTACCCGTTGAGCAATATCATCGTTAGAGAAATACTCACCACGGTTTTTCTTTAAAAAATTTTGTATAAGCTCCAGTGTTTTTTGCTGCATACCCTTTTCCAGGTCAGCATGTTCGAGTACAGGTGATTTATGCAATATCTGATCCAAATCAGACTGGGATATGACTGAATCTTTCTGGCTGACAAGGTTTCTTTTGATAAAGTACTTTTGGATTGCCTGTTGGAAACGTGCATAATCAAAGGGTTTTATGAGATAATCTATAATTCCAAGCTTTAGGGCAATATCAACACTCTTAGTGTCATTGGCGGCTGTGATCATGATAACATCTACAGGGATTCTTTCCTTGCGGATTGTGCGCAACAACTCAATACCGCTTATTTGAGGCATATAGACATCCAAGAGAACTAAATCAACAGGATGGTTGCTCAAATACGTTAGAGCGTCGGCTCCATTGGAAAAAGCCTTCACAACTTCGATAGATTCATTTTTCAGCAGATATTTTTTGTTAATTGCAGCAACCATAGGATCATCTTCAATAATAACTGCTTTTACCATATAAATTTTCCTTTCTTTTCTGCTTCTGTTGGCTTTTTATAGCCAAAGAGTATTGAGATTGATGTGCCTTCTCCTTCGGCGCTGTGTATAGTTATTGTGCCGTTATAATTATCAATGATTTGCTTTACAAGGGCCAAACCGATGCCACGGTTTTCACCTTTGGTAGAAAACCCTCTGGTAAATATGTGATTTATGTTGTCATCAGGAATACCTACGCCATTATCATCGATATTGATTTTGAGTGAATTTTCATCTTCTGTTATAAACAATAAAATCTGTCCGCCGGTTTGACGCCCTTTTGTTGCATCAATGGCGTTATCCAAAAGGTTTCCTATGATTGTAGTGAATTGGCTGGTGGATAAAAAGGGATCGGGTGGTGGAGGAAGGTAACTGTTTTCGTCAAGAATCAAAATCACACCATTTTCCCTGGCTTCGTTAATCTTACCGAAGATAAGGGCGGCGATGGTCTTATCGTGAATGTTGTTAACTACGGTGTTAATAGATACCTGAGAGGAATTATATTCCGAGATATAACGTATTGCCAAATCGGTCTCGCCTAATTGCAGCAAACTTAATATTATGTGTAAATTATTTTTAAATTCGTGCAGGTTGGAGCGTAGGGCTTCCAGAATAAAGTTGACACCGGTGAGTTCTTCCGCCATCTTTGTGAGTGCAGTTTTGTTACGGATTATTGCAACAAAACCTATGGATTCATTCTCATTTTTTATATTGATCCAATCAATCATAAGATGTATGTCACCGAAAGTGATTTCTACGTTATACTTTGGCTTTGTAGACTTAAGTATGGTAAGAAACTTATCATGGATTGACAGGGAGCGGATGGACTGTCCAAAAACCGGTTCCTGCTTTAAGCCAAGCATTTCAGAAGCGGGCTTATTGCACATGATAATTTCTCCGGCTTTATTAATCGCAAAGATGCCTTCTTCCATATTGTCTACCACTTCGCTTCGCTGAATAAATAATTGGGCAAAATGGGCAGGTTCATAACCAAATAAAGTATTCTTTACAAATTGGGCAATGGCATATGAAGCGAAAGCATTTGTAAGGAGTGCAAGGATTACAATCCAAAAAAACTTAAGGATAAAATCCGTTTCAAGCCGGACAAAGGTTTTATCATATATACCAACCATGACATAACCAATGATAATATTACGGCTGTTTATAATAGGCGTTGTGGCACAAAGCTGTTTAATATATTCATTGGAATCACCGGAAAAATAAATTTCACTCGTTCCGGGCTTTTCAATGGTTGATGGAAGGAATTTACCAATCAAATCTTTATTTGGGTGATATAGACATTGCCTGTTGCGTAATGTGATGGCAATTACATCAAAATCCCGAGCGTTGTTAACAATTTTATCCATATAAGCATTAAGCTCATCACTGGCTTCACGATTGACCAAAGAATCATAGACCATATAATTTTGAGCAAGCGTGTAGGACAAATTTTCAATGTTAACAGAAATAGCCTGCTCGATTCGTTGCAGACAGGTAAAGAGAAAAAACGCAAACATGATCAGCATCAGCAGGGAAGAGGTCATAAAGATCATACCAAAAGACCGAATAAAAATGGAACCCTGTGACTTGATATGGTTTATCTGCCTGCGAAAGAAATTTTGTTTCTTTTGCATAACGGGGTAACCCCCTTTGCGCAGTGTTTTGTTGACAATCACTAATATATCATATATCATTATAAATCGCAATAAAAAAGATTATTCGACAATATTATGCAAAGAAGGATACTGCTATGAAGAAGAAAAATGTCATTTTAATGACGGTAATGGGGATATTAATTCTTGTTGTCTGCATAGTCATCCTTGGAAAAATTAATATTATGAATAAGCAAAATTATTCCTTATATCCGTTGGAGGATGTCAGTGTAGATGAAGATTATACCATAGGCGGGAAAGTCTCAATCTGTGCTTCTATTTCTGAGAAGACATCGGATTATTTGCTGAGGCAGTTGAAGGAAGCTTTCCCGGAGGTTACGGTGTCGATTGACTGTCTTGACAGTGATACCATTCGAAAAACATTGATGTCCGAAAAACAGGGACAAAGTATAGGTTATGACATAATTATTACAGACGGTACATTTCTTGCAGCATATCTTAAGGAGCAAGGAGTGCTTCAGGCGTACAAAACACCGGGAGCGAAGATGCTGGTGGAGTATTATGACATTGATGGATATTGGTATCCTTTGGGTATGAATCAACTGGTACTGATTTATAATCCGGAATTATATTCGAAAAACAAGATAGCAAATTCATTCAGAGGCTTGATAGACGATCCGCTTATGTACCAAAAGATTGCAATGCCGGATCCGGAAAATGATATAACGGGTTTGACAGCAGTGCTTGCTTTGGGTACATATTATGGAGCTGAATATTATGACGGAATAGTCAAGCAGGATTTCTCCATGGTATCTGAGGATGAAGGAATTGAGAAATTGGCCGACGGAGAATATAAGGTGATGGTTTTGGACGAAAAAACCGCCTTAAAAAGAAAAGCGGACGGCGCAGAAATTGAGATCCTGCATCCGACAGACTTGAGAATCGGTATGCCTCTGATTAATATGATAATAAATGAAGAATATTGTGCAAATAAAAATGTGGAAATCTGTGAGATGATTACGGACTGGTTTCTGTCAAAAAGCGGCCAGAAATGCTTTATGGGGGAATATTACCGCTCCTCCAGACTGGATATGAACAGCACTTACATTGCCAAAGGTTCTGATAAAGATAAGGATGAGAGCTGGCAGAGCGATTATAGCAGGATGAGTGATATGTACACGGAGTTTAGCAAAAGGGTATTGCAGGATGAGTAAAAGGGATGTTGGGATAAGCTTTATAAAGATAATTAGATACTATTTACTACAGAGATCCTCAGAGGATAAAATCTCCTCTGAGGATTTTGTGGCTTATTCAATATCAACATAAAGCGCCACTTTATCGTAGTTTTTATACACTTTATTAATCGCTGACGTTAAATTGTCAGAGAATGTATTTAAAGTACCGGATGGATTTATTACTATATTTGATAAATCAATATAGGCATCATATAAATCGATAAGGGCTTCATAAGCATCCTGATACTCAGCAGGTGGGCTTTTTAATTTTTTAATTGAAGAATGCACGAGCTCCTGACTGGCTTTAACTTTGTTGATTATGATAATAAACCCTTCATCTGAAAACAGATTATCAAGAGCAATATTAAAATCACTTACAAAATAACCATTGGGACGGGTATATTCATCGGTGGTAATGTCTGCCTTTTCATAAATAGCATTGTACCAAACGTCCTTAATCAGCTTTCCACATGCCTCAGCAGGCTCGGTAAGTGCATGTATTGCCATTGCCGCCAATTCAAAATCAATACGGTACTTATCGAGTGCAGCCTGATACTTTTTATTATCTTCATGCTTTTTTACCTGCCAGGCGCCATATATAGCTATTATGGCAAGAATTAAGATAGTAACAAGCAAACCTTTATGTACCTTTGCTTTTGATTTTCCTTTGCTTTTTGATTTAACAAGCACGGTCTGCTGAGGTTCTTTTTCATCTTTAATTTCTATGCTGCCAATTGGACAGCCACACATTCCACATATTATTGCACCTGCTTCCAATTCTTCACCGCATTCCCTGCAGAATTTTATATCTTCTGCAAGCATAAATCCGCAATGAACACACTTCGGAGCCTTATCAGAAATAAAATTGCCACAACGAGGGCAACGTATCATTGCCATAGATAATCCTCCATATGTATATTATTAGGAACAAATGAAATCAATTGTGCTTAATATAATTCTGTTACCGTACATTGATATCGATCATCCATAATTTCAATTACTACAGTATAATGGGTTCTTACTTTGGCGCCCATTAAGTTTTCATGATCTACATAAGCCTTAACGGTATATCTTGGTGAATAGCCTGTGATAAAATCCTCATTATATGCGGGAAAAGCAGCAGTAGATGGACATGATATTTTCTTGCGAATTACATCCTTGGCGACCTTATACATATCCATTTCTATTTTACTGGCACCGGTAAATGCTTTTATTGTATCTGAAACAGCAGCTTCAATACTTCCTGATGATTTGTAATTTCCTATCAGGGTTTTTGCAGCTGATATTATCAGCAATAATACCACTATAGCTATAGCCCCATTTATTAAAGTATCCTTTAGGCTGGGGGTATTATCGTAATTATCGCTCTTTGCAGTATCAGAACCGCCATCAGAAGAATTATCATAAAAAGGTATGACTTTTGAGCTATTATTATCTGTTTTTATTTTGACTCCACATGACGGGCAAAATACTGAATCTTCCGTTATGCATTTGCCGCACTTATAGCAGTACATATTACCTCCTCAAAATATAACAGCAATGGCAATTTTGCGCCTTATATCGACATCTGTTTACATTTTTATTATAGATTATAAATAGAATTAGTCAATAAATCCATATGTTTAATTATGTTCGGGTTGATATTGCTTAAAGAATTATATGTACTGGGAGGACTAATGATTGATTTACCTAATACGAACAACAAGGAATTCAGGTTCCCATAAAAGACATTATAATGCTCGCTTTTTATGCGCTTTTATGTGATAATTTATATGCAGCTATCCGATTGTATTCCATCTACTTTATTTTTCGCTTTTGCTTTAATTCTCTTTCCCTTTTTTCTGCAGCCTCTTCTTTTAATGCTTTTTCATAAAGCTCTATTTTTTTGAGCCTTTCAACTTCCTGTTTTCTTTTTTTGCTCATAACTTTAACGGGTTTGGGCTTAGCTGCACCGGGTATCCAGATAGTATGTGATGGGAACCCCTCGCTTCTTCTCATATGTTTGTACCTCCTTGTATAAAATATATGTACTCATATCTTGTCGGTTAATTTACATTATAGCAAAAATAAATAATAGTAACAATTAATAGAAATAAATAAAAAGGATTTTGCTGTAGAAATAAATAAAAAGGATTTTGCCTGATGATGGTTAATGTGGGATGTTGTTATATCAATTATATAATAGTTCTGTGGCAAACGGTGGTAAACGGTAAATCATGCGTACTACCCAAAAAAATAACCGCCCAAAGTGGCGGCTTATTTGTTATTGCTTTTTACCTTCTGCAGCTTTCCGGGAGTTTTTCTGA
>ENA-OWOZ01002027-OWOZ01002027.1-bioreactor-metagenome-genome-assembly--contig:-NODE-2027-length-16354-cov-4.475702_pt1 | contig 16354 bp, 13 predicted proteins | sample MGYA00238140_ERZ651804 | MGnify/ENA primary metagenome ERZ651804 (study PRJEB26910, sample SAMN07631232) | bioreactor metagenome | isolation source: Switchgrass digestor | place: USA: Dartmouth... | reverse complement strand
AAGAATTAATCGAACTTGTTGAGATGGAGTTAAGAGAATTACTAAACGAATACGATTTCCCGGGAGACGAAATTCCCATAGTCAGAGGTTCTGCTTTGAAAGCTCTTGAGAGCGCTTCAAATGACCCGAACGCTGAGGAATACCAGCCGATTCTTGAATTAATGAGAACCGTTGACAAATATATTCCTACACCTCAGAGAGACGTTGACAAGCCGTTCATTATGCCTGTTGAGGACGTATTCTCCATCACCGGCCGTGGTACTGTTGCAACCGGTAGGGTTGAGAGAGGCGTAGTCAAGGTTGGTGACGAAGTTGAAATCGTCGGCCTTAACGACCAGCCGAGAAAGACCGTTGTAACCGGTGTTGAAATGTTCAGAAAACTTCTTGACCAGGCTGTTGCAGGCGACAACATCGGTACTCTTCTGAGAGGCGTTCAGAGAACGGAAATTGAAAGAGGACAAGTACTTGCTAAGCCCGGTTCAATTAAGCCTCATACCAAGTTCGTCGGCCAGGTTTACGTACTGACCAAGGAAGAAGGCGGAAGGCATACTCCTTTCTTCAATGGTTACAGGCCTCAGTTCTACTTCAGAACAACCGACGTTACAGGCGTAGTAAAGCTTCCTGAGGGTGTAGAAATGGTTATGCCCGGCGACCATATCGATATGGAAATCTCATTGATTACCCCTATCGCTATGGAAGAAGGTTTAAGGTTCGCTATTCGTGAAGGTGGCAGAACCGTCGGAGCAGGAACTGTTACAAAGATTATTGAATAATTATCAGGTTAAGGACAGAAGCAGGAGTGCAAGTATAGCTCTCCTGCTTCTTTTTTATCACGGAAACGGTTTTTTTGACACGGATGGTACTCTTGGCTGATATGTTTGCTCTGGTTAACTGTCCGTTCGTCAAGAAAAGAGTAAAGCAAGTTAGGCATATGTGCTGCAAATTACGTGTTTTGTGAGAACCTGTGCACCAAGACTTTCTAAATTCATTCCCAATGTTGTAAACACATCAGCCAAATATCAATTTTAGGAGAAGCGTCCCGCTGACAAGAGGGGTTGGAGTTTGACGCTAATGTAGGATACTGCCAGGGCTTTAATAATGTCAAATACCACGAATAAACCTGTTCCCATGATTATTGCCTTAAGCACGCTGAGCTTAAGTATAATTCCCAGCCAAAGAGTGCCTAAAACATAACAGGGGATCAAGCCGGCTAGGAGGGAAAGGAATATGCTTCCCACTGTTTTTTTTGCAAATCTGTCCATGATAAAGGCAGTTACCAGGGGAATAATGGGAAAGCTTATTAAGTATCCACCCTTGGGGCCAATTATTGTTGCCGGTCCTGATTCAAAGCCCGCAAATACAGGAAGCCCTGTAATCCCGAGGATTATATACACAACTTGGGAAAGAAGACCTATCTTTCTTCCGAAAACGGCAGCGGAAAGAAATACGGCAAAGGTTTGCAGGGTAAATGGTACAGGTGATAAGGGCACACTGATGGATATTTGTGATAAAACAGCGGTAAGAGCTGCGCATAAAGAAGCGGCGCTCATTTCTTTGATTGTAAGTTTCATTTTTATGTTACCTCCGATTGTAAACCAATTCATGTAATTGAGTTAACAATAAAAGAATAGATTATTTCATTAAGTTCGTCAAGTAGTTTAATACAGTGTCAACTTGTTGTAGGTTTTATATGTCAAACCTCCTCAAACCCATCAGGCAAGTGAACCTATTACTATAGGTAAGCTTATATTTGAGATGGAATTTGTGATTATAAGACACCAGGACGCCTCTTCTGACATGAATGTTTATGTCAACGGTAAAGTTGGTATATATTATTATCCTTATTAGGAAAACTGATACTGAAATTTGTAAAATAACAGGAAGGAGCAGATGTAATGGTTGAGATAGCAAGGAATATTTACTGGAACGGTATAAAAGACTGGGATTTAAGAAAGTTTCATGGCCATGAACTGTCCACCCACAGAGGCTCAACATATAATTCATATATTATCAAGGGTAAAATGACGGTACTGATAGATACAGTATGGACCCCTTATAAGGAAGAGTTCGTGGAAATGCTTGAAAATGATGTGGGGATAGATAACATAGATGCTATTGTCATCAATCATATTGAATTGGACCATGGAGGAAGCCTCCCTTATATTATGGAGAAAAGGCCGGATATTCCCATATACTGCACAAAAATGGGAGCTGAAATTATTAAAGGACATTTTCATCAGGATTGGGATTTCAAAATAGTAAAAACGGGAGACAGCTTAAATATAGGGGAATATGACCTGGTATTTGTGGAAATGAAAATGCTGCACTGGCCGGACAGTATGCTCACTTATGTCAAAGGTGCGTCCGTGGTGTTTTCAAACGATGCCTTTGGACAGCACTTTTCAAGCCAGTCCCTGTTTAATGACGAGGTTGATGAATGTGAATTATATCAGGAGGCCATAAAATATTACGCCAACATACTTACTCCTTTCAGCCCGCTGATAAAGAAAAAAATTGAGGAGATAAGAGCATTGAATATTCCCATTGAGATGATAGCACCCAGCCATGGCGTAATATGGAGAAAAAATCCTACGCAGATAATAGACAAATATTATGAGTGGTCTCAAAGCTACAGCGAAGATTTTGTAGTTATAATATATGATACCATGTACAACAGTACAAAGAAAATGGCTGATGCCATAGCCGGGGGCTTGAGAAATAAAAACGTCAAGTACAAGATGTTCAACAGTTCCGTAACTGACAGTAATGACCTGATTACAGAGATATTCAAATCAAAGGGAATACTCGTTGGAAGCTGTACTGTTAACGGCGGTCCCCTGCACTCTATAGGAGGCTTGCTTTCAGTGATTAAAGGCCTGAAATTCAGAGGTAAATTAGCCGCTGCCTTCGGCAGTTACGGCTGGGGAGGCGAAGCGCCTGTAATTATATCCGAACAACTGAAGGAAGCAGGATTTAAGGTAGTAAAAGACCCAATCAGGGTTAAATATGTACCAACGCCTGAAAACCTGGATGAATGCATAAGGCTTGGCGAAATTTTTGCTGAGATGCTGTAATCCAGGAATAGCCCCTTCTTCCTTCTCTGCCATTTTAAACATTTGCATAATAATATATGAGACATTATAATTTTATATAGGCCTAAGATAAGAGATATATTGAAAGTTAATGATTTAAGTTTGGTGTTTGTTTACCTGGTCCTCCGAAATAAATTTAAGAGCGGAGGACATGACTTGATTTGTTTAGGAGTGGTCAAAATGATTAATAAAGGAAAAATACGCGTATTACCTCTTCTTCCTTTAAGAGGACTTACCGTGTTTCCATATATGACCTTGCCTTTCGATGTGGGCAGAAAAAAATCCATTAAAGCCCTGGAAGAAGCAATGGTCAAGAATCAGTTGATTCTGCTGGTTACACAGAAAGATGCAAAAATTGATGAACCTGGAACAGAAGATATATACTCAGTAGGTACCATATCGAAGGTAAAGCAGCTTCTGAAGCTGCCAGGAGATACCATCAGGGTCCTGGTAGAAGGTATAAGCAGGGCAAAAGTTAGCAGCGTACTGCAGATGGAACCTTTCTTCCTTGTTGAGGCGGAGGAGATAGTGGAATCCGCTGATAAGTATATTGGGAGAAAAGCGGAACTGGAAGCTCTCAAAAGGTTGGTTATAAAAGCCTTTGAGGAGTACGCCAAATTAAGCGGAAAAATATCGGCGGATACGGCATTTTCCATTGTATCAGTGGAAGACGCTGATAAGATTGCGGATATTATTACTGCAAATATGGCCTTAAGAACAGAGCAAAAACAGGAAATCCTCGAAGAGTTCAATGTCTTTGCGCGTCTTGAAAAGCTACTTAAGATCCTTAATGAAGAAGTTGAAATTCTCGGTATCGAGAGGAATATCAGCGCAAAAGTAAGGAAGCAGATTGAAAAGTCCCAGAGGGAATATTAGCTGCGTGAGCAGCTTAAAGCGATACAGAATGAACTGGAAGGGAAAGACGGCGAATCAAGTGAAATAGATGCATACAGGCAGAAACTGGAGGAAGCTAATCTTCCGGAAGAGGCAAGAGAAAAAGTACTGAAGGAACTGGATAGGCTGTCCAAGCTACCGCCCGGGTCAGCAGAAGTTGGTGTTATCAGGACTTACCTGGACTGGATTTTTGATTTGCCGTGGAATAAACGCACGGAAGACATAATTGATCTTGACAGGGCCGAAAAGATACTCAATGAGGACCATTATGGACTGGAAAAGGTCAAGGAAAGAATTTTGGAATACCTTGCCGTAAGCAAGATGAAGAATAATCTGAAAGGCCCCATACTCTGTCTTGTTGGACCTCCCGGTGTCGGTAAGACATCCATAGCCAGGTCTGTGGCCAGGGCACTTAACAGGAATTATGTCAGGATGTCTCTGGGTGGGGTGCGGGATGAGGCTGAAATCAGAGGCCACCGGAGAACCTACGTGGGCTCTATGCCCGGCCGTATAATCGCTGCTATGAAACAAGCCGGCTCCATGAATCCATTGATACTGATGGATGAAATTGATAAAATGAGCAGCGATTTCAGGGGAGATCCTGCTTCCGCAATGCTGGAGGTACTGGATTCAGAGCAAAACTTTGCATTCAGGGACCATTACCTGGAGATACCTTTTGACCTTTCTGATGTTTTGTTCTTTACCACGGCAAACAGTACCGACACGATACCCAGACCTCTTCTTGACAGGATGGAAGTAATAAATATTTCCGGCTATACCGAAGAAGAGAAGTACGAGATTGCCAGGAGGCACCTGATACCAAAACAGCTTAAAGCCCACGGACTTAAAAAGTCCAGTGTGGTGTTTGACAACAAGGCTATCCATGATATTATTAATTACTATACCCGTGAGGCCGGCGTAAGAAACCTGGAGAGGGAAATCGCCAACATTTGCAGGAAAGCTGCCAAAATGCTTGTGGCTTCAAATAAGAAGTCCATAAAAATAAACAGCAAGAGGGTTGAGGAATTCCTGGGCACCAGAAGATTCAGGTTTGACATGGCCGCTAAAACAGACGAAGTGGGCGTGGCCACAGGCCTTGCCTGGACGGCTGTAGGCGGAGAGACTTTATCCGTTGAGGTATCCGTAATGGAAGGCAGCGGTAAGCTGGAACTTACAGGACAGCTTGGTGACGTGATGAAAGAATCCGCAAAGACAGCTTTCAGTTTTGTAAGGTCACGGGCTCGTGAGTTTGATATTGACCCCGACTTTTACAAGAAATATGACATCCATATTCACGTACCTGAAGGAGCTATTCCAAAGGATGGACCGTCAGCTGGCATTACCCTTGCCACTGCCATGGTTTCCGCCCTATCCGGCAACCCGGTTAGGAAAGATGTTGCCATGACTGGGGAAATAACTTTGAGAGGCAGGGTGCTGCCAATAGGAGGACTTAAGGAAAAAGCCCTTGCTGCCCACAGAGCAGGGATTTACAACATAATAGTTCCCCTGGAAAACAAAAAGGATGTGGATGAAATACCCAAGAGCATAAAGGACAGACTGAAATTCATCTTTGTGGCCAGTGCGGATGATGTCATTAAAACTGCCATTATAAGTAAAGAGAAAAAGGAAAAGGATGTTCACAAGAAAGAAGATGAGGATAGCAGTCTTCTTCTTGAAGAAAAGATTCAACCTGGAGATATTGCTGCCAGGACGGGTATTGAGCAGTAAATTCCTGACTCGGGATATATGAAATTTAGGCAACACTTAAGGTGAGTGATGAAGCAGCTGGCAGTTATTAAAGTGATGACAGCAACAGCATGCAATATATAAACGGTGGAGTATTCAGAATACTCCGCCGTTTTTAATACACATCAGTTTTTCACATTGTGTCCCGTATACTTGATTAAGACTTAGTATTTCTGGTTCACATAGTTGTCTATAACAGACTTCCTGACTGTATCATCCTTGAAGACACCCTCGTACCGCAGCATTTCCAGTATGCGTTCATTCTTGGAATGAAGCACAATGCCGTCCAGTTCCGTAAACACTATTTCAAACAATTTCTTCTTAAGGTTGGGCGAACTTACCTTGACGAAATATGCTTCCACGCCTTTAAAATCCAGGAGTTTCAGCAAGCTTTCAGTAACCTTGTCTTTTTTATCATAAAAATAGTCAGACTTTTTTGCGTACTCCAGGTGTGTAACCTTGTGGGGTGGCGTCTGGGAAGCAAGTTTCCGGTAATATTTCGCCAGCACATTGTAATACTGGTAATTATAAATGGCTTTTTTTACATTGTCGATTTTGCGGAAAGGTTTTATGCCCAGTGAATTGATTAAATTGTAATTTTCTTCTATATACTCGCTTTTGCTTAAATCCCCCTTCTTATACATGAAAATAAGGTTTTGCCTGGTCTTGAGGAAATGATTAAACTTATCCTGTATCATATTTTCACATCCAATGGGCCAATTTGAAAAAAGAAATCTTTATTTCAATTTAATTATAACAGACAAAAAGGTTTTACACCAGTACGTTAAAACATGCCAGTTGGTTGTACTAAATCTGGTTTTACCTGGCAATTGCCTTATCAAAATGCTATAATTGTTAACGTATCTTATCCGAATTATTATATAAATATGCGTATTGGAGGAATATGATGTACGATGTAACCGCCTTTGGCGAACTTCTGATAGATTTTACACCTTGCGGAGCTGGGGAAGAGGATACTCTGCTCTTTGAAAGAAACCCTGGAGGAGCTCCCGCCAATGTTTCAGTATGCGTTTCAAAATTGGGAGGCCGGGCTGCCCTTATATCAAAAGTGGGCAATGATATATTCGGGCACTTTTTAAAAGAAGTCCTGGAAAGGCATGATGTTGAGACCCGGGGTTTGCTTTTCAGCGATACTGTTAAAACTACTCTTGCCTTTGTCCAGCTTGACAGATTTGGCGAAAGAACGTTCAGTTTCTACAGGAATCCTGGTGCGGACACAACCATTGAACCTGGTGAAATAGATTATGGTTTAATTAAAAATTCAAAAGTCTTTCATTTCGGTTCCCTTTCCCTTACCGATGAACCGTCACGTTCCGCCCTGCTTGCCGCTGCTGACTTTGCAGTAAAGTCCGGATGTATTATCTCCTATGACCCAAATTTACGGATTCCCCTTTGGAAAAATCTTGATGAAGCGCGAAACAGCATAATTTCTATGCTTCCTTACGCAGACATATTGAAGGTTTCCCTGGAGGAAATGGAATTTATCACGGGAGAGCAAAACCTGGAAAAGGGTTCATTGATTTTGTCTGAAAAGTATGGATTAGACCTGGTTATTGTCACATTGGGAAAGGACGGCAGCGCATACAGGACAGGCAATACTTTAAGAACCCAGAAAGCCTTTGACAGGGTAAAGGCTGTTGACACCACGGGAGCCGGAGACGCGTTTCTTGGCGCATTTCTTTATTCCGTTACGCAAAGGGACATAAAAGAGTTTAAAGCAGCAGACACTAAAATTATCGATGAAATGATGAACTTTGCCAATGCCGCTGCAGCCCTGTGCGTCATGAAAAAAGGTGCCATACCGGCCATGCCTGACCTGGAAACGGTCAAAAAACTTATGGACGGTTAGAAAAAACCATGGACAAGTACGCACACGGTGATATTATTGTAATTACGGCAATTTAAGTGGATGAAAGGAAGATTATATGAAAATATTCGGCGAAACGGTCAGAACAATTATTCTAAAACCTTTCATAGTATTTTACATGGCTTTTTTACTGCTGCTTATTTACGTTGTCCATACCCTCAATCCGGTTATTCCGCTGGTAACAGGGTTAATCGATGTAAGCGGTGCTGATATATTTGAGACTATTTTGTCCATGACACAATTTTTCTTAAGTTCAAAGGTACTGCCGTATTTCGGAATAGCTATTCTGGTGTTTTCGGTATTATTGGCACTGGCAGCAGGTATCCTGCTTCCGGGCTATTTAAATATACTTTATAACAGCGTAAATGGTTATAGAAACTCCATAGGTACATTTACGGAAGGATACAGGAAATATTTCCTGAAAATAACCTTTTTATTTTTTAAAGCAGGCCTTATTAGTATTTTGCTGACGGTGTTCATTTTGGTGGCAGCAGTCCCCATGATGGTTGTATTGCGTGCTGCCAATATTGAAAAACCTGAATTGGTTCTGGTATCAATTTTTGTTGTTTTCCTGACAGTTACCACCATATTCTTTTGCAGCATGTTTTTAAGAATTTACCTGGTGTTCTGGCTGACAGCTGCTGTAAACGGCGAAAAACCTTTCTTCCTGACCGGTAAACGGGTGGCGGACAGGAATTTCTGGCCCCTTGTACGGAAATTCCTGCTTTTTGACATGTTTTTTATCGGTTTTCACACGGCATTGTCCTATACCAGCATTAGCGGCAATATATATGGATTTGCTGCAGCCTGGGGATTCAATACGGTATTTTTTGCCTTGTTCTTCACTTACATGTTTATATTTTACAGAAGGAACAAGATTGCCGGTTAGCCGGGCCTGCCGCCGGTATATGTCTAGCCGACGGCAAAGTTGTGTTTTCCTATCCTGAGTTTTACCTTAAGGGACCAAATCCATTTGCTTGTAGCTGTGGCGGGATTATAATAATACAAACAACCGTAAGTGGGATCCCATCCGTTCAGGGCATCCCTGGCAGCCTTGTAGGCTGTTTCATTGGGGGTCAGGTTTATCTGGCCGTCAGATACTGCCGTGAAGGCTCCCGGCTGATATATAACGCCCGCAATGGTACTTGGGAAACGGGGATCCCTCACTCTGTTCAGCACAACCGCGCCTATGGCTACCTGGCCTATATAGGGTTCTCCCCTGGCTTCGCCGTATATGACATGAGCCAGCAGGTTTACATCCCTGTCTGCAGAATACGAGGCAGGCCTGCCGGTGGGAAGACCGATGGCTGCCAAAGTCTCCGGTCCCGCTATTCCGTCCACTTTAAGGCCGTTTTTTTTCTGGAATTTCTTCACGGCTTCATATGTTTTTTGACCGTATATACCGTCCACCGGGCCGTCATAGTATCCCCAGTTCTTGAGGCGTGCCTGGATATCCCGCACCTCTTGTCCCCTGGAACCGTAATAGGAGAGTACCTTTGTGCTGTACCCATCATATTCTCTCAATTCGTTTATTACAAGAAAAGTAAACAAAAGTAAAATAATATACGTGGAAATATAAAATATTAATGACCTTTTCACCGCTAGCAGCTCCTTATTCTCAGAATCCTGTTTATAATTTGATTCCTGGGATATTTTTTGTAATATCAGATAAAATATACGTGCCCCGCTAATGTCTGACTTTCCGCCTGGGACAGAATATTTTAACATTCATGATTTTTGTGATACTATTAGTCTATGGTACAATTTTTTCAAAATCAGGCATACTAATTCTGTATTTCAAAAACCGGACATATACTTGGGAGGAGATAACCTTGAAAGATAATAAGTTTAGCAATGTTCTGAATAATTTCAAAAAGATATGTTCAATACCACGTTGTTCTGGCAATGAAAAGGGCATCAGCGGTTTTTTGACAGATTTTGCCCGAAACCTTGGCTTTGAAGCTTTCCAGGACGAAGTACTCAATGTAGTTATACGAAAGCCTGCCTGCCCGGGATATGAAAATGCTCCAACCGTTATTTTGCAGGGGCATATGGACATGGTGGGCGTAAGTGAACGTAAGGATGGCTTCAATTTCGACACTGACCCCATAGAAGTCTATGAAGAGGAAGGTTACCTAAAGGCAAAAGGTACTACTTTGGGAGCTGACAACGGTATCGCCCTGGCATATATGTTGACCCTTCTTGAGTTAAAGGATGCCAGGCATCCTGAACTGGAGATGTTGATGACTGTATCGGAAGAGACAGGCATGAATGGTGCCTTTGGTTTGAAGCCGGGTATCCTTAAGGGGAAAATCCTTATCAATCTTGACTCGGAAGAAGAGGGCATATTGATGGCAAGCTGTGCAGGCGGAGTAACCAGTACTGTATCCCTGCCTGTGGCATGGGAAAAGGCCGGTCCCGGCCAAAACCCTTACCTTGTCAGAATACATGGACTAAAAGGTGGGCATTCAGGCCTGGAAATAGATAAGCAGCGGGCCAATGCCATTGTGCTTTTGGCAAGGTTTCTGGATACTTTGTCAGAAGCAGTGGAATTCAGGATTGCATCCGTAGAGGGGGGCACAAGGCAGAATGCCATCTCCAATGAAGCTAAGGCTATTGTATATGTAAAGGATGAAAATAGGTTTAAGGAAACCATAATGGCATGGGAATCTATTATCAAAAACGAATACAGAGATACCGACCCGGATATTTCCATAGCAGCAGAACCAGCTTCCGATGCAAAAGACAGATGTTTTTCTCCTGAAACCTTAAGAAATCTCATTGATCTCATACTTTTGGTTCCTAATGGCATACAGTCCACAAGTGTAAAAATCCCCGGCCTTGTCGTAAGCTCCAATAATCCTGGTATTTTGAGAACAGGAGAAGCGTCTGTGGAACTGGTTAACTGTGTGAGAAGTTCTGTTGGCAGCCTCAAGAAGAAAATGACGAGCCAGATAGAAATAGCTGCCCGGAGAACGGGAGGCAAAGCGGTTTGCACCAATGATTATCCGGAGTGGCCTTTCAGCAGCGATTCAAAGATCAGGGAATTGTGCGTGAAGGTTTATGAGCAGATGTATGGCAGAAAACCTGTGGTGGATGCTGTGCATGCGGGACTTGAATGCGGAATTTTCAAGGAAACCATTGGACAGGATATCGACATGATATCTTTTGGACCTGACATACAGGGCGCTCACACGGTAAATGAAAGAATGAACATAGCCTCGGCCGAAAGGGTATGGGACTACCTGCTTAAGGTTCTTGAAGAGGTCCGGTCTCTTGACTAAGGGTTTTTTAAATGTTTTAATTTTGGTATATAAACAGGGATAAATTGCGCTTGGGAGGCGATATTGTGGAAAATTTCACTTTTTTAAGCTCCACGAGGATTATTTTCGGTAGAGGTACTGAACTTAAAGTTGGTGAAGAAACCGCCAAATACGGTAAAAAGGTCCTGATGGTATATGGCGGAGGAAGCATAAAAAAGACAGGATTATATGACAAGATCGTAAAATCCCTTAAGGATGCAGGACTGGAATATATTGAACTTTCGGGCGTGCAGCCAAATCCAAGGCTTTCGCTTGTCAAAGAAGGCATTTCAGTTTGCAGGGAGAACAACTGTGATTTTGTACTGGCTGTGGGCGGTGGCAGCGTAATAGACACTGCAAAAGCCATAGGTGTTGGTGTATATTATGACGGAGATGTTTGGGATTTCTGGGCAGGTAAATGCGAACCACAGAAAACATTACCCGTGGGTGTTGTGCTGACTATTGCGGCAGCAGGCAGCGAAGCCAGCAAGAGTTCTGTAATAACCAATGAAGATGGTTCACAAAAAGTTGGCCTTAACCTGAATATCCTGAGACCAGTTTTTGCCATCATGAACCCTGAGCTGATGTCCACCCTGCCCCCATACCAGATAGCCTGTGGTGTGTCGGACATAATGGCCCATGTAATGGAGAGATATTTTACCAACGTGAAAAATGTTGAACTTACCGACAGGCTTTGTGAAGCGGTACTTAAGACTGTGGTACATAACGGTCCCATTGCCCTGAAGAAGCCGGATAATTATGATGCATTAGCTGAAATAATGTGGGCAAGCACATTAGCACATAACGACCTTTTAGAAACCGGAAGAGTAGGAGATTTTGCATCCCACCGCATTGAGCATGAGCTCAGCGCATATAATGACGTGGCTCACGGCGCGGGTTTGGCCGTCATTTTCCCTGCCTGGATGAAGTATGTGTATAAACATGACATAGACAGGTTCTGTAAATTTGCCGTCAGGGTATTTGACGTGGAATATAATTTTGACAATCCAGAGGAAACAGCCCTGGAAGGTATCAGTCGGCTGGAGAACTTTTTCGTGAATATGGGCCTTCCGGTGCGATTGAGTCAAATTGGGATAACCAACGACAAGTTTGAGTACCTGGCTAAAAAATGCAGGAAGTCACCTGACGGTACTGTTGGAAACTTTGTAAAGCTCAGGGAGAATGATATCCTGGAGATATTGAAATTGGCCGAATAGTACATTTGAAGGTAAAATGGTATTCTACGGAAGGAGATAAGTCCATGGAAAAAAAGATAAATATGAAAACACCCTTGGTCGAAATGGATGGGGACGAAATGACGCGGGTAATATGGCAGGGAATTAAGGAGATTCTTATTGAGCCCTTTGTCGACCTGAAAACGGAGTATTACGATCTGGGCTTAAAACACAGGGAAGAGACGGAAGACCAGGTTACTGTCGATGCCGCTTTAGCCACCAAAAAATACGGCGTTGCTGTAAAATGTGCCACCATAACCCCTGATGCGGCCCGGGTAAAGGAATATAACCTAAGCAACATGTGGAAAAGCCCTAATGCTACCATAAGGGCAATATTGGATGGCACCGTGTTTCGCGCCCCGATAATTGTGAGAAACATCAAACCTTATGTATCAGGCTGGGAAAAGCCTATCACCATTGCAAGACATGCTTACGGAGATATTTACAAGGCAGTGGAATACAAGGTTGATGGCCCGGGAAAGGCAGAACTGGTTTTCACCTCTGAAAACGGCCAGATTGTACGCAGGACTATACATGAGTTTGATGGTGAAGGTATAATACTCGGAATGCACAATACCACAAGTTCCATTACAAGTTTTGCAAAGGCCTGTTTCAGTTACGCCCTGGATACAAAACAGGATTTGTGGTTTGCCACAAAGCAGACTATCTCCAAGACATATGACCATACTTTCATGGATATTTTCCAGGAAGTTTATGAGAACGAGTACCGCCAGAAGTTCCAGGACGCAGGTATAGAATATTTTTATACCCTTATTGACGATGCCGTGGCCAGGGTTATAAGGTCAAAAGGCGGGTTTATATGGGCCTGCAAAAACTATGACGGTGATGTAATGTCGGATATGGTGGCTACAGCCTTTGGCAGCCTTGCCATGATGACGTCAGTTTTGGTTTCACCGGACGGCGCCTATGAATACGAAGCCGCCCACGGGACTGTACAGCGCCACTATTACAGGCACTTAAAAGGTGAAGAGACGTCGACCAACTCAACGGCAACCATATTTGCCTGGACGGGAGGTCTTAAGAAGAGAGGCGAACTGGACGGTATAAAAGAATTATGTGATTTTGCTGAAAAGTTGGAAAAAGCCACCATATTGACCATTGAATCCGGCACCATGACCAAAGATTTGGCCCTTCTGGCTCATGGTCCCATCAATGCTGTAAATACCTTTGATTTTCTGAAAATTGTGAAGGAGAACCTTGAATCAATCCTGGTATCTTAGGCATATACAGGGGAGAAACAATTACTCCCCTGTTTTTTAATAATACTTTCAAAAATCTGGGGGTGTATTATGGCAGTATTCCAAGTCATTTTTCTCATTCTTTTTCCTGCAGTAATAATATATATGTTGCAAAAATTCAAAAAATTAAGCTTCTTAAGCCCCATTCTGCTGTGTTATGTTTTCGGCATCATAATAGCTAATCTGCCTATACCTTTTGACAGAGGGATATCTCTTACCATATCGGAAATTTCAGTTCCGCTGGCAATACCGCTGACACTGTTTCAAACCCGTTTCAAAAGTTGGATTCACCTGGCCGGGAAGATGGTCTTATCCTTTGTTCTTGTGTGTATAAGTGCAATTGTTGCATCCATAGTTTCTTCTCTTGTCTTCAAGGGCTTCATTCCTGAATACTGGAAACTGGCGGGAATGCTTGTGGGTGTTTACACTGGCGGTACGCCTAACCTGGTTGCCGTTGGCATGGGACTTGATGTTTCCGAAAGTACTTTGATTTTAGCAAATACCTCTGATGCGATTTTGGGGGGCATCTATTTTCTTATACTTATAAGTGTGGCAAAAAGGTTAGCTGGACTTTTCCTCCCGCCCTATAAACAAAAATCGGCGGAAGTGGAAACAGAAGATATCCAGGAAAGGCTGTTTACCGCAGAACTGTTCTTGAGCAGTAACGGCCGCGGGAAACTGTACAGGATGATAGCCGCATTTTTCATATCCATGGGTATTCTTGTTATAGGAGCAGGCATATCATATATCACCACGGGAAGTTTTACTTCAGTTGTCGTGATCATGCTCACAATTACCACATTAGGCATAGCCTGTTCATTTGTAGGGAAGATACGCAATATAAAAGGTACATATGAAATAGGGCAGTACCTGATATTCGTCTTTTCACTGGCCATAGGTACCACCGTGAATTTCACTGAATTGATTAATGCCAGCAACAAGATATTCCTGTTTACTACAATGGTTATGTGGATGGCCATAATAATACACTTTATCCTGGCAGCAATCTTCAGAATTGATACTGATACGGCAATTATCACTTCCACTGCCGGAATATTCGGTCCTCCATTTATTGCGCCGGTGGTTAACGCAATAAAGAATAAAGAGATGCTTGTTCCCGGATTTACCTGCGGCCTTGTGGGATATGCCGTAGGTAATTATTTAGGATTTTTGACATCGTATCTGGTTATGCCGCGATAAAGCAGCCGGGAGATATAAGTTGTATTTTATTCGCAAGACGTGTTTTGATTTGGGTAAATTGGGTTAAAATATTCACATATAATGTTTACAATTGACATTGATTACGGTATGCTATTATATGGCAACGGCTGATACCTGTGCGTTATTCGCGCAGTAAAATAAACTACATGCTTTGAAAGGAGAGATAAAATGAAACAATATTTGGAGATTGAAAGCGTATATGGAAGAGAAATCCTTGATTCGAGAGGCAACCCTACAGTAGAGGTTGAAGTTATAGTTGAAGGCGGTTTCGTAGGCAGAGCTTCAGTTCCTTCCGGAGCATCCACAGGTGCTTTTGAAGCTGTTGAGCTTCGTGACAATGACAGTAGCAGATATCTTGGGAAAGGTGTGCAGACCGCGGTTGATAACATTAACAATATAATTGCTCCTGAAGTTGAGGGCATGAATGTATTTGACCAGGTAGCCATCGATAAGTTAATGATTGAGCTTGATGGTACACCTAATAAGAGCAGACTTGGCGCCAATGCCATTCTTGGTGTTTCGCTGGCAGTTGCCAAGGCAGCTGCTGAGGCTCTGGGATTAAGCCTTTATCAGTACATAGGCGGTGTCAATGCAAAAGTCCTTCCCGTTCCCATGATGAATATCTTAAACGGCGGAAAACATGCTGACAACAGCGTTAACATCCAGGAATTCATGATTATGCCTGTGGGAGCCGATTCATTCTAGCATGCCCTTCAAATGTGCGCAGAAGTACTCCACAACCTCAAGAAGGTGCTGAAGAGCAAGGGCTACAGCACGGCAGTAGGTGATGAAGGTGGTTTTGCTCCAAACCTTAAGACTGATGAGGAAGCCATCCAGGTGATCTTGGAAGCTATTGAAAAGGCTGACTACAAGCCCGGCGATGATTTCAGGATTGCCATTGACGCCGCGGCCACCGAAATGTATGAAGAAGCAAAGGCCAAAGGAGAAGAAGGAAAGTATTACTTCTGGAAGACCGGTATAATGAAGACCAGAGAAGAAATGGTTGCTTTCTGGGAAGACCTGGTCAACAAGTATCCCATTATCTCCCTTGAAGACGGCGTAGCTGAAGAAGACTGGGAAGGCTGGAAGCTCCTCACGGATAAACTGGGCAAGAAAATACAGCTGGTTGGCGATGACCTCTTTGTAACCAATACTCAAAGACTTAAGAAAGGTATCGAACTGGGCGTAGCCAACTCCATCCTTATCAAGGTAAACCAGATCGGAACATTGACTGAAACACTGGAAGCAATCGAAATGGCTAACAGGGCAGGTTATACGGCAGTCACATCTCACCGCTCAGGTGAAACGGAAGATGCTACCATTGCAGATATAGCAGTGGCTACCAACTCCGGACAGATTAAAACAGGTGCTCCTTCAAGAACTGACCGTGTGGCAAAATACAACCAGTTGCTCAGGATAGAGGAAGAACTGGGCGACGTTGCCGAGTATCCGGGCCTCAATGCATGGTTTAATTTGAGGAATAAATAATTGCTGCAAATAAAAAGACAAGTCCATAAATGGACTTGTTTTTTTTTACGGCTTGTGTTAGAATAGATGTTACTGGTTTTGTATTTACTTATACTGCAGCTTTGTGTGTAATTTTTGGAGGTGTTATCCTTGGGCGCAGCCAGAATAATAGTAAATTTAGTTCATATAATTATTTGTATTTCACTGATATTGATTGTACTTTTACAGTCAGGTAAATCAGCAGGTTTGT
>ENA-OWOZ01002026-OWOZ01002026.1-bioreactor-metagenome-genome-assembly--contig:-NODE-2026-length-16354-cov-12.547521_pt1 | contig 16354 bp, 14 predicted proteins | sample MGYA00238140_ERZ651804 | MGnify/ENA primary metagenome ERZ651804 (study PRJEB26910, sample SAMN07631232) | bioreactor metagenome | isolation source: Switchgrass digestor | place: USA: Dartmouth... | reverse complement strand
TTCAACGTCACGCACTTTGATCGTACCATAATCATTAAAGGTATGTACCACTTCACCGGGCAATAACTTGCGTACCAATCTTGTTAATGTCCAAGCGCGGGTTGGTCAGCTTCGCCTTTATTTTGGTGTTGAATGTGTAATCTTAAGCCACCTTTTGGGAATTTCACCTGTAATTTTATGGCATGGATTTTGTGCCTTGCCAAGTTCGGTAACCACTCTCGTGACGGAAGAACGGAGGAAAGGGATCGCCTGTTTTAGAATGCTTGCATTCGGAGACATCTCGCATCTTTACACGGCAGGAGAAGCCCCTGCTTTTTCCGGTAGGTTCTGTGAAACCTACGACAACTTCGATGAGCGCCATGATTGATCTGTTCGGATATTGACCCTGAAGGGTGATTGCTATGGATGAATTCAGCTAAGTAAGACTCGAGACCGTGAAATTCTACGTGGGCAATCCTGCCTTATGTTCCATATCAATATGAAAAGTAAAAGGCGGGAGGACAATAGACCTAGATTGTGAATGCATGAGGAGGGATCGCATGAGCGAGAAAAAGAAGTACAGCACAATTGAGGAGGCAATCGTGGATCTGCTTGAGGGTGAATTACAAGAAAATGCCTTGCGGCTCGCGGCATACTTGAACGAGAACCAAATGCCGCCCAACGTGTCGGCCTGGGGCAAGTTCACCTACAACGGCTATCACCTCGGCCATATGTGGATTGAGAAAAAGAACAAGTGGATGTTTGAGATCTTTGATTTCCTCCATTTCGGCAATTTCACCGATGCGGATGAAGAATTTGTCAAAACTGTGCATGACCATGTGAAAATTTGTTATGCCCCCTGCCATGACGAATGCTGGCGAGCCAAGGACGTGAAGATTTTCGGGAACGAATTCAAAAGCGTCTGTTCCCAACATTCCCGTCCTTTTGTCAACCCCGACGCCAAAACCATCGAGCATATCATAAAACTGATTGAATACAGCAAGCAAACAACACCGTACATCTATCAGTATCACCCCAATTTCCTGTAAGAACCTGCTTTAAGTTTGGCATTGGCATCCACCCTTGATGTGTTCGGCAGGAACATATTGAGGGTGTTTTTTTGTTTGTTAGTCATTTTGTTAGCTGTCAAGTATTATCACCGAAACGAGAGAGGTTAAAGTTGTACCGGTGCTGAGCGGCCATGTATTTGATCCGGCAGCCAAGACCGTGTCCAAAGCTGCTGATGATGTGAACTTTAACATCAGTTCTCTAGGTGACAAAGACAGCTACTGGGCATCAGGGACAGTGCTGGATGAAGCCGGCAATCCTGTTTCCGGCGTGGTTCTGGTGTTCAGCGGTGACACATCCTATATCACCACCACTGACCAGGACGGCCGATGGGAAGCCAAGCTTAAGGGTACGGTCTCGATTATGCCGACGAAAAATGGTTATCACTTAGAACCAGAGATTCGGCAGGTCGCCGGTGAGGCCGAGGATATCGATTTCACAGCCTATAAGCAGTATCAGGTCTATGGACGGGTTTTCGACAGTGAAGGAAAAGGCAAGAGCGGCGTGGAGATTTCATTTGTATCCGAGCATAAGGATTTCGATTTCGGCTCAGTGATTACCGATGGCGACGGATTCTGGATTAAAGAGGGATTGTGGGGTGCTGTCCAGGCCATCCCTGTGCTGGAGGATCATTCGTTTGAGCCTGAATCGCTGCGGATAACCGGTCCCGGTGCGGTAGAGAAATTAACAGTGTATTACGGCTATGTGGTGAGCGGGAAAGCGGTTGATGAAGACGGCATGGGAATTGCCAACGTGGTTTTCAGCTTCACCAGCGAGACAGACGCCGGAGAGACAGTCACTGTCAAGACTGATGCCGACGGCAATTGGTGGTCACGGCTGGCAGGCAGCTGGCGCGTCGAGCTGGAGCATGGTGATTACAGATTTGAACCAGAACCTGAAGTTCTCAACATATCTGGAAAGACCACCGATATCGAGTACCTTGGCATAACCAAGTTCTTCGCCGGCGGTACTGGCATGGCGGCAAACCCGTACAGATAGCAGCAGCGGAGCATTTGGACGCGGTCCGACTGTACTTGGACAAACACTTCATCCAGATTGCCGATATTGATCTGTCAGACTACGGAAGCTGGGAGCCGATCGGGACTCGTAATAATCCGTTTACAGGAGTGTACGACGGTGGTGGTCACAGAATAGCGAATGTATCTATCACGACTTCTGCCAATACAGCATGTTATGGATTGTTTACCAGCTTGAACAATGCAGTTGTCATGCGGGTGCTGATAGATGGCTTCGAAACAAGTGGATCGGGCCTCTATATTGGTGCGATTGCCGGTGAGGCATATGACTCATCCCGGGGTTTATATTCATACCCTTCATATGTTCTTAAACTATGTGACTCATAATAATGAAGAGGTTAGACGTCGTGAACGAGTTATCCGGATTTTCCCGAACCGGGAATCGGCAGTCCGCCTGATCGGAGCCGTGCTCATGGAGATTGACGACAAGTGGGTAGCCGGCAAAAAGTATCTTGATATGAGCGAATACCTCCAGTGGCAGGAAGAGCAAAAACAAATCAATGATCGAAGTAATATTGCTTATATCGGATAAGCATAATGATAACTGAGGAATTTACACACTAATTTGGACTTGATCGAAAACCCGGTAAGCGTATATCATCCGGGAACCATTGATTCCCCGGAACCCGGTAAAAACTTGACTTTTGGGCGGAATTCAGCAGGGACTTGGTATTGGGAAGGGACAATTGACGATTTTCGGATTTATGACCGGGTTTAAAAGACGAGGAAATAGATGAGCTGGCCAGTGATAAACCTTGACCATCAGTAGACAGCAATTAGCTTGGCGTTTAAATTTAGCTCAAAGCAGAAAACCACCTTTCTAGGTGGTTTTCTGCTTCGGTTCATGTGTCTCTATATTTAATCCTTAACAAATGTGGTAAAATAAAGAATCAGGTATAATTGATAATGAATTAAGCGGTCCCCGGCAAACCCCGCAAAGGAGATTCGAAAATGGATTTATCACGAGTAGCGGATATCCTGCTTGAAAAGATAAAAAAAGACTACAAGGATGATATCGCCCTTGTCGTCATTATGGGTTCTTATGCCAGCAAAGATACATATCACAAGTCGGATTTGGATTTGTATTTTGTCCCAAAGACAGAGCGCGGGAGAAATCTGGGGATGGTCTTTATTATTGACGGGATAGGTTTTGATTTTTGGCCAATCTCATGGGAAAGGCTCGAGCAGATTGCAAACCACAATGCGAAAATTACTTCAATCATTACTGAGGGGAAGATTTTATATTACGGCTCTGACAACGACTTGGAAAGGTTTAACCGGCTGAAAGCAAAAGCATTGGATGGAAGCGACAAGCATAAATTTATCCGGAAAGCACAGGAAAAACTCAACGAAGCGTATAGGCATTATTTCAAATTGCTTGATGCGGTAGATCTTTCAGAAGTCAGAATGCAGGCCATGGAGATCATTTTTTCATTAACATGGGCTATTGCGCTTTTGAACAGAACGATAATAAAACGTGGACGTGGAAAACTGAAAGATGAAATCATGGCTATGCCTCTTTTGCCGCAAGACTTCCCGTTGTTATATGATACGGTTTTTGTCAGCAGCGATGTGGCAGAGATTAATAATGCGTATAGGCAACTGTTAAAAAATACGGAAGAATTGATACGCAAAGAACAAACCAGAGAAAGGGAAGCGGTTTCATTTAGAGACAAACTAAATGGCTATTACGAAGAACTGATCAATTTTTACAATAAGATCTATTACGCATGTGAAACCGGTGACCTATACAGTGCCCTGATTGCAGCAGTGGAATTAACCCTTGAATTGAAAGAAGCTTTTGCGGGGACAGGAGTTTCTCTGGAACAGTTACCGGGGATAGTGGGAGCATTTGACCCCAACAATATGGGCAGGTTTTTGGAGCTTGTCCATGAACACGAAAAGCAACTTGTTGAGTTGTTGAAAAGTAATGGCGTCAAGATAAGAGTCTTTCGTGATCCTGATGAATTGAAGGAATATATGGCATCGTTATAATTTGGGGCTGCGGTATGCCTATTTGGCATAAAAATCACCCCCTACCCAGCATTATCTTGAACAACAACAAGACAGGTGATGCCTATGCGGACAATAATTGTCGAGCCGTACAATCCCAAATGGGCTGAGGAGTTTGAGAGAATAAAAAGCGAGTTGCTGTGCTTTATTGGCGACAGCGTCATTGCCGTCGAGCACGTAGGAAGCACCTCGGTTGTTGGCCTGTGGGCAAAGCCGATTATCGACATTGACGTTATCATCGACGACGGCATGATGCCTGTTGTGATTGACAAGCTTGCTCAGATCGGCTATGTGCATCGGGGCGATCTGGGTGTCAAAGGCAGGGAAACCTTCGGGTACGACAGAAACGCGAAAGCGCACCTCATGGAGCATCATTTGTACGTCTGCCACAAGGATAACGCAGAGTTGAGGCAGCACCTAGCTCTCCAGAGTTTTCTCAGAAACAGCCCTGAATACCGGGAGAAATACAGTAATATCAAAAGAGAAATGGCAAAGCAATTCCCACATGATATTGACAGTTATCTGAAAGGCAAAGAACCGGTGATCATGGAGATTTACCGGCTGTGCGGGATTGATCCGTGGCAGAAGCAAGTTGACAGAGAAATACCACCTGAAGCGGCTCGGGCCTTGGAAGTAATTAAGGAATTGCTTGAGGGTACGCTGGTGGCTGTATACTTATACGGTACTGCAGCAATGGGCGGTTTGCACAAGGACAGCGATGTGGACCTTCTGGTGGTTGCTGACCGCGCGTTAACGATCAGTATTCGACGGGAGCTCACCGAACGGTTGATGCTAGTTTCCGGGCGTGTTGGGAACGGACAAGGTACAAGGCCGCTTGAGGTTACGGTTGTTAATTGGCATGACGTAGTTCCCTGGCGGTATCCGCCCAAGCAGGAATTCCTGTACGGCGAGTGGCTGAGGGACTTGTTTGAGTCGGGTGAAATCCCTGCGCCGGTTTATAACCCGGATCTGGCGGTTCTCTTGGCGCAAGTCAGAAACGGCGGCATCAGTCTATACGGGCCCGAAGCGGCGGCAGTGCTTGCACCTGTGCCGCTGAGCGATATCCGCAAGGCGATCAGGGATTCGCTGCCTGGGTTGATCGCCGGCCTTAAGGGTGATGAACGGAATGTGGTTTTAACTCTGGCAAGGATGTGGTTGACAGCTGCAACTGGTGAAATCAGCGCGAAAGACCACGCTGCGGAATGGGCCGCAGAACGATTGCCAAAGAATCAGGCGGAACTTGTGGACACGGCCAGGCAGGCTTATTTGGGCAAGGCTGTTGACAAGTGGGAAGGATTGGATGCTTCTCTGACCGAACTGGTTGGTAAGATGCAGCAGGCGATCGAGGCCTTGCTGAATGGGTGTTAGGATGAAAGCGGATCGGATGGAAGGGGGCGAGAAGGTATGGCGCTGTTTACTGTAACCGACCGGAAAGCCGTTATGGATTACATCATCTCTTTCACCCAGAAACACGAGCACATTGTGGCGCTGGTGGCTGTCGGTTCGGGTGCATACGGCTACATAGACGAGCTGTCGGACTTGGATATGGTGATCGCGCTTGACAGTGACGAGCATATGGAAGCGGTCATGGAATATGCCGCCGCACAGCTTAGAGCGCGCCTGAACTTCATCTACTTCAAGCAGATACCGCAAAGAAGGCTCCAAGTGTACTTGACCGACAACTATCTCGAGATTGATATCGGCTACGGCGCCTATACGGGCGCAGCTGCCTCCCAGAAGCATTGGAAGGTGCTCTTCGATAAGTCGGGAACGGTGGAACAGGCGATGCGTGAATCTTGGGAAAAACGGGAGATGGCTCCAAAGACGCCTGAAATCGAGCAAAAGCTTGTGGAATGTGCAGATTCGGCCTGGCACTATTTGATGCATGCAGCTGCTGCCATTAAACGCAAGTGTTATTGGCGGGCAGTCACTGAACTTGATTATGCACGCGGTCTGCTGATCGGTTTACTTGGCTCCAGGTATTCGCTGGAAACCAGCCGGTTCAGAGAGGTGGATCAGCTGCCCGAAACTGAGCTGGCTGTGCTTGCAAAGACGCTTCCCGCAAGTCTGACACCAGATGCGCTCTGGCGGAGTCTCGCTGCGCTGGCTGATGCGGTTTATACGGAGCTTGAGCGTTATGGCGAGCAGGTGCGGATTACAGTGAATCGTCAGCAGGTGAATGAGTACATCAAGGCGTGCAGGGGGTTGTAATTGGTCATGAACCAAATGGTTTTTCGGAATCGGCAGGAGTTAAGACATTGGCTGAAGGATAATGCTCTTTCGGATCAGGGAATCTGGATTGTATTCAACAAACAGAAAAATGCAGATACACTTAAAGCCAGCGAAGCGCTTGAGGAAGCACTGTGCTTTGGTTGGATCGATGGGCAGATCAAAAGCATTGATGACAATGCCTACATGAAATATTTCAAGCAGCGAAGCAATGACAGCGATTGGTCCGAGAAAAACAAAAAGCTTGTCGCAGAGCTCGAGAAGAAGGGGTTGATGACTGAATTTGGCCGGGCAAAGGTTGAGCATGCGAAGCAGCATGGGAATTGGGATCAACCCAAACGTCAAGAGCTTACTGATGAACAGCGGCAGCAGTTTGAAGCAATGCTGCAACCATTTGCTGAGGCTTATGCGAACTTCATGAAGATGACGCCGTCTGTACGGAAAACGTATATGGCTTCATATTTCTATGGCGCAAAAACGGAAGCTGGGAAGCAGAAGCGGTTTGATACTATTGTCGAACGTTTGCGGCTTAATCTTAACCCAATGGAGAGCATGAAGAACAAACAATAAGCGGTGATACCAGTAGATAGTGGAAGTATTGGAGTCTTCTCTATGCTGGGGTACTGCCGGAGAAACTTGTTGTACCCGGTTCTAATTCACATAAGAACTTGCGGCGAGGAAGAAGTGCTGAAAAGAACTTGAGTGGTTATACCGAGTACAAAAAGCGGTGAAGTACCAGCAAATTCCGTATGTGTGGTGAGGAGGTGCAATATGCCTCTGCAGATGGTTCATCTTGCGGTGGCAAGAGAATATGTAAAAGCGGCTGCCAATGCCGCTGACTTGATGGATTGCCCGGAGTTTTATCTGGGCATTATTTCCCCTGACGCCATTCATGTGCGCCCTGGTACAGGCAAGAACGATAAAAGAATTACCCATCTATATGCCGAAGGGGATCTGTGGCGGGCAAACGTTGTTGATTTCATTAAGAAAAACAAGGCTAAGGCGAACTATGCATTCATACTTGGTTATGGCATTCATATCTTGACGGATATTATCTGGCACGATACGCTTTACACAGGGTTCAAGCAGAAATATGAACAAGATCCCGCACCAATCCAAGATGAAACATGGGCTTATTACAATGATACTGATCAGCTGGATTTTCTGCTTTATCATGAAATGGCATGGCGTCCCCGGGTTTGGGAGCTGCTAAAAACGGCCAAACCTGTAGACGTTAATGAAATTCTCAGCAGTGAGGAAGTAGATGCATGGCGAAACCACACCATGCGCTGGCTTGACAAAGGCGAAAGCCATCACAAGAATCCCATAAGATACATATCGAAGGCTGATATCATGGAGTTCATACAGTTGGCTGGGGAAACCATAAGACGTGATCTGGATGATCCGGGCGATACCTAAGGGCGTCCTGTGATTTGGGTGGCGGAGGATAGTATATGGAACATAAAGGCACGATACAGATTGAGACAGAGCGCTTGCTGCTTCGAAGATTCCAGCCGGATGATCTTGTGGATATGTATATGAACTGCTGGGCGGATCCAGATGTCTGGAAGTTCACCCGGTATAAACCTATGACATGTGCCGAGGACGTTGTCAATAACGCCGGAATGTTCACCAAAGAATGGTTTGACGCATATGAAAGACCCAACCGTTACAACTGGGCCATTGAGCTAAAGTGCATCAGAAAGCCGATTGGGAGAATGTTTGGCATGCATCCGGATGACGAAGAGCAATCCGTGGAACTTGCCTATGAGCTAGGAAAAGCTTGGTGGAATCAAGGGCTGATGACGGAGGCTGTGCGGGCAGTTATCGATTTCTTCCTTGATGATGTGGGAATGCAGCTGATCTATGCCTCTCATTCAAAGGATAATCCTGCCTCCGGGAAAGTTATGCAAAAGGCGGGAATGAGATATCAAGCTGTCCATCATCAGACCATGAAGGATAATCACGGAACTTCCGACGAGATCGTTTATGCGGTTTACCGAACAGTCGCAAGGCGTGATGAGACGTGCTGCACGCGTACAAGACTGGCTGAGATCGCTCTAGCTCAGACCAAGATTCCGCTGCACGGTTATCTGGACGGACAGGACACCAATCTACACCCTGTCGTGGCGCCCTTCCGAAAATGGAACCTTGAATCGGCGGATAGAGGATGGTGCGCGGCGTTTGTGTATTATTGCTGTCTGTTGACCGGATTTGAGATACCGTATAAACCACGGGAATGTAATGATACAGGTTCGCTTGCTGGATGTTGGAGTTGGGAAGTGTTTGCACAGACCAATCCAAAGCTTGAATACCACTCACGGAACGATGCATTATTTACACCGGAAATTGGCGACATCGTATTGTTTGATTATGTTTTCTGTGGGAAAGAACACGATCATATAGGAATAATTCTCTCTGTAGAACCGGATAGGCTAATTTCTGCAGAAGGGAACGCAGGTAATACGAATACTGCCATGGTGATGGATCGACCACGTGATGAGCACATCCGTGCCTACATCCGCATTCCAGACCGTTACATGTATTCATAGTGATACTAGAGGCTATGGGGTTTAAACAATGGGGGCATCTTATGGATTAGATTGCCTGATCTAGAGATTAATCAATTGACAGTCAAGGTTGGATATGGTAGAATACTAACGAACGTTAGATCAAGGTGAGGTCTATGAATGATAAAGACTTACGTGTTCGGATAAGAGAGGTAGCGGTCAAGCATTTCAACACTAACGGTTACCACGGGACTACAATACGCAACATCGCCAAGGAAGTGGGCTGCTCTCTGCCCATGATCTACTATTACTACAACAGCAAGAAAGAACTCTTCGATGAGATCATCAAGAAGGAGTTTTTTGATCTGGTAAGAAGGCAGGCATCTCGCTTGGAGGCAGATGATATTGTTGATTTCTACACCAAGTTTGTATATGGCTTAAACGAACTCAGTTACTACGACAGACAGGTCTACCGGCTTGGTATTAAGGTTTACCTCTCATTCGATGGTGATGAGGAACTGATGACGCTGTTGGATGAATGGGAGAAAAGTATACTTCCCAGACACCATGAGATCCTCAAGCCCTATACAAAGAATATGAAGAACGAAAAAGCGGTAGTGAGGACATTAGTACATTTATTAGAGACATTGATTGAAAACATCATCGTGAAGGGCCGTTATCTACCCGAAGATGAGATCAGGGAAGAGATTGCTATCGTCTTGCAAGGAATTGGGTAGCATAGGATCAATCTGGTTCTCGGGCTCGGTTCGAGGCCAGTCTTTTTTTATGAGTGGTTTAACGAACGTTAAAATAAAGAACTGGAGGGAAGTTACCGATGGAGATCGAGAAAAGATTTGCTGTCATGAGGATGTGTTCCACACGCTCTCAGAGATCTATGGCTGCGCTACCTGGTCGGTAAGTAAAACCTAGGAAAGATATGTTGCTACTGCGACATCGTGCGAGCTTTGCGTGCTGTCAAGGAAGATGGGTGGCGCGAACCCGTGTGATGGCTGGTGCCTTAATCCCATGATTGCCATGATTGCTGCCATAGGAGTTAGCACTGAAAGTATTGTCGTTGAGAGCACGCTGATGGTGGCTGATCATTGCAAGGTAATTGTGTATCTGAGCCCATACCAGCAGGATTAAAGAAAAGGAGTTGCTAGAATGGAAAAGAAGCGGATTCATAGGAACGGGATACTGTGGTGTGTTATTGTGGCTTTGCTGATGCTCCTGTTCCAGAGAGCGATAGGCATAGTGGCAAGAAACATTGCTGACATGTTTACATATGATACGCTCGACCCTGATGGTGCCTATCTATGGAACATCGTTCATCACACAGTTATGATGTTCCTAGCTTTGGCAGCAATACTGATCTTAAAAAAGGTTTTTGGACTAGAGTTCGGTCTTGGCATTGGTGACAGGAAAGTGGGAAAGAAGTTTATAGCTGTGTACACGGTTGTTCTCGTTGGTATTACCCTTATTGTCCACGTACTCATGATGATAAGCGGCTCGCTGCCAGTCTATGACTTTCCACTGAACAGAAGAAACATCATGGGGACGTTGTGTTTTCAACTGTTCTTAACTGGGCCCGCAGAAGAGCTCCTCTACAGGGCACTGCCCATCACAATTATCGTGTCTGCGCTGGGCAGGAGTACCAATGTGAAATGGGGCATTACCTTAGAAACAACTATCGCTGCATTCCTGTTCGCGATCGCCCATGCAAAATGGTCGTTGTTCCCGTTTACTTTTAAGGCGGACTGCTTTCAACTGCTTTATGCGTTCGCGCAAGGAATCATTGCAGGCAAGGCATATCAAGATAGCCATAGTATCATATACCCTATGCTCTTGCATAGCATCAGCAATGTTCTAATGGTCCAAACGGGATATCTGTTCATTCTGTTTTCATGAAACCAGTGTGTCAGGTGCAGTGATGATTGCTTGATTTGAGACCGGAAGGTGTTTTTGGTAGTATAAGAATGGCGAAAATGGCAGTCTAATTTTCCAGAGTTGGGTAGAAAAAGGAGTCACCGCATAGCACCCTGGAAATAAGCCTCTAAGCAACTTGTTTGTAAGGAGGCATTTCAAAGGAGTGCTATCAGTGACTCAGATCGATTATATCAGACATCTCCGTGACGTTGAAGGTGCATCCATCAGCGAAATTGCCGCCAGAGTGAAGTGTGATTGGAAGACGGCCAAGAAGTACGCCGATGGCAGCGTGGATCTTAGGCAAAGAGGCCGGCGAGCCAGAAAGAAAACCGCCATGGAGGGTTTCGAGGAGTACATAGAAGCCTGGCTCCTAGAGGATGAGCGGTTACCTCGGAAGCAGCGGCGAACTGCCAAGAAGATGTTTGAAGACCTCCTGAGGATTGGCTACCAAGGTTCTGATCGTACCGTCCGCGATTATGTTCGCAAGAAAAAGAACGAAATGCGCTCAGGAGCGAAAGAACAGGTCGTAAGGCTTGAACACCGACCCGGAGAAGCTCAAGTTGATCTGGGAGAGTTTCAAGCCATCTCGGATAACCAGCGGAAGACCTACCATGAGCTTATTCTGTCCTTCCCGTATAGTAATGCTCAAGTGTGTATAGTTCTTCCTGCTGATAATGGTACCTGCTTCCTGCATGGCCTGCAGACGCTTTTCCAGATGATCGGCGGTGTGCCGAGGGTAATCAGGTTCGACAACGATTCTGCGATTGTGGCCAAGATCCTCTCAGCGGAAGAACGCTCGTTGACAGAACTGTTCAAGACATTCCAGTGGCATTACCGTTTCCAGGCCGAGTTCTGCAGTCCGGGAAAGGGCCAAGAGAAAGGCCATGTAGAAAGAAAGATTAGCTATGTTCGCCGGAATAACTTCAGCCCTCCGCCGATCCTAGACGATCTGGCCGAGTTCAACAGAACCCTTCACGAAGCGATGATGGCAGACTGGGAGCGTGAACACTACACCAAAGGCACTTTGATCCGAGAACTGTGGGAAGATGACGCAAAACAACTACTACCACTGCCTGAGCTGCCGTTGGACATCTTTCAGGTGTTCGTCCGTACGGTGAACAAGTACGGAGAGGTGGTAGTGGACGAGCAGCTCTACAGAGTACCTCAGGTACGACCGGGAACGCGTGTCCTGATCAAGGCATATGGAGATCATCTTGAGATCCTAGACAGGCATGGCGAGGCAGTGCTACACACTGTGAAAAGGGTCTACTACCAGAAAGCCGAGAACATCGACTGGGCAGCGGAACTGGAGATCTTCATCAATCGCCCACGTGCAGCAGAGAGAGCAGTATACCTGAGAGCCTTGCCTGATGCGCTGAAGACTTACATCTTGTCCGCACCGACCCTAAAAGAGCGACGTCAGCGAATAATCGCTGTCGTCACCATCCTGCGGGAGTACTCTCTGGATATTGCTGTGAAAGCCGCCGAACAAGCGGTAAGTGACGGCAGGACAGACGTCAACAGCTTAAGGATGCTTGCCGCTCTGTTTGCAAGCACAGCGGCGGCGGAGCCGAGCCCACTGGAGGAACCATGGACTCCCTCAGAGGTAGCTCAGTGGCGGCCAGATTTGTCGATCTACGATCTGTTGGGGGTGGAAGCCCATGGTAGGTGAACTGGCTGCCATATGCAAACAGCTTAAGTTGAGTGACTTAACGAAGCTCGCATCGCAAGTGGCTTTTGAGAACGAAATACAGTACTTAACCGACGTCCTCAGGCTAGCCTTGAAAAACAGAGAAGACAAGCGCATAGAAAGGCTGATCAAGGAAGCGAAGTTTCCGGTCATACAAACATTCGACGATTACAAGTTTGATCCCATCTCTTGGCCGAAGGGCTTTGACAAAGAACAACTGCTCAGCCTTGATTTCATTGAGAAGAAGCAGAACATCCTCTGTCTCGGTGCTGTGGGGACTGGAAAGACGTACTTGGCCACGGCACTAGGAGTAAAGGCCTGCACACAAGGGAAACGAGTGCGCTTCTACCGGACAATTGACCTGGTGACGGAACTAGTTGAAAAACACCGCACAGGTCACCTGGGCAAGACTCTGGAGCAGTTGCTGAAACTCGACTTGCTGATCCTGGACGAGTTGGGATACATTCCGATAGACAAAACCTCGTCGCAACTGTTATTCCATGTGATCTCGAACAGCTACCAGCAACAGAGCGTCATAATTACCTCTAACTCAGAGTTCGGCCGTTGGAACGAAATCTTCCGTGATGATCGCTTGACTGCAGCCATAATTGATCGGCTGGTACACCATGCCTATATTCTTGGCTTCTCAGGCCCCAGCTACCGCTACAGAGAAGCCATCGCTGCTAGAGCCGAAGGTATTTCACAGACAACTCAGATGGACTAGACAACGATTCAGGTCAGGGTGCTATGTACGTCTACACTGCCATGCTCTGGAATTTTTGATTGCCAAAAACAACCTGGCTTATATTAGGTCAAAATATCTTTCAAAAAACTCTGTTAGCTTTTCAATTACTGTTTGCTTCTTCTTCGCACGCTTACCTCCGAAACGGGACATTGGTGGCAGGATATTATCTATATCCATACCTGTTGTTTTCAATACGCCGTCTCTGAAGGAGTTGTTAATAAATGCTCTGGTTTCTTCTGGCTTTAGTCTTTCTTCCTGAATTATACTATCTAATTCCTTCTCCTTCTGAGCATTAACAAAGCTTATCCAATCTTCTTCTACATCTGTATCTACATTAACCGTTTTTATAAATTCTTCAATAAGTTCTCTTTTATTTCTAAGCTGCATACTGGAACCAATAGCTTTATCAATATCTACAAGTATACTCTTATCTTTACAATTGGATTTACGGTATTTTTCTACCATCATCAGGATGTAGTCTATATTTACTTCAATCTGTTTAACTAACTCTATTTCAAACACTATATCGTCATTTATATCTTCTTTGTCGGCATCTCTGTATCTTCTGTATTTTTGATATAGGTTTAAATAAATACCTTGATAATCTTGGAAATCCCTTTCGCTTAGTATTTCTTTACCCTCAAACTTATCAAAAGAGGTTAATATGTTTCTAAGTTTTAATATTGCACCAAATTTTCTTATAAAGTCCTTTTCTGCTGCCTCACCTATAATAGGTTGCCCCAATGGATAATCGGTTGTAAGTTCATTAATCATTTCTTTGTATCCTGGATAGTATTTATCTTTTTCTTTGTATCCGTTGTAGTATTCGTCAAAGGTCTTTAATAAAACTATACTTTGCGCATCCTTATCTCCAAATAGTGCTATAGCCTTATCTACCTCTTCCTTTAGATCACGGAAGCAAACTATATTGCCGTAGGTTTTTACGCTGTTTAGTATTCTGTTGGTTCTCGAAAAAGCCTGAATAAGGCCATGCTGCCTTAAGTTCTTATCCACCCATAGTGTGTTTAGGGTTGTAGCATCGAAACCTGTTAGGAACATGTTTACTACTATCAAGAGGTCCAGTTCACGATTTTTCATTCTCCTTGATATGTCCTTATAGTAATTCTCAAACTCTCCTCCAGTATCGTAGTTTACATTAAACATCTCATTGTAATCCTTAATTGCATCCTCTAAGAAGTCCCTGGATGTTTTATCCAACTTGTCTGTATCAAAGGATTCATCCTCTAGTATATCTATTTCTCCTTCATTTGGGTTATAACTGTATATAAGTGCTATATTAAGCTCACGGTTGCGTTCTTTTAATTGTTTCTTAAACTCTGTGTAATACTTCATGGCCATTGGAATAGAACTTGCTGCAAAGATTGAATTAAACCCTTCTACCCTTCTTCCTTTATGGAAGTAATGGGCTTTACGCTTTGTTTTCTGGTCAAAATGGTCTAGTACATATTTTACTATATCTCGAATCCTTTCTGGTGATTCTAAAGCTCCTTGTTTATCAATGGCCCTAACTTTTTCATCTGGGACCCCATTTTTCATCTTCATAGTATTTACAAAATCTATTCTAAAGGGTAAAACATTACCATCATTTATAGCATCCACAATTGTATAGGTGTGCAGCCTATCTCCAAAGGCTTGTTCTGTGGTCTTAAGGAAAGGATTCCCTCCACTGGGTGCATTTACTGCAAATATGGGTGTTCCTGTAAAGCCGAATATATAATATTTTTTAAAGTGCTTTATTATTCTATTGTGCATTTCCCCGAACTGGCTTCTGTGGCATTCGTCGAATATAAGGACTACATGCTTGCTGTATATATCGTGTTTTTTGTTTTTCTTTATAAACCTATCTAACTTTTGAATTGTAGTTACTATAATTCGACTATCTGAATCTTCCAGTTGTTTCTGCAATACCTTTGTTGACTTATTACTGTTGGCTGCACCTTTTTGAAATCTATCATACTCCTGCATAGTCTGATAGTCCAGGTCCTTTCTGTCTACTACGAATAAGACCTTATCTATGAAATCCAATCCCGTTGCCAGCTGTGCTGTCTTGAAAGATGTTAGTGTTTTGCCGCTTCCTGTAGTATGCCAAATGTATCCACCAGCGTCAATGGTTCCGTACTTTTTATAGTTATAGGCGATTTCAATTCGTTGCAAGATCCTTTCTGTTGCTGCTATCTGATAGGGCCTCATTACAAGCAGTGCTTCATCTACTGTAAATACACAATATTTAGTTAATATATTAAGTAGTGTATGTTTAGCAAAGAATGTCTTAGTAAAATCCACTAAATCAGGAATTATTCTGTTTCCGGCATCAGCCCAAAAAGATGTAAATTCAAAGCTGTTGCTTGTTTTTCTAGTAGTACGATCACCGGACATGTCTCTGATATGGGTATCTCTGGTGGTGTTGGAGTAGTATTTTGTGTATGTTCCGTTGGAAATTACAAATATTTGCACGTATTCGTATAGGCCACTAGAGGCCCAAAAGCTTTCTCTTTGATATCTTCTAATCTGATTAAAAGCTTCTCTTATATCTACACCTCTACGCTTTAATTCTACATGAACCAGAGGTAGTCCATTAACCAGGATAGTTACATCATATCTTGATTTCCTCTTACCCTTTGTTTCTTCGTATTGATTTATTACTTGCAAATAGTTATCGTGGATATTATCTTTGTGGATTAGATAAATATTCTTACTGGAACCATCATCTCTTTCTAGTACCTGAATATAATCTTTTTGGATCTTTCTTGTTTTTTCTACAATCCCTTCATTGGGATTGGCTATTTTTTCCTTAAAAAACTTTTCCCATTCATTATCTGTGAATTTGTATTTATTCACTTTTTCGAGTTGCTTGCGAAGGTTTTGTATTAAATCTTCTTCGCTATTTATTTCTAAGTATTCATATCCCTGGGATACCAGTTGTTTTATAAAGGCATTCTCTAAATCTGCCTCACTTTGATAAGATTTAGCACGTTTCCCTTCAGGTTTATATTCAGATACTACAGTGTATTCATCGGTGGAGGCCAGTATACTGTATTGGGTCATGAGCTCACCTCCTTGAAATCTAGTAATTTATTTAGATAATACTTAAATTGTTTTTCTCGTGCCTCAATTTCAGCTGGAATGCCAGTAATTG
>ENA-OWOZ01002025-OWOZ01002025.1-bioreactor-metagenome-genome-assembly--contig:-NODE-2025-length-16355-cov-3.234488_pt1 | contig 16355 bp, 11 predicted proteins | sample MGYA00238140_ERZ651804 | MGnify/ENA primary metagenome ERZ651804 (study PRJEB26910, sample SAMN07631232) | bioreactor metagenome | isolation source: Switchgrass digestor | place: USA: Dartmouth... | reverse complement strand
TTGAATTACTGATGAAGCTTCATACTTCACAGGCTTCGCAAGGGTTAGTATTCTGATTCTGTTGGCTGGCCGGGTTTATTAAGAATGTACTGATTCAAGCATCCCTTAACCCTACCATGGACATCATCTAAAGAGCTTAAAAGCTTATTGATATTGAACTGCCAATGGAATATCGAGCGATAACATTTTACCATATTTGGTTAATTAATGCAATAAAATCCGATACAAAAAATGTGTTTTTATGGTTATTTTCTACATTTTTATACATTCCATATTTATTGCCAACAAGCCATACCTAATTCTACTTTGTTGTTGTGTCAGATCATGAAATAAATTGCCGGCAGGATTGCTGCATTTGAAGGCGGTAATTTAGTCTATAAATTGGCAGCCACGTCCCTGAGGATTCAAAAGAATGATTTATGCGTTGCCAGAAGAAGCTGAAGGGTCGTCAAAACTATTGCTTCTAAGTGCAGCAATTCAATGCTAAGTTAATTTTCTATCACAGTGAATTAAGCCATTATCTTTAAAGCTTGGGTTGTGTTATAACTGAAAAAATATATATTTCTCCATGATGATGGAACTTTTTTCTTAGGCCATACGTCCAACAATATTGGCAATATTTTCATTATCTACCGATATTAATAACAAAATGGGGGAACGGAGGGTTACAGAATTTGGGAAATATCATTGAGATAAGCGGAGTAAGGAAGGTGTACAGGATAGGCAATGAGAAGGTTGTAGCTCTCGACAATATAGATCTTGCCATAGAAGAAGGCGAGTTCTGCTGCATTCTTGGAACATCAGGCTCAGGAAAATCAACTTTGCTGAATCTAATGGCAGGGCTTGAGAAGCCTACTCGTGGGCATATAAAAATAAATGGCACCTATATTGAGAAGCTGAATGAGAAAAAACTTGCTCTATTCCGGCAGAACAACATAGGTTTTGTGTTTCAGTCATATAATCTGCTTCCCACACTGAATGCTGTCGAGAACGTGAGCTTGCCTCTTACGTTCAAAGGGGTACCTAAGCATATACGGGATAAGAAGGCCAAAGCCATGCTTGAAGCTGTAGGCCTGGGAACTCATCTGAAGCACAAACCATCGCAAATGAGCGGAGGTCAGCAGCAGAGGGTCGGCATTGCCAGAGCTTTTATAAGCAATCCCGCTATAGTGTTTGCCGATGAACCTACGGGAAACCTTGATTCCAAAACCACCAAAGAGGTTATGAACCTTATAACATCGATTGCAAGAGAACATAACCAGACATTGATAATTGTAAGCCATGACATCAGCATTGCTTCATATGCCGACAGGATCGTCCATATAATGGACGGCAATATCCAGAAGATAGAAGTAGTGCAAAAAAACTAAGGGGGACTTGAACAATGAAGAAATTCTTATCAATTTTACTAGCTGTTTTACTGATTGTATCTGCAAGTGGTATAGCCTTTGCAGATGGAAGTGGTTCAGGAGGAGTTATCGTAGTTCCTGAGAATTCGTTTAAACCGCTGCTCAACATAGTCAGCGGAACAAAAATACCGGAGTTAAAAGCAGGGGGCAAGGTTACCCTGAAGCTGCCCATAAAGAACAACAGCCCGCATAACGCCAAGGATGTGGTGATAGCTCTTAGCGCCGCCGAAGGCTCGAGCTTTCCTTTTGTTATTGATAAACTCAACACATCGGTAAAAGTCGATAAAATCGAGTCCTATACAACATATGATGCGGTCTTTGAACTGGAGCTGGATGAGTTTGTGAAGCCGGGTCAATATATATTGAAGGTTGATTACAGCTATTCAAATACATTAAACAACTCATTCAATTCTTCAGAAATAATAGCCGTGAACATTGTAAATGAGAATACTCCGCCCAAGCTGACGGTAAACAGAGTGGGGCTCAGCAAAGATTATGTGCTGCCGGGAGAAAGCATAAACGTCACCTTCAGGATCAAGAACCTGGGTACACTTACAGCAAAAGATATCAAGCTCACAGTGCAGGGATTAAGGGGTGATGGCTTCACTGCCGAAGGACTTACCGACGTCAAGCACATAAACGAGCTGGAAGGCAATAAGGAGACCACCGTTACCTACAGGCTTAATGCTTCAAAGAGCATATCCGAAGGAAACCACTCATTAAATGTGAATATCGACTACAAGGACAGCAAGGGAACCACCTACACGGAATCAAGCCAGTTTTTCGTCCCTGTAGGAAAGGTTTATGAGGGTAAACCCAGTTTAAAGATGGAAAATATCAGTTATCCCGAGGAAACACTAAGACCCGGCAGTGATTTTAATATAGCCTTGGATATTGTTAATACCGGGGATGCTGCTGCATATAACATAAAAGTGTCGCTGGTAACCGGATCGGAAATCATAAATAAGTCTTTAAACACTGTTTTGATAGACACCCTTGATAAGGGTAAGTCCCAAAGGGTGAATTTCAAAATGAATGTTATACCCGATGCCATCACCAAGAACTATCCCATAGGCATCAATGTCGAGTATGATATGGGTCAGGGAGACAAGGCAGTCAAAAATTCCTTGTCCCAATATGTAGGGGTATATGTGGAAGAACATAAAGGCAAGTCAAATATAAAGATGGAGAACATTGAGTATCCCAGGGATACCTTGAGCCCTGGCAGCAATTTCAATATAGGCTTGGATGTTGTTAATGCCGGGGACACCGATGCGTATAACATAAAAGTGTCGCTGATAACCGGACCGGAGATCATAAACAAGTCTTTGAACACTGTTTTGATAGATACCCTTGAGAAAGGCAAGTCCCAAAGGGTGGATTTCAAAATGAATGTGCTATCCGAAGCTGCAACCAAGAACTATCCCATAGGCATCACTGTCGAGTATGAAACGGGTCAGGGAAGCAAAGCAGAGAAAAATTCTTTGACGCAGTATGTAGGTGTGTATGTAGAAAAAGATGAAGAGAAAAAGACTGTTCCGAAAATAATTGTTGACAGTTACAGCTTTGAACCTTCAGAAATAGTAGCAGGTGAGGATTTTAAACTCAACATGTCCTTTTTCAATACTAACAGAACTGAACCTGTAAGCAATATAAAAGTTACAGTTTCATCGGATGATGGCACTTTTAATCCCGTGAACAGCAGCACCACCTTCTATATAGAAAATATCGACCCCAAAGGCAGCGTAAGTAAGGAAATGATACTGAATGCCAAGCCTGATGCGGCACCCAAGACCTATAACTTAAGCGTCAACATGGAGTATGAAGACAGCAAGGGGAACCAGTATACGGCGAAGGATACGATAGGTGTGATTGTACAGCAGGTTCCCAAGCTGGTAGCCGGGGAAGTGGAGATGTCTCCGGAGGCCTTTGTCGGACAGCCGACTCCGGTATATGTTGAATTTTACAACATGGGCAAGTCGACTCTATACAACCTGATGGTTACTGCCGAAGGTGATTTCCAGGTTCAGGGCTCAGGATATTATGTAGGTAACTTTGAGCCGGGAAAAAGCGATAGCTTTGATGTTACCGTGCTGCCCAACGCACCGGGAGCAGTAACGGGAAGTATCGTTTTCAAATTTGAGGATTCTTCCGGGAAACCGATGGAGGTTAGAAAAGAATTTTCGATGAATGTAATGGAGATGCCGACGTTTGATGATCCGGGAATTATGATTCCCGGAAATGAAATACCGGAGCAAAAGAGCAAGACCGACATAAAAAAGATAGCACTCATTGCCGGTAGTGCGGTGATGGGGGTAATCGTGCTGGTTATAGTAGTAATAGTAACGCGCAGGAAAATAAAAGCCAGAAAGGAATTGATGCTGGATGAATAGTATTGACCTAATAAGGATGGGCTTCAGGAACCTGCATAGAAGAAAGATGAGAACATTCCTTACGGTGCTGGGCGTTATTATAGGAACGGCTGCTATCGTGGTGATGATGTCCCTGGGTATTGGCATGAATGAGAACTTTGAAAGGGAGCTGCGCAGAATGGGAAGCCTCAATATCATCGATGTCAACCGGTACTATGTACCTGAAAACTCAAAGGGAGCGGTGGAACAGGCTACCCTGGATGATAAGGCTATTGCCAAGATGGCGAAGATAGAAGGCGTTGAAGCGGTTACTCCCGTTGTTGAGGTATTTCTTAAGCTGGTATCCGGCAAATATGTAGGATATGGGCAGATAAAAGGCATAGATGCCAGAACGATGGAGGCGTTTGATTTTAAAGTTGAACAGGGAAGGCTCCTCGAGGAGAACGACGGTCTGGCGGCGGTTTTTGGATACAATGTTCCCTATAATTTCTATAATCCCAAGGCAAGGGGAGGTTGGTATTTTGGAGGAGCTGATCGAACTGCCCTTGTAGATCCGATGACCGATAAAATATCCCTGACCTTTGATACGAGCTATGGGGAAAGGCGTCCTGCAGGAATCGGCTCCGAAGGTTCCAACCAGAAGCAGGCAAAACTATATAAGCTGCAGGTGGTAGGCCTCCTTACCCAGTCAAATGATGAAAAGGACTACAGCGTCTATATGGATATAAATCAGCTTAAAAAACTGGTGAGGGAAGCTCAAAGAGCCAACAAATCAGGGCAGAGGGAAATGGGTTATTATGTTCCGGACCTGGAACAGGGATATGAAAGGGTAATGGTAAAGGTGAAGAACATAAATGATGTCGATAAGGTACAGGAGCAAATCAAAAATATGGGCTTCGGAACTTACAGCCTTTCGGATATAAGAAAATCCTACCAGAAGCAGGCCGGCACAACCCAGGCAATATTAGGCGGCATCGGAGCGATATCCTTGCTGGTGGCTGCCCTTGGCATTTCAAACACCATGGTCATGTCGATATATGAGAGGACAAGGGAGATAGGCATAATGAAGGTGCTGGGCTGCCTTATCAGGGATATAAAAAGGTTATTCCTGTTTGAAGCGGGAATGATAGGGCTTCTGGGAGGTATAACCGGAATTGTGTTAAGCTATGGGGCGTCGTTCCTGCTCAACTATTTTGGAGGCAACTTCATGGGCAACTTAGGATATTATATGGGAATGTACGGAGAGGAAAAAGTCAAAATATCGATTATTCCGATATGGCTTGCACTGGCATCAATAGGATTTGCGACATTGATCGGACTGGTGTGCGGGCTGTATCCTGCCAGAAGGGCAATGAAGCTTAGCGCCCTGGAGGCTATAAAGACTGAGTAGGACAAATTTGCTTGTGTTTTCTCCATTTATCATCAGAACATGCAACTATCTTTTTAACTCGGAACTTATGCTTAGAAAATACTAGCTCAATGAGTTAAATTAATATTATTTTAAGCAGCAGAATACCGATAAATAATGATAGAATGCTTAATAAACATAAAGAACCGGCGTCGGGGTATAATGGGCAAAATCAGCCTGTACTCCGGAATTTGCCGGTCTTTATTGATTAATATTATGTAAACGGATTAAATGGGGGAAGCTTCTTTGGTTAGCGATATGGAACGCACATCAGCTTTAGTGAAGAAAAAAGCAGTACTCATATTCGGTATAATCATAACTGCCGCTATTTGCCTTGCTGCTATTATGATAGTATTGATCGGTGGTGGGAAGGCGGATGTGTATATGGATGTACCCCGCAGCCTAATAGTCTGTCTTGCTGCGGCATCTGTTTTATTAGTGGTTATCGCAGGGGCGATGCTCCTTAAATTATGCAGGCAAATAATTAACCTGTGGAATGCTGTTTTTGAAAGCATTTCATCGGTTGCTGCGCAGAAGGAAATCAATACTCTTCCAAAGAAAAAGGAACCAAACCCTGCAATATTGGTGGAAAGCAGTGATACAAGCAAACTGGACAAGCTTATTTCCCTCATAAGCAATATCAACCGCAGCCATTCCTTTGAAGAAGTTCTAAAATACATATACTCTGCTTTTAAAGCCTTTGTCCCCTATGAATATATAGGAATTGCTCTGATAAAGGAAGATGGTAAAACCTTGGAAGCGGCTTATGGCATATCCGACGGCACTATAAAGGGACTTCCGGAGGGTTTGCTAGGCAGAAAGGTGGATATACATAAAACCAGTCTCGGAAAGGTGGTTGAGACTGGGAATGCGAGGATTATCAACGATCTTGAAAAGTATACATACGGTAAACCTATTAAGGAATATAATTCTATTATCATGAGTGCCGGAATCTGCTCATCCATTACTCTGCCCCTTGTAATAGGGACCAAGCCGGTGGGAATAATATTTTTCTCCAGCACCCGCAAAAATGCTTATACGGAGGAACATGCGGCTTTTCTGGAAACAGTCGCCAGCAGTATAGCCATTAGCTTTGAAAAGAATATTTTTGTCGATGACCTGCTATATAGCAGCGTTCTGGCATTGGCAAAGCTGGCCGAAGCGAGGGACGAGGATACCGGTGAGCACATGGAACGAATGAGAGTCTATGCCAGAGAAATTGCAATTCTTTTGCATCAGGACGAAGAGTATAGCAATGAAATCTCACCAGGGTTCATAAAAAATATTGAAAGATTCAGCCCAATGCATGATATTGGCAAGGTAGGCATAAGGGACGGCATTCTTTTGAAGCCTGGAAAGCTTACGGATGAAGAACTTGAAGAGATGAAGCATCATACTGTATATGGGGCGGAAGTGTTAAGAGCTGCTGACCAGCATATGGCCAGGAATGGGAACAGCCTCTTTAAGCCAGGCATAGAAATCGCAGAAAGCCATCATGAAAAATGGGATGGCACAGGATATCCTTATGGCAAAAAAGGTGAGGAGATACCTTTGAGTGCGAGAATTGTCGCCGTAGCGGATGTGTTTGATGCCCTCACAAGCAAAAGGCCATATAAGGAAGCATATTCTTTTGATGAAGCCTTTGAAATGATTCTAAATGAAAGCGGAAAGCACTTTGATCCGGGGATAATACGGGTTTTTGGCAAAAACCGGGAGAGGATTCACAGCATCTACAAAAGCTTTTTAACGGCAGGAAAATTCCCATGAACCTTTTGGGTCATCTACGTGAAAGCACTTGACAGCATCAATACCCAAAATTGTTGCTGCTTCCTGTGATTATGTTCCGATGACTGCTGCAAGCTGATGAAAATATAATTTCAAGGGAGTTCCATATAATGGATCTGAATAAGTTTTGAGTTGACCGATGGGCATAGGATTGTGTTTGAAGCTTGACCGTAAAAAGGTTTGAAAGTGATGAAGGAAGTAGTGTCAATAAAGAACGGAAAAGACAAATTCAAACCATGAATTAATAATAAATTTGCAAGTTTGCATTTAAGAACTTGCAAATTTATTATTTTTTTATTGATAAAATATTGAATATGAGAAATCTATATGCTATAATAACTAATAGAAAACGCATTTGCTTTTATTGGAAAAACGGTATATCGCTTGTAAAATGCGACGGGAAGGACTCAATGGAGAGTGAAGATTCTCTTTGTTGACGTCTTTTTTTTATATAACTCCAATGGAGCGTTTGTGACTATTAACATTTTATGCAAGAAGAGAAGTAAAAAAATGCATATGAAAAAGCTTCATGGGAACTATATTCTGGATAAGACAATTGCAATGGTCAAAGGTTCTGACCATTACCACGATGCATCATAAACTGTATTATTTTGTGAAGGAGTGAATTATATGAATAGGTATGATAAGGAAGATATCAAGAGGATTGTAAAGGAGCAGGATGTTAAGTTTATACGTCTTCAGTTTACCGACATATTGGGAACATTAAAAAACGTTGCCATCACAGCTGATCAGCTGGATAAGGCTCTGGACAACAAGTGCATGTTTGATGGCTCTTCCATTGAGGGATTTGTAAGGATAGAAGAATCAGATATGTATCTGAGGCCGGATTTAAGCACTTTCGCCATATTCCCATGGAGGCCGCAGAATGGTAAAGTGGCAAGACTTATTTGTGATGTATATAATCCTGATGGGACCCCGTTTGTAGGAGACCCCAGGTATGTGCTGCGCAGGGCATTAAAGAAAGCTCACGATATGGGATATGATGCTTTCAATGTCGGACCGGAATGCGAGTTCTTCCTGTTTTTAACCGACGGAGAAGGCAAGCCCACCACAAAGACCCATGACTCCGGGGGATATTTTGATCTTGGTCCGGTGGATCTCGGTGAAAATGCCAGAAGGGAAATGTGCCTTGTTTTGGAAGAAATGGGCTTTGAAATCGAAGCTTCCCATCATGAAGTTGCTCCCGGACAGCATGAGATAGATTTCAAATATGCCGACGCCCTGCATACTGCTGATAATATAATGACTTTCAAGCTGGTGGTGAAAACCATCGCTCAGAGAAGCGGACTGCATGCGACTTTTATGCCCAAACCCATATTTGGAATCAATGGTTCGGGAATGCATACCAATGTTTCGCTTTTCAAAAATGGAACCAATTCTTTTTATGATGAAAGGGATCCCCGTCAGCTCAGCCAGGAGGCATACTGGTTTATAGGCGGAGTTATGAAAAACATGAGGTCTATTACGGCTATAACAAATCCGCTGGTAAATTCATACAAACGCCTTGTTCCTGGATATGAAGCGCCGGTGTATATAGCATGGTCTACCAGGAACAGAAGCCCGCTGATCAGGATTCCTGAAGCAAGAGGAGCATCTACAAGGATTGAGTTGAGATGTCCTGACCCTGCATGCAACCCATACCTTGCCATAGCAGCAATTTTGAGTGCTGGTTTGGATGGTATAAAAAATAAAATCCATCCTCCACCGTCAGCGGATAAAAATATCTTTGCCATGACTGAAGAATAGAGAGCTCAAGAGGGTATTGCTTCTCTTCCGGCCAATCTGAAAGAAGCTATTGATGAAATGGCAAAAAGTGAGTTTGTAAGAGAAGTGCTGGGAGACCATATTTTCAAAAAATATATCGAAGCCAAGATCAATGAATGGAATGACTATGCAACAAAAGTAAGCAGCTGGGAACTGGAAAGATATCTCTCCAAATATTGATCTATTTCTGTTGCTTATGCTTCGATGTGCAGTTCTTTTATCATGACCAATAGATTGTCCGCTTAAGAAATATGCTGGCTCAAATTGCTTGACGGGGAGGGATTGTATGGAGGCGGCGAGGATACTGGTGGCCATGGGCAGTGAAACCTCAGACGGCAAGATGAGGGATTTGCTTGCAGCAAACGGTTATACCGTTATCGGTCATGCTACGGACGGAAACGATTGCCTGCGCAAGATAAAATCATTAAGGCCTGATCTTGCCGTACTTGATTATGACCTGCCAGCTCTTAACGGCTATGAAGTTTCAAAAATAGCCGCTGAAGATAAATTATGCGATATTATCCTTATAGTAGGAAGGCGTCAGAAGGACGCTGCGTTCTTTGGAGATTTTAGCGAAGAAATCACAGTTTTGGTGAAGCCTCTGAACCGTGAGAGTTTTTTAAATATAGTTGATGTCATCATAAGAAACCGGCAGAGAATAATGAATCTGGAAAAACAGATAGAGGAGCTAAAGATAAGCCTGGAAACTCGAAAAGAGATTGAAAAAGCAAAAGGCCTTCTTATGGAGCACCTGGGGCTTACGGAAGAAAAAGCTTTCCGGAGAATGCAAAAGCAAAGCATGGACAAAGGCATACCCATGCGTGAAATTGCGAGGAGTGTAATACGCATTTATGGCAGTGCCAAGCAAACATAAAACATTAACTTATGTAAAGCAGATAAAATCTATTAAATGCAGCAATACATGTAATAGGAAAAAACAAGGCGTGACGCATACACAAGCGTTATGCCTTTTTATTCAATAAAAAAGAATTCCGCTATATTCTTATGTTATAATATTAACAAAAAAGACACAATGTTATCCACATGTCGAAAGCTTGTATATGAGTTATTCACAGATGTATCCACATTATTCACAGGACAAGTATACACAAAACAGGCGTTTTGTGGAAAAAATGTGGACAAATATGGAAAACAAGCATTGAAAAGCTTAATTTCCGGGTAGTTGGGAGATACTTTTGTGCATTATGACAAAAATGTGACAAAAAAGGATTTCTTGATAAAGTATCGAATATTAATAATATATAAGGAAAAATGTTTTGTACATGTTTTAGATTGATATTTGAAAATTCGGGTAAAAATAAAGTAGCAGCTAAAGCTAAGAAAAAGGCGCTCTTTTGACTGCTGTAAGATACCAGGATGTTTGGTATGTACATCGGAGGTATTTGCAATTATCGGTAACGCAAAAAACCAGAGGTTGAAAAAGCAGTTATCATGCAATCCGTGCAGTTTGCGCAGTTTGAATTAAGACAGCTTAAATGGCAGGCTGCGCTTATTATAAGAAAGGAGCTGTGACGCATATGAAGTTCATAGTTAGCGGAAAAAACATCGAGGTAACAGAGGCATTACGGGACAGAGCAATCAAGAAATTGAGCAGGCTGGAGAGGTTTTTTAGCCCGGAAACGGAAGCCCATGTGACGCTAAGTGTCGAAAAGATAAGGCAGATAGTAGAAGTTACTATCCCTTACAAGGGGATGATTTTCAGAGCGGAAGTAGCTAATGAAGATATGTATGCATCTATCGATAAAGCAATAGATATCCTGGAAAGGCAGATAAGGAAGAATAAAACCAGATTGGAAAAGAAGCTGCGTGACGGAGCCTTTGTAGCCGGAACGGTTCCGGCAAACACCGAAGCTGCCGTGGAAGAAGAAAGCGAATTCAAGATAGTGAGATCAAAGAAGTTTGCCATAAAACCCATGGATGTGGAGGAAGCGATATTGCAGATGAATCTTTTGGGGCATGAGTTTTTCGTTTTCTCAAACGCCGATACCAACCTTGTAAACGTGGTTTACAGGAGAAAAGACGGGAATTATGGACTGATAGAGCCCGAGTATTGATGAAAGCAGATTTATCATAAATTTATCCTATGTGAAACCATGCTTACCAAACAAACTTTCTTATTTGGTTGAACAAGTTGATAATTTAAGCTATAATAAAAAATGCCGTTATATGATAACGGCATTTTTTATGGCGTACATAATGGTTTAAAACAGTTTCTGGAAATGGACATTTCCTTTTTAATATTTGAATTCGGAGAGGTTACCATATGGAATTACTAGAAGGATTGAACAAAGAGCAGAAGGAAGCCGTACTGCATGTGGATGGACCGCTTCTCATCCTGGCAGGAGCAGGATCGGGAAAAACCAGGGTATTGACCCATAGGATAGCATATCTGATAAATGAAAAAAACGTACATCCTGCAAATATTTTGGCAATAACTTTTACAAATAAGGCAGCCAGGGAGATGAAGGAAAGGGTAGAGAAGCTCATAGGCGATATGGCTGAAAGCATGTGGGTAAGTACATTTCATTCCACCTGCGTTAGAATACTGAGAAGGGACATAGAAAAGATCGGCTATGAGAGGAGTTTTGTGATATACGATTCGGCAGACCAGCAGACGGTCATTAAAGACTGTCTGAAGGAGCTTAATCTGAACGAGAAGAATTTCCCTCCCCGACAGGTGCTGGAGATGATAGGGAAGGCCAAAGACGAGCTGATTGAGCCACAGATCTTTGAAAAAATGCATGCCGCCGATTACAGGATGAGCAAGGTGGCATCAGTATACAAGCTGTACCAGAGAAAGCTCAAGCAGAATAATGCTTTGGACTTTGACGACATCATAATGATGACCATAAAGCTGTTTCTGGATAATCCTCCTGTGCTGGATTATTACCAGAGGAAGTTCCGATACATCCTTGTAGATGAATATCAGGATACCAATACCGCCCAGTACTCTCTGATAAGCCTGCTGGCTCAGGGGCATAAAAACCTGTGTGTGGTGGGCGACGATGACCAGTCAATTTACAGCTTCAGGGGTGCCAACATCAGAAACATCCTCGACTTTGAGAAGGAATTTAAAGGATGCAAGGTTATAAAGCTGGAGCAGAACTACCGCTCAACCCGGACCATTCTGGAGGCTGCCAACAATGTGATAAAAAATAATCTTGGCAGAAAGAGAAAGAGTCTGTGGACCGATAACCCTGAAGGGGAAAAAATACTGTATCGCCAATGCGGCAATGAACATGAGGAGGCTATGTTTGCCGCCAATGAGATAAAAAAACAGGTATCGGCCGGAAAAAGAGAATATAAGGATTTTGCCGTGCTGTACCGGATAAACGCCCAGTCCCGTGTGCTGGAAGAGATGTTCATGAGGGAAGGCATCCCGTACAAAATCGTGGGAGGGCTGAAATTCTACGATAGAAAAGAAATCAAAGATGTCCTGGCATATCTCAGGGTGGTGCAGAACCCTGCCGACAATATCAGCCTGAAGAGGATTATCAACGTACCCAAAAGGGGTATAGGAAACACGACGGTGGAGAATGCCGAAGCCATAGCAGTGGAGAGGAATGTGAGCATTTTCAGTATTATATCCTCTGCTTCTGAGATTCCGCAGCTGCAGAGGGCATCATCAAAATTGGAATCCTTTGTTACAATGATATCGAAATTCAGGGTATACAAGGAGACCATGAAGGTGTCCGAGCTGATACAGGCGATCATTGAGCAGTCAGGAATACTGGGAGAACTGCAGCAAGAGGATACTGTGGAATCCCAGACGAGGATTGAGAATATAAAAGAGTTTATCTCGGTTGCTCTGGAATTTGAGGCCAAGAGCGAGGAGCAAACCCTGGAGGAGTTTCTTGCCCAGGTATCCCTTGTTTCGGATATTGATAACCTCGAAGAAGAAAGGGATGCTGCCGTGATGATGACTTTGCACAGCGCCAAGGGTTTGGAATTTCCGGTGGTGTTCCTGGTGGGGATGGAGGAAGGGGTATTTCCCGGATACCGTTCCATGACTGACGAAACCGAACTGGAGGAAGAGAGAAGGCTCTGCTATGTAGGCATAACCAGGGCAAAGGAGAGGCTCTACCTTACCAGCACGCAGTCGAGGACATTGTTCGGAAATACCACATATAACAAGGTATCAAGATTTATCCGGGAAATCCCCGAGGAGCTTCTCGATGACGTTAACGAGGCTGAGAAAAGAAGGGCAGCGGGATTAAGACAACTGAACATACAGAGCCAGGTCAGGGAAAAGCCGAGCTTTGGAGTTCCAAAGGCTTTTGGAACAGTGACACCTGTTCCTGTCAAAAAAGCTTCAGCGGATGGAAGCTTTAATGTAGGAGATAAGGTGTCGCACAAAAAATTCGGTGCAGGAATCATAACTAAAATAGAAAAGGAAAAGGATGATTACAAGCTGGAGATCTTTTTCGAAAAAGCAGGTATGAAGAGGCTCATGGCAGCTTTTGCCAACCTGACCAAGCTGAATTAGAAATACTGCAAAAATTGAAAGAATTCATCCTTTTTCCGCAGGGTGCATAATCCGGGCAAAATGTACGGATAATATGGTATGGATGCCACTCTTTATATAAGTAATCAAGTGTGGCCTGCCATATTTACCAGCGTTGAATAATGGACAGCCTGAGGTTCTAGCACTACGGCCATGCGGCAAACTCGATTTAGCGGAGCTTATTTGCCGGATGTCTTGCGTTGCTCATAAGACAAGGCTGCCATTATAATATGTGTCAGCTAAACCCCCTATTTTTATATAGGAGGAGTTTCTTGGCACTTTGTTAAAGAGGAGGGATGGCATGATGAATGACTATGCCAGTGATGAGAATATGGCTGTTGCCGCGCAATCCTGCAGGCGCTTCAAATCCAGCAACTCCTTGAAAAGAAAGTTCGTTGATCCTTCGGAAGGTGTATCCTGCAGAATATGCGACAACTGGAACGGTTCAAAGTGCATCGCAAATTCGTTTGACTCGGTGCTTACCGGACTGGGCCGGGATTAGAAAGACAACCCAATATTTGTTTTACATAGCAGCAGATGGAGTGCGCGGTGATACCGGTGTTCCATCTGTTATTTTTATATAATTTTCCTTTTTCTGTTGACAGGGAATACCACAATCGTTATAATGTTGTTAATTCATCAATTTATTAATTTATCATAATAAAGCAGTAAAGCGTTAAAGTGAGGTGCTTAAATTGTCCAAGTGGAAGATATACACGCCTGAGGGGGTTCAGGATATACTTTTTGAAGAATGCTACGGAAAGAGGAACCTGGAGGAGAAGGTCAGGAAACTCTTCCGGAGCTGCGGGTATTATGAAGTTGAAACTCCTTCCATTGAATTTTACGATGTGTTTTGTTCCGATGATGACCAAATCCCCCAGGAAATGATGTTTAAATTTTTCGACCAGCAGGGAAGGATACTGGTTTTAAGGCCTGATATCACTATACCTGTTGCCCGGCTTACTGCTACAAAATATAAGGATAGGGAACGCCCGATAAGGTTCTTTTATATAGATAAAACTTTTAGGTACAATGAGCTGGGTGGAGGAAAGCAAAAGGAATTCACTCAGGCAGGGGTGGAGATCATGGGATCGAGCACTCCGGAGTCGGACGCGGAGGTTATCGCCACCGCCATAAGCGCCGTAGAAGCGGCAGGAATTGAAAACTTCCAGATTGATATAGGACAGGTGGAATTTTTTAAGGGGCTCGTAGAGGAGACGGGGCTGTCGAAGCAGGATGCGGAGAATCTGCGCGCCCTTATTGACAGGAAGGACTATCCGGCCATAGAAGAACTGGTAAGGGGATATGACATTCGGGATGACCTTAAGGAGCTGATTCAAAGCCTGCCAGGCCTTTTTGGCTCCGTTGATGTTATTGACAGGGCTGAAAAGGTGGCTCTCAACAAACGGTCTTTAAGAGCTCTTGCCAATTTAAGGGAGGTCATAGAGATCCTGGAGGACTATGGATTGGGTAAATATATATCGGTGGACCTGGGCATGCTTCAAAGCCTCGACTACTACACCGGCATAATTTTCAGGGGATTTACTTACGGAGTAGGTTTCCCGGTGGTAAGCGGAGGAAGGTATGATAATCTTGTAGGGCAGTTCGGTGTCGATTGTCCTGCTACAGGTTTTTCGCTGGGTATAAACATGATAATGATGGCTCTGGAAAAGCAAAAGCCTGTACTGGAGAAACCGTCCGTGGACAGCCTCATCTGCTGCAAAAGAGAGGGAAGAAGCACTGCGTTTAAGGTATGCAGCGAACTGAGAAGACAAGGCTTGACCGTGGAAATGGATATAAATGGCGGTGGAATTGAAGCTTCTTTGAAGTATGCTGCAAGCAAGGGCATTGGCGGTATCATTTATGTGAAGGATGAGGAAAATATTGAAGTTCACAATATTGAAACCCGGGAAGTTATCAGAACAAGCATAAGTGAAATTCTCAAGGGTTGATAGGGTTGCATGAATCAGGTGGCATAAAGTTAGAATACGAAAGGTGCTATCCGGATCAAGAGATGTATAGGTTCATATAAAAAGAAGTGTGCTAATCATCTTATCCTTATTAAACATTAAACGAATTTCCTCCAGTGCAAAGCATCGCATAAAAAGCGCTATCGGTCACTGACGTGATGATAAAAGACAGGGGTGTTTATTATGAGGTATCTATCCATAGCCATGTCAAAAGGCAGGCTTACTGATCTCAGCATAGAGCTGTTTGAAAATATAGGGATTGACTGCTCGGATCTTAAGGATTCATCCCGCAAGCTTATACTGACGGATGAAAAAAACAAAATACGGTTTTTCTTGGTAAAGCCCAGCGATGTACCTACCTATGTTGATTATGGGGCTGCCGACATAGGTATAGTTGGGAAGGATACCCTCCTGGAGGAGGGAAGGGACTTGTATGAGGTGCTGAACCTGGGATTCGGGGCGTGCAGAATGGTTGTAGCAGGCCCGGCTGAGCTGCAGGGGAAGCTGGACAGCTTAAATAATAAGAGGGTGGCGACAAAATATCCCAGGATAGCAAGGGAATACTTTGAGCATAAAAGGCGGGAATCCATAGAGGTCATTAAATTGAATGGGTCAGTGGAACTGGCGCCTCTTGTGGGTCTTGCCGAGGTGATAGTGGACATTGTGGAAAGCGGACGAACTTTGAGGGAAAATGGGCTTGTGGTGCTGGAAACCATTGCGGATATAAGCGCCAGAATGGTGGTAAACAGGGTGAGCATGAAGATGGAAAGCGACAGGATAAACAGGATCATAGAGGGTGTAAGAAAGCAGCTGGATCGAAGGAGGGAGCAGGGTTGATTAAGGTTATCGATATGAGGGACGACAAGAAAGGTGACATATACGGAAGACTGCCGGACAGGATCAGCATGGACGACAGCAGCATTATGAAAACGGTGGGAGAGGTGATAAGCAACGTAAGACAAAAGGGAGACGAGGCTTTAATGGAATATGCCTCCCGTTTTGATAATGTGAAACTCACCGCCGAGACCATGAGGGTTTCGAAGGAAGAGATAGCTGAAGCCTATAGCAGGGTTGACGGCGAGTTGATAGCAGTAATAAGAA
>ENA-OWOZ01002024-OWOZ01002024.1-bioreactor-metagenome-genome-assembly--contig:-NODE-2024-length-16367-cov-4.256354_pt1 | contig 16367 bp, 15 predicted proteins | sample MGYA00238140_ERZ651804 | MGnify/ENA primary metagenome ERZ651804 (study PRJEB26910, sample SAMN07631232) | bioreactor metagenome | isolation source: Switchgrass digestor | place: USA: Dartmouth... | reverse complement strand
GATCTGATAAACCAATTTCATCATATTCATTTTTTATCGCCTCAATAATATAATCTTTAACATTTCCTACTGCATGATTACATCTAAAATTATGTGTATGATAGTTAGTTTTCATTTTTCATCAATCCTTTTTATTTATGTAATATTATCATTTATATAATATCATAACTATAGATTATATCCAATCAGCTCATTCAATTCAGAATTCTAACAATATTTTCTATATATTTTACCAATTAATTTCATTATAATATAATAGAATTAATTGTTGTAAAAGGAGCGTTAGCAATGAAAAATTTTATAGATTTAAGAAGTGATACAGTTACTCTACAGCCAGATTTTATGAAAGAAGCTATGTTTAAGGCAGAAGTTGGTGATGATGTATATGGTGATGATACTACTATTAATGAATTAGAAAAATTAGCCGCAGAAATTGTTGGAAAAGAAGCAGCATTATTTGTTCCTTCTGGTACCTTTGGAAACCAGCTAGCATTATTTACTCACTGCAAAAGGGGCAGCGAAGTTATTTTAGCTGATTCTAATCATATTGTTGTTCATGAAGTTGGTGCAAGTGCTATAATTGCAGGCGTCCAGCTTAGGACAATAGAAACTCTAAATGGAGTTATTACAAAAGGAGATATTGAAAAAAGAATCAGATTTGAAGAAGAAGATATCCATTTCCCTTCAACTTCTTTAATATGTATTGAAAATGCCCATTCAAGCGGAAATGTCCTATCTCTAGAAAATATGAAAGAAGTATATGAAACTGCCAAAAAATATAATTTACCTGTTCATTTAGATGGAGCCAGAATTTTTAATGCAGCTACATATTTAAATGTTGATGTTAAAGAAATCGCCAAATATTGTAATTCTGTTATGTTCTGTCTTTCTAAGGGATTGTGTGCACCAGTTGGATCTATTTTAGCTGGAGATACTGAATTTATAAAAAAAGCAAGAAAGAAAAGAAAAATTTTAGGAGGCGGACTAAGACAAGCAGGTTATTTAGCAGCTGCTGGTATAATAGCCTTAAAAGATATGACTAAAAGATTAAAGGATGATCATGATAATGCTAAGTTCCTTGCAGAAGAATTAAATAAAATCCCAGAAATAACTGTAGATTTAAATAATGTAAAAATTAATATGGTTTTCTTTAAATTTAATAAAAAAATTAATACTGAAGCCTTAAGTGAATATTTTATAAAAAATGGAATCAAAATCAACGATTCAGAAAATGGTAAATTAAGATTTGTAACTCACTACTGGATAACAAGAAAAGATATTTATAAAATAATACAAACCATGAAGGATTTCTTAGCAAATTCTTTATAATATAAAGAAAAACTACTGAGATATAGAGATATTGATTTATTAGATATCCCTAATTTAACCAAATCTCTTATCTTAGTAGTTTTAAAAATTAATATTTCTTTACTTATTATTTTCCTTCTTTAACATATCTATCTAAACTAATCTTTATTTTTCCTTTAGTTTTTCTAAATAAATGTTTGTTTCACTAACAATTACTTCTCTGAGACCTATGAGACCTATTAAATTAGGTATAGCCATAAGTCCATTTACTATATCAGCTATTCCTAATATTAATCCTAGAGGTAAAAAAGATCCAATTGCCACAAGAACTATAAATATAATTTTATAAGGTTTAATTGCTTTTACTCCAGCAAGATATTCTATACATCTTTCTCCATAATAATTCCATCCAATTATAGTTGTAAAAGCAAAGAAAATAAGGCCTAGGTTAACTATATATACTCCTAAATTACCAAGTGGAATACCAGTTTTAAAAGCAGCTGTTGTCAAAGCAGCTCCTTCTAAATTTCCTTCATAAATACCTGTTAAAATGATTACTATTCCTGTCATTGTACATACTACCATTGTATCAATAAAAGTTCCAGTCATTGATACTAATCCTTGCCTTGCTGGAGACTTTGTCTTTGCAGCAGCCGCAGCTATAGGTGCTGAACCAAGTCCTGATTCATTAGAAAATAATCCCCTGCTAACCCCACTTCTCATTGCAGTTAAAATAGTAATTCCTATTGATCCACCTAAAACTGCTTTTGGCTTAAAAGCTCCTATTAAAACTAACTTGATTGCCTCTGGTATTTTATTTATATTAAGAATTAATACTGTTATTGCTCCAATACCATAAAGAATTGCCATAAAAGGAACTATCTTTTCAGATACACTTGCTATTCTTTTAATACCACCTAATGTAACTAAGGCAACAATTATTGTAACTATAATAGCAGTAACTACAAGAGGTATATTAAAGATTATCTCTACTGCCTCAGATATAGATTTAACTTGTCCAAATGTTCCTATGCCAAGTAAAGCTACTCCTACCCCAAATACAGCAAATATCTTTGCAAGCCATCTTAAACCAAGCCCTTTTTCTATATAATACATAGGACCTCCTGACATTTCTCCATTTTCGTCTTTTTCTCTATATTTTATAGCAAGTAATCCTTCTGAATATTTAGTTGCCATTCCAAAAAAAGCAGCAACTAACATCCAAAATAATGATCCTGGTCCTCCAGTTTTAATGGCAGCAGCTACTCCAACAATATTGCCTGTACCAATTGTAGCTGATAAAGCTGTACATAATGCTCCAAAACTACTTACCTCTCCAATTAGTTCTTTACTTTCATTCTCTTCCTTTTCAAAAATATACCTTATAGCTAAAGGAAGCTTAAATACTTGTATAAATCTAAGCTTAAATGTAAGATAAATTCCTGTCCCTACTAATAAAATTAAAAATGGAGGTCCAAGTAATACAACTCCTATCTGGTTTACTACTAGCTCCATCTTTTCTAAAATTTCTAGCATAAAAAAATCCTCCTTAATATTTTAATTATGGAGGAGAATAGCTAAAAAGCCTATATATTTATAAGCCTATACCATTCCCCTGTCCTTTTACCTGAGAGTTTAAGTAATATAATTACTTTGCTCCTTCGGTGCTCTTTCGAGTCTCTCCAAGGGTTCGTCCAATAGCGGTCCTTTTACCTGAAAGATTTACTTCTTCGGTGGGCAATATACCTCTCTCCCACTATCTTCATCCGAACATATTTAATTTTTATTGAATTATACATTAATATTAGGCTAAATGCAATATAATTTTAAAACACAAGGCATATTTTTATTTTTTTTTCAAAATACCATTTAAAATATTACAAAATTATAAAAACACTATGTAAAAAAAGAGAATAATTTTTTTACATAGTCTCACTTTTAGCTTTTTATCTAACTAAAAATCTAGTTTTTATGTATTATAAATTGAAGTTACTCACTTCTTAATGCTTCTACTGGATCTTTCTTTGCTGCATTCTTTGCGGGGATAAATCCGCCAAGCATAGTTAAAAAAACACTAATTATTAAAAGTAATATTGCATGAACTGGGTTTAAAACTGCTACATTTTCTAAATCGGTTAATCTATACAATATTCTATTTGTTGGGAAAGTTAAAAGCCAAGCTATAAATATTCCAAGAAATCCTGAAAGAGATCCAATTATAAAAGTTTCAGCATTAAACACTCTTGATATATCTTTCTTTCTTGCACCTAAAGCCCTTAAAACACCTATTTCCTTTGTTCTCTCTAAAACAGATATAGATGTAATTATTCCAACCATTATTAAAGAAACTACTAAAGATATGGCAGCAAATGCTATAAGAACCATGGTTATTGCATCCATTATTCCACTTGATAAACTTACAATTGTACTTGCCATATCATTGTAAATTATCATATCATCTTTTTCTTTTCCTTCATTCCATTTATCTAAATAAGCTACTATTTCATCTTTTGTTGTAAAATCCTTTGGATATAAAGTTATCATATAAGGAACCTCAGTTGCCCCTAAAGACGCTAGAATATTTTCTTTAGTATTTAAACTTGAACTTTCCATCATCATTTGACTGCCCTTTGATGTTGAAAAACTTTCTCCAGTAAAAACATTATAATCTGCAGCTAATTGAGCCTTAACTACTTCTGAATTTTTTGCATTTTCAATAAAACTTTTACTTAGCTCATCTGAATATGCTAAGCCACTTTGTAAAACTGGAATACTTACATCTTTTTTAAGCCTTAAAATACCAGAAATCTTTAATGAAATAGAATTTTCATCATTATAAAGACTGCTCATATCACTAGGACTTGCTGCTAATGTAAAGTAATTTCCAACCTTTTTATAATAGTCATCATTTTGCACTGCTTTTATTTCATAACCTACTATATCTTTAAAATCTATCTCTTCTACACTGCTGTCTATTCCCAGAGCATCTAAGACCTTAGTGTCAACTTTGTTATATTCATCAACTATTAATATTAAATCATTCATTGTTTTAGGATAACTTCCATATAATAAATCATAATTTTTTACTAAATATTCTTGTTCATTTTCGCCTGTACTTATTGGATATGAGGAAAGATTTAAATCTTGTGCATTTATTGTTGTTGCAACACCATCTACCATCTTTAATAAATTCATATTTACTAAACGAGTATAAGATAAACCTGATAATAAGTTTTTATCTATATCTTCAATATAATCTACATAATCCTTAGTTATAATATTTTTATGGGTATGAGTATTTTCCTCCCTATTATATGGATAAATAACTTCTGTATCTGGATATTTCCCTTCATCTTCTTCCAAACCAAGAGCCTTATTTCGTTCTCTCTTCATATCGTTAAAATCTATTTCTGTTGTAGTTTGAGTAATCATTATAGGAAAGCCTGATAAAGTTTCTGTTTCAAATATATCTATTTGCTTATCAAAACCATTTGATAAAGATAATATCAAAGCTATTCCTATAATTCCTATACTTGAAGCAAAAGCGGTAAGAAAAGTCCTCATCTTTTTTGTTCTAATATTCATTCCTGATATTTTTAAGGCAGTTAAAAAACTCATACTTGTTTTTTTAAGATTATATAATAAATCACTTTTTTCTTCTTCTAAAGGATTAGAATCTGAAATTACTCTTCCATCTCTAAATTCTATTATTCTATCTGAATACTTATTTGCCAGTTCTGGATTATGAGTAACCATAATAACAAGCTTATCTTTTGCTATATCCTTTATAAGTTCCATAATTTGAATGCTTGTTTTAGTATCTAAAGCTCCTGTAGGCTCATCAGCTAGAATAATATCAGGATCGTTAGCTAAAGCTCTTGCAATTGCAACTCTCTGCATCTGTCCACCTGATAATTGATTTGGCTTTTTATGAATATGATCTTTTAAACCTACCCTTTCCAAAACTTCCTTAGCTTTTCTATGCCTTTCTTTTGCAGATACTCCGCTTAATGTCATTCCAATTTCAACATTATCAAGAACAGTTAAATGATTTATTAAATTATAACTTTGAAAGATAAAGCCTATACTATTATTTCTATAAGCATCCCACTCAGAATTTTTGAAATTTTTTGTTGATTTTCCATTAATTATTAGATCCCCACTATCATATCTATCTAAACCTCCAATGATATTTAAGCAAGTAGTTTTACCTGAACCACTAGGTCCCAAAATAGAAACAAACTCTTTTTCCCTAAAATTTAAATTGACACCATCTAAAGCTACTTGTTTAAATTCACCTGTTATATAAGATTTTGTTATATTTTTAAGTGATAACATTCCATTCCTCCTGTAAAAAAATATATTATAGATTATACACTTCTTTTCAATTTTATATATGGATATTTACAATATGTTAACTATATTTTTACAAAAAAATGGCTGATTAAACAGCCATTAAGATATTTTTATAAATTATCAATAATAAACTTAAATATATTTATGCCAATATCTTTAATATTCTCTTGATTAAAATCTGAAAAATCATGACTTGTTCCTTCTAAAGTTAATATTTTTACTTTATTCTTTGTATTAACTAATTTTTTATATAAAGTTTCTGCATTTTTATAAGGAACTAAATTATCATCAGTACTATGAATTATTAAAGTATTAGGTTCTCCTGCTCCTATATGATTTATTGGACTATATTCCTTTAAAATTTCTTCTTTCTTATCTCCTAAAGAATTTATTATTTCCTTAAAAGTGCTGTCAGCATTGCTTATGTCTAAAGTACTTAAATCAGTTGGTCCAAATAAATCTATTAGGTATTTTATATCAGAATCGTAATTCATTAAATCTCTATCATCTATAAAATCATCCTTTTCACTATAAGCAGCCATCATAGCTAAATGAGCTCCAGAAGAAACTCCTATAATTCCTATATTATCTGTATCAAAATTATATATTTCTCTATTTTTATTTATCCATCTTATCGTATCTTTTATATCACATATCTGCTTATAAAAGATTACTTCATCCTTCATAAGTTCATACTGAGTGCTTATTATAGTAAAGCCTTCTTCCCTAAAAAAATCTAAAATAGGCTGCATAAACTTTGGAATATCATTAGTTCCATATGCCCAGCTTCCACCATGAACATATATTAATACTGGTGAAGCAGCTCTTTTTAATTTCTTAGGGCCATATATATCTAATGTTAATGGAACATTATTAGTATTTTTATATTCAAGATCATTGTAATTTGTAAAAGTTAGTTCACTAATAGCTTCTTTTTTATCTAAATTAATATCTAATCTATTATTTTCTTCTGAAAGATTTTTATATTTCTGATACGCATGAAAATAAGTTAATATTTTATCTTTTGATAAATAAATTCCTACAAATACTAAAGCTACAATAATTATAATAATACTCACTTTATATTTTCTTTTCATATATCATCCCTTAAATTTCTAATTCTTTATAATTAAATAAATTTAATAATAGCAATAAAATATACTATAATAATAGTATAATATTAGGTTTTATTTATATACAATAACGATATATATTATTTAATAATATATTTATATTAATCAATTAAATTTATTGTTTGATTTTAAGGAGGAAAAATAAATGAAAGCATTCGTTGATGAAAATACATGCATATCTTGTGGACTATGTGAAGGTATATGTCCAGAAGTTTTCTCATTAGAAACTGGTGTATCTCAAGCTATAGAAGGAACAATACCAGCAGAACATGAAGATGCTGCAAGAGAAGCTTTTGAAGGATGTCCAGTATCAGCTATTTCAATAGAAGAATAATTTTGTAAAATATAAATACTTAACAAATAAAACAAGATGATGAAAAATGACATTTTCATCATCTTGTTTTATTTATTCTAAAAAAATAAAGAATATATTTTGTAAAAAGAAATATAAAAGAAAAATATTATTTGATAATTGTAGAATTTATATATATAATTTTACTAAAAAGTGAAAAGGGTGATAACATGAATTTTGAAGAAATTTCTAAAAATGATAGAGAAATATATGAACTAATTGAAATGGAATTAAATAGGCAGCAAAATGGAATAGAACTTATTGCTTCTGAAAATTTTGCATCAAAGGCAGTTATGGAAGCTATGGGATCTTATTTGACTAATAAGTATGCTGAGGGTTATCCTAATAATAGATATTATGGTGGATGTCACATTGTTGATCAAGTTGAAGAATTGGCTAGAGAAAGAGCTAAAAAACTTTTTGCTGCGGAACATGCAAATGTTCAGCCTCATTCGGGATCTCAGGCAAATATGGCTGTTTATATGTCAATTCTAGAACCTGGAGATACTGTTTTAGGTATGAATTTAAGTCACGGTGGGCATTTAACTCATGGATCAGGTGTAAATTTTTCAGGAAAGTTATTTAATTTTATTTCTTACGGGGTAAATAAAGAAACTGAAACTATAGATTATAATGAAGTAAGAGAATTGGCATTAAAGCATAAACCAAAGTTAATTGTTGCTGGAGCTAGTGCATATTCAAGAACTATTGATTTTAAGGCTTTTAGAGAAATTGCAGATGAAATTAATGCATATTTTATGGTTGATATGGCTCATATTGCTGGCCTTGTTGCAGCAGGAGAACATCCTTCTCCAGTTCCTTATGCAGATTTTGTAACTTCTACAACTCATAAAACTTTAAGAGGACCAAGAGGTGGATTAATTCTTTGCAAGGAAAAATATGCAAAGCAAATAGATAAGACTATATTCCCTGGAATTCAAGGGGGACCCTTGCTACATATAATAGCAGCTAAAGCAGTATGTTTTAAAGAGGCATTAGATCCAAGTTTTAAGGAATATATTAAACAAGTTGTTTTAAATTCAAAAACTCTGGCTGAGGAACTACAAAAATATGGCTTTAAGATAGTTTCTAATGGAACTGACAATCATTTAATGTTAGTTGATCTAACAAATAAAAATATTACAGGAAAAGATGCAGAAATATTATTAGATGCTATAGGAATAACTGTAAATAAAAATACAGTCCCTAATGAAACTAGAAAAGCTTCTATAACTTCAGGAATAAGAATAGGAACTCCTGCAGTTACTACAAGAGGATTTAATACTGAAGATATGAAAGAAATAGCTTCAATTATAAATGATGCTTTATCTAATGAGGAAGCAGACATTCAAAATTTAAAAGATAGAGTTAATAAATTATGTAAGAAGCATCCTTTATATTTTTAATTGAATAGTATTTAAAGTGCGAATATGAGTTGATGAAAAAAGCTCTATATTCGCACTTTTTATATAACCCTTCTGCATAATAATAGATCTTTAAAAGTAATATATTATTATGAAGGTTTGGGAGGGGTTTAATGTCAATTAAAGATGTAAAGAGAAACTTACCTAATGAATTTATTGAAATATTAGAGAATATTTATTCAAATGGACAGTTAGACAAGATTTATTCAAGTTTTATAAAAGGAAGATATACTAGTTTTAGAGTAAATACATTAAAAGGAAATGTTAGTGTAATTGTAAATGAACTAAATAGAAATAAAATAAAGGCTGTAAATTGTTCTTTTATTAAAAATGCTTTTATAGCAAAGGGAACTAAGGAAAGTACCTTAAGAAATTTAGAAATTTACAAGCAGGGGAAAATATATGTTCAAAATATATCTTCTATGCTTCCACCGTTATTTTTAGATTTAAAGGAAAATTTAACTATTTTAGATATGTGTGCTGCGCCTGGAGGCAAGAGTCTATATATTGCTGATTTATTAAATAATAAGGCAACTATTTTAGCAAATGATATAAATGAAGTACGTAGAAAAAGATTGGAATACAACATTGAAAAGCAGGGAGCTTCTTCTGTTATAGTTTTAGGAACTGATGGAAGAACAATTGGTAAAAGGCTTAATAATTACTTTGATAGAATATTACTAGATGCTCCTTGTAGTGGAGAAGGGATAATTACTTTAAAAAAGAATAAAAAATTTCTTTCTTGGAATAAGAAAAAAATATTATCTTTAACTAAAATTCAAAAAAAGTTATTAGATAGTGCCTATAAGGCCTTAAAACCAGGAGGTATTATTGTATATTCTACTTGTACTTTAAATCCTTATGAAAATGAAGAAGTTATAGATTATATATTAAATAAATATAAGGATTTGAAATTAGAAGAAATAGATTTAGAGTTAAAAAACTCAATAAAAGGCTTAACAAAATATAAAGAAAAAGTCTATAATAATGAACTCAATAAAACTATGAGAATTATTCCAAATGAATATATGGAAGGTTTTTTTATAGCAAAATTAATAAAAGTAAATCAATAATAGGAAGAAAGGTTAGGGTTTATAATAAATTCCTAACCTTTCTGAATTGGAAATTGTTCATAGCAATTTTGAATTGATCAGAGGTGTACATGTATTAAATGAAAGGTTATATTATCATTACTCCAGCCTAAATCATAAGGAACTAAAAGCCTATCTGTATTATGGCAGGTTACTAAGGGATATCCCTTTGAATCTAAGCCTGTGACTGTTGATACATGAGTAATTCGTCCCTTCTTTTCATAGGCTACAATATCTCCAGGACGTAAATTAAAGGCTGCTTTATAAATTTTTGAATAAGGACCTTTAGCTATGTATGAAGCTCTACCGCTGCTTATAAGATAGTTTTTGAAACCTTGAGCATTAAGCCAGGCTTTTGTTCCTTCACCATTTGCATAATTCCATACTGAATTTTTTTTGAAGCCCGCCCCTTCATGTAAAATTTGTGAAGCAAAGTTTGCACAGTCTCCACCATCCGGATTATGATTTTTATATTTACTATTATATTTGAAAAGATATTCCTCATCATATGAAATACCACAATATTTATGAGCATATTCAATAAGATTTTCTATTCTTTCACTTGGAGTATAGTCTGGTTTTGTTTGAGCTAAGATATACTGACTTACCTCATCAGATTTTATCTTATTTTTATTTAAAGAATCAGCAAAGGGATCTGTATACCATTCTTTTGTAATAATATATTTATCTCCAACTTTTTTTAGGTTAATATAATGATTTGTACCGATTCTAAAGGAATTATTTATATCAGGACTATCAATGTAGGAATAATTATATTCAGTTGCTACATTACAGGTTACTCCAAAAAGGTTTGCTTCTCTTTCTCTAACCTTTCTAATTTTAATTATTGAAGAGATATTATTAAATTTTACAGCTTGCTTTTCTGACCAATTTATTAAATAATTTGTCTTTTTTACTTCATACTCATAAGCCCATTGACTTACTTTGATATTTAAATCATAAAATTCCTTTAAATTATTAAAATCAGCAGACAAAATTGTTGCATTTCTTTTAGCAAATAAATCTTCCAATAATATTTTAAATTCTTCCTTTAGTTTTGCTTCAGCTGGATCTTCATAAGGATAGCATTTCTTTGATGGTATTAGAAAGAAGATTAAAATAAATGCTAAAGCAAAAAATAAAGATTTATTTTTAAAATTCACCAAATTACCTCCTTTCAAAAGCTTTAATATTAGTTTGTACATTTAATATTATTTTTATCTAAATCTTAAAAATAATTTCTATGTGATTTATATCAAGTAGTTATTAAAAGTCATATAATGGAATATTAAATAATTATTTAAAGGAGATTTATGAGAAAACTATATGACTTATATAAAGAAGCGCCAGAAATAAAATTTGATTATAAAGATAATTTAGTTTTTATTTCTGATGTTCACAGAGGAGATGGAACAATATTCGATTCTTTTATGCAAAATAAAAATATTTATAAAACTGCCTTAGCTTATTATTACAAAAGAAACTTTATTTATGTTGAAATTGGAGATGGTGATGAATTATGGAAAAATAAAGATTTTTCTGAAATAGCATATACTTATAAAGATATGTTTAAAATTTTAAATAAATTTAAAGAAGAAAATAGGATTTATATACTTTATGGAAATCATGATATAATAAAAAGAGAAGAAAACTTCTATATTAGTCAATACAGAATTTTAAAGAAATATGGTCACCGCTATGGAAGGGAGTTTTTAAGCTTTATTAAAAATTTAAGCTTTTATGAGGGAATTAAGTTTATTTTTACTCCCATTAATAAGGAGATTTTTGTTTTTCATGGACATCAACTTGATAGAATGAATTCAAAGTATTGGAAAATGTCGAGATTTTTAGTGAGATATCCATTGAAATTTTTAAATGGAATTGCAGGTTTTAAGGATCCTACAAGTCCGGCAAAAAATAATAAAAAAGGTAATAAAATAGATATCAAGCTAGAGAAATGGTCAGCAGAAAATGATGTTATGATTATTTGTGGACATACTCATAATAGCAGAATGCCTAAAACTACTGAAATACCTTATTTTAATGATGGATGTTGTGTTCTTCCTTATGCTATGACTGCCATAGAAATTGAAGAGGGAAATATAACTTTAGTAAAGTGGATTATAGAAACGGATACGGAAGGAATTCTCAGAGTAGTAAGAAAGAAAATATATGGACCAAAGAAATTAGAAGATTATCTAATGAAAATAAAAAAATAAAGGAGAATAATAATGAATTCAATAGATTTACATTGTGATACAGCAATAAGATTATTGTATGAAGATTTAGAATTAAGGGAGAGCATTTGTAAGGTAGATATAACTAAATTAAGAAAATCAGGAGCTTTGGCTCAAGTATTTGCTCATTTTGTAGAGTTAAATATAGTTGAAAATCCCTATGAAGAATTTAAAAAGATTAATAAAAAGCTAATGAAAGAAATTGAGAAAAATTCTGATGATATTGAAGTCGTTACAAATTTAGAAGAAATGTATAAAGCAAAAGCTAATAATAAAATAGGAGCTTTTCTATCTATAGAAGAAGGAGAAGTTTTAGAGGGAAGGATAGAGAGATTAAAAGAAGTTTATGATTTAGGAATAAGGTTTATTACCTTGACTTGGAATTTTGAAAACAGCATAGGCTACCCTAATATTAACTTTAAATATAAGGATAGAGGACTAAAGGAAAAGGGAAAAGAATTAGTTGTTGAAATGGAGAAATTGGGAATAATTCCAGACTGTTCTCATTTATCGGATGCTGGCTTTTATGGTTTAGTTAATATATGTAAAAAGCCTTTTGTAGCAACTCATTCTAATGCAAGAGCTATAACTAATCATCCAAGAAATTTAACAGACGATATGATAGTTAAACTAGCCAATAAAGGTGGAGTAATGGGCCTTAATTTTTGTTCTGCTTTTTTAGGGAAAGCAGAAGTTTCTACTATTGAATCTATGGTAGCGCATTTAAAACATATAAAAAATGTAGGAGGAATTGATGTTATTGCTCTAGGAACAGACTATGATGGAATAGAAAATGAAGTTGAAATAAAGGATATAGGCGAAATAGGAATATTAAGAGAAGTTTTATTAAAAGAAAAATTTACTAATACAGAAATAGATAAAATATTTTATAAAAATGCGGAAAGAGTATTAAAAGATTGCTTAAAATAGAAGGTGATAAAATGGTAAACTTACAAGGAAAAATTGCTTTAGTAACAGGAGCATCTAGGGGAATAGGAAAAGCTATAGCTTTAGAGATGGCAAAGGCAGGAGCAACTGTTGTGATTAATTATTCAAAGGATGATAATGGGGCGGAAACAACCTTAGCAGAAATTATTGCTTTAGGGGGATATGGCAAATTTATAAAAGGAGATATTGGCGATTTTAATAAATCAAAGGAAATAATAGATTTTGTTATTAATAATTTTGGAAAAATAGATATTTTAGTTAATAATGCTGGAGTATCTATTGTAAGTTTATTTATGGATACTACTGAAGAAGAAATTACTAATATAATAAGTACTAATCTTTTAGGAGCTATTTATTTAACTAAACATGCCTTACCCTATATGCTTGATAGGGGTTATGGAAATATAATAAATATTTCTTCTATGTGGGGAGAAGTTGGAGCATCCTGCGAGGTATTATATTCTACAACAAAGGGGGGTATTAATTTATTTACAAAGTCTTTAGCTAAAGAGCTTGCTCCTATGGGGATTAGAGTGAATGCAATAGCACCAGGTGCTATAAATACTGAGATGAATTCTTTTCTAAGTGAAGAAGACAGAATAGAATTAGAAAAGGAAATACCAATGGGGAGATTTGGAAATAAGGAGGAAATAGCAAAAGCAGTTTTATTTTTATGTGATGATGAATGTAGCTATTTAACAGGACAGATAATTAGAATTGATGGAGGAATGATATAAAAAGCTTTCAATCTAAAAATTGAAAGCTTTTTATATTGCATGCCCTTTTTTACAGTTTTTATATTTTTTTGTTTTTATGTTTTTTAATGTCTTTTTGATAAAATGAATAATTAACCTTATTAATAAGTAAATACAGAATATATATAAAAAGCCATATAATCCATAAGCTATATCAGCAAATTCCATATTTCCTCTATTAGTTAATTTTTGTTGTATTTCTATAGCAAAGACTATAACTATCATAACTGTAATAGTATAAATGAAAGATATAGCTGTAATGCTATATTTTGAAAGCCATTTAAATAAAACTTGGGTAAAAGCAAAGATTACCATACCAATTATTGCCATAAAGATAAAATGTAGCTGCTTATCATTTAAAGAATATCTACCAAGATTAACAAGATCTAGTACTGCATCATGTAAATCATTTATAAAGTTTGCTGTTAGTTTTAATAATTTTACCATTTTATCATCCCCCAAGATATTTTATGTGTTATTATATCATTAAATAAAATAATTGCAAGTTTACATAATAATATAAACTAGATATAGTTAATTATAACTAATAAATCATACAGTTGTCTAAAGAGAAAGGAAAAAAATATGGGAAAATCATTAGTTCTAGCAGAAAAACCTTCTGTTGGTAGAGATATAGCAAGGGTTTTAAAATGTAATCAAAATAAAAATACATATATTGAAGGAAATAAATATATTATTACCTGGGCTTTAGGGCATTTAATAGGATTAAAAGATCCTGAAGGATATGATGATAAATATAAAAATTGGTCAATGGAAACTCTTCCTATTCTTCCAAAGGAAATGAAACTTACTGTTTTAAAAAAGACTTCAAAGCAGTTTTATGAGTTAAAAAAGTTATTAAACAGAAATGATGTTGATGAAATAATTATTGCAACAGATGCAGGTCGTGAAGGGGAGCTTGTTGCAAGATGGATAATAGAAAAAGCAGGTGTAAAAAAGAAGCCGATTAAGAGGCTTTGGATTTCATCCCAAACTAATAAAGCTATATTAGAAGGATTTAAAAATTTAAAGGATGGAAGGGAATATGAGAATTTATATAAGGCAGCAGTATGTAGAGCAGAAGCTGACTGGATAGTTGGGTTAAATGTAACTAGGGCTTTAACTTGTAAATACAATGCTCAACTATCTGCTGGAAGAGTTCAATCTCCAACTTTGGCTATGATAGTTGCTAGGGAAGAAGAAATTAAAAACTTTAAACCAGAAGATTATTATACTTTAAATGTCAAAGGAAATAATTTCGTATTAAATTGGGTAAATAATAAGGGCAATTCTTCAATATTTAATAAGGAATTTGCTAAAGCTTTAACAGCTAAAGTTAAAGGCCATGATGGTGAGGTAATTGATATAACTAAGTCGAATAAAAAGAAATATTCACCGGCCCTTTATAATTTAACTGAACTTCAAAAAGATGCAAATAAAATTTGGGGATATTCAGCAAAGCAAACCCTTAATATAATGCAAAGACTTTATGAAAATTATAAATTATTAACTTACCCAAGAACAGATTCAAAATATATTAGTTCTGATATAGTTGAAACAATTCCTGAAAGGTTAAAGGCTATTGGAGTAGGGGAATATAGAATTTATGCTGAAAAATTACTGGATACTCCCGGCATTTATCATTTTGCGACAAGTTAAAAAAACAGCAAAAAATAAGACAGCATAAATTTAAATAAGTATTTCTCCAGTTGAGGATGATAGGATATGAAGCAGAAGAATTCTGATATGGTAATGTATATATTTCTGTCGGTTGTGGCTGTTATCATTGCCGGAATGATAATTGCCTTCATCAAAAACTATCTGGATGGAACCCTTGCTAGCGCCAGGAGTTTAGCCAGCAAGCAGGAGCAAGCCCTTTCGGAATTGGTGGAATACGAGATCATGAAATATGACAATGAGGAGCTTCGGGGCAGTGAGGTGGTGAATTTTATCAAAAAGCACCTGGGTGATTACTTGCCGGATGAAGAGGCTCCCATCTATGTCAGAGTCACTACAAGAGCTGATGGAAGCACATACAGCAATACCTATACCAATTCCGAGCATATAGCTGATATCAGGAATTTCTCCAGTCAGCAACATTATATTAAGCCCACTGCCTGGTTTACTGCCGAGGTAATAAGGACACAAAACAAGGCCATACTGGGAGTGGCATTTACACAAAAGTAATGATGGGGAGGTCATATGCACAGGGCTGCAGTTAATTTATATGAAATGCTTGCAGGAGCGCTTATTTTCGGACTGGGGCTTCTTTTTCTGACATATCAAAGCAGGATGACAGAAAGCCTCATCAAGCTTACTATGGAGGAGGTCCTTGAGGAAGGGTATATATATCAGCAGTACAACACTGTGGATCTTAGTTTTGTGTCCGGTCAGGAGCTGTATGCAATAATTATGGCTAATCGTGAGCTGCCAATTGTAATAGATGGAAGGCTGATTGAACCGGAAGATACTGACTATGACCTATATTTTTCGCTTATAAAGGAAGGCTTGTACAGAAAAAGCTACAGTTATGATGCTGATCGTAATATTGCGCAGGTGATTTATGAGTATGCCGGATTATAATATCCGGCTTATAAAGGGTGATTAGCTTTGGATTTTCCCGGAAGGCTGATAGCAGGACTGGCATGCGTAATCGTACTGCTTCTTTTTCCCTTGCAGTACATAGCCCAATCAAGCAGTGAGGATATAGATGGCCTTGTTTGCAATGAAACAAAAGCATTGGTTGATGATATCCGCAAGAAA
>ENA-OWOZ01002023-OWOZ01002023.1-bioreactor-metagenome-genome-assembly--contig:-NODE-2023-length-16376-cov-4.166329_pt1 | contig 16376 bp, 7 predicted proteins | sample MGYA00238140_ERZ651804 | MGnify/ENA primary metagenome ERZ651804 (study PRJEB26910, sample SAMN07631232) | bioreactor metagenome | isolation source: Switchgrass digestor | place: USA: Dartmouth... | reverse complement strand
TCCATACTATAAATCTTTTTCAACTGCCAGAAGTGAAAGACAAGAAAGCTAGAGATATAATTGAAGAATTAATTGAAAATGGGGAAGCTGCTATTATAGATGACCAGTACAAAGTAAACTATCTCGATATAAAAACAGCACTAAATGGTGGAACTATAATATCTCAAAATATAACAGATAATTCAAAATACGTAGTTTTACCGGGTTCCTTAGTAAAAAAGACAATAGATGATATAGTAAGTACTACAGATAAATACAAAAATGTAAAGTTTGTAGTAAATGATGGTACAAAAATATTCATAGATGTTAAGGATTGGCTTTTATATAAGAGAAAAGGATTAAATGTAGAAGTTCTTGAATCAGTAAATGTAGCCTTAGTTACATTAAACCCATATTCACCAGAAGGTTATTATTTTAATCAAGAGGAATTCCTATTAAAGATGAAAGAGCATATAAGAGATATACTTGTTGTTGATGTTATGTATGGAGGTGGTCTAATATAAAAGAATTTATAGATGAGAAAACTGCGGAGTGTATTGGCTTAAACTATGTATTAGGCAAATTAGATACTGTAACTCCATACGGGAAGAGTTTAAAAGAGAATATGCAGCCATTTAAAATAGGTGAGGAGGACTTATTGATTGAAGAGCTTAATCTAGTAGAGAAGCTTATAAATCTAATAGAAGAGAATAAGTTTTTCTTTAAAAATATAGTTAATATCCTCCATACTATTAAAGATATAAGGAATTCCATAAATAGAGCAAAAGAAGGTTATACACTAAAGGATGTAGAACTGTTTGAAATAAAGGGGTTCGTTTTGATTTTAGGAGAATTGTACGAGGAGCTTAAGACAATAGAAAATCAAATAGACGATAGTATTATGGTTTCTAGGATAATTGAATTAGAAAAGCTCCTAGACCCTCAGAGTACTAGAATCAGGGCTTTTTATGTATATGATGAGTATTCAGACAAGTTAAAATCCATAAGAGAAAATATAAGACAAATTGAGAATGAAATTAGATACAAAAAGAAAAGTATAAAAGAAGAAGTAGAAAAGGAACTATCTATAAAGCTTAGACCAGACTGGTCTGTTACAATACAGAAAAGCCAAAAGGATATTCTTGAAAGAGTCAGCAATAGCTCTAAGCTAACATATAGTTCTGAAACCTACATGGACGTCAAGTTCATATTAAAATCTACACCAGATATTTACGAGTTAGAAAATGAGCTAAATAATTTAAAAGTACTAGAAGAAAAAGAGGAACAGAACATAAGACAGTTCTTATCTAAAAGCATAGGAGACTGCTTTGAAAGAATAAATGAAAATATACTGAAAATAGGAAAGCTAGACTTAATTTTAGCTAAGGCATATATGGCCATAGATACAAATAGCATTAAACCAGCAATTATTAAAGAGCAGAGAGTAAATATAAAGAATGGAAGACATCTTAAGGTAGAGGACATTTTAAAGTCAAATTCACAGGAGTTTACACCTATAAGCATAGATCTTACTCAAGGAGTATCTTGTATAACAGGTGCTAACATGGGAGGAAAGACAGTGTCACTGAAGCTGGTAGGACTACTGTCTGCAATGGCACAGTATGGTCTTTTTGTGCCTTGTACCAGTATGGAAACAGGGCTGCATGGATTTATATATGCTTCCATAGAAGATACTGATTCCATAGATAAGGGACTTAGCACCTTTGGTTCAGAGATCTGCGGCATAAAAAAAGCTATAAAAAGAGCAGACGAGGGCGGACTCATCTTAATAGATGAATTAGCCAGAGGAACTAATCCAGATGAGGGCTATGCCATATCTAAGGCTGTAGTGCATTTTCTTAGAAACAAAAAGAGCATTACTCTCATAACCACTCACTATGATAATGTGGCCAATACTGACAAGGTAAAGCATTATCAAGTTGTGGGACTTTCAAACATTGATTATGAGGAATTAAAAGAAAAATTAATTAAGAGCAAAAACAGTATGGACATTGTAAGAGAGTATATGGATTATAGACTGAAAAAAGTTACAGAGGATACTAAGATTCCTAGAGATGCTATAAACATAGCAAGGCTTATGGGGCTGGAGGAAAGCATTGTGGCCGATGCAGAGAAGATACTCTTAGGTCATGTAAAAAGGACAGAATAAGCTTTGCTAACTAATAAATCTATTAGATTAAGCATAGAGATTTGAATATTTAGCTTATTTGCCTTTATTAGGCATAGAAATAGCAAAGGAGGTAACAAAATGAACAGCAAATTAAATCCTGATCCTAAAATAATTCAAAGTGCCCGTACAGCTGCAGCAAACATAGCAGAGGAGGTACAGGGCTTTATAGATCAGCATACTACAGTAGCAGTAGAAAGAGCCATAGTAAGATTACTTGGAGTAGATGGTATAGATGAAATGGAAAGACCACTTCCAAACATAATAGTTGACAACATAAAAGAAGGTGGTGGATTAGGAGAAGGTATAGCATACTGGTTAGGAAATGCAATGATATACACTGGAGATACACCGCAAGCAATAGCAGAGAAAGTATCTAGAGGAGAATTGAATTTAACTACTCTACCATTAGCTAATGAAGATGAAATAAAAGAGAAGATAAATGAGATAGCAAGGAGTACAGTAAATAGAATAAGAGAAAATAGAAGGAAAAGAGAAGAATACATTGAAAGGCTGGGAGAAGGCAGACAGCCATATATTTACGTAATAGTAGCTACAGGGAACATATATGAAGACATAATTCAAGCTCAGGCAGCAGCAAGACAAGGTGCAGACATCATTGCAGTTATTAGAACTACAGCTCAAAGCTTACTAGACTATGTACCATATGGGGCTACTACAGAAGGCTTCGGAGGAACGTACGCTACTCAAGAGAACTTCAGGATAATGAGAAAGGCTTTAGATGAAGTGGGAGAAGAAGTAGGCAGATACATCAGACTATGCAATTATTGTTCAGGACTATGTATGCCAGAAATAGCAGCTATAGGGGCATTAGAGAGACTTGATGTAATGTTAAATGATGCTCTTTACGGCATATTATTCAGGGACATAAATATGCAGAGAACTTTAATAGATCAATATTTCTCAAGAGTAATAAATGGCTTTGCAGGAGTTATTATAAATACTGGAGAGGACAATTACTTGACAACAGCAGATGCAGTAGAGGAAGCTCATACAGTACTTGCATCACAGTTTATGAACGAACAGTTTGCTTTAAAAGCAGGTATTCCAGAAGAGCAAATGGGACTTGGACACGCCTTTGAAATGTCACCAGATATAGAAAATGGATTTTTATTAGAGCTAGCTCAAGCCCAAATGGCTAGAGAAATATTCCCTAAGGCTCCACTTAAATATATGCCGCCTACAAAGTTCATGACAGGAAATATATTTAAGGGACATATACAAAATGCTATGTTTAACCTAGTATCTGTTTGGACAAATCAGGGAATACAGCTATTGGGAATGCTTACAGAGGCTATTCATACACCTCACCTTCACGACAGAGCATTAGCCATAGAAAATGCAAAATATATATTTAACAATGCAAGAGATATAGGGGAAGAGGTTACATTTAAAGAAGGCGGTATCATTCAGAGAAGAGCACAGGAAGTTCTTAAGAAGGCAGAAGAATTGCTAAAGGAAATAGAAAGAGAAGGCTTATTCTCTACTTTAGAAAAAGGTAAATTTGCATCTATTAAAAGAGCTAGAAATGGCGGAAAGGGCTTAGAAGGCGTAGTACAAAAAGGAGAGAAATACTTTAATCCATTTATAGAAATGATGTTGAATAAGAATTAACTGCTGTTCAACTATTGTTCAAGATTGGAGGCACGATGATGGATAATATTCAAAAAGTAGATTTAACACAAGTAAAACCTTACGGTGATACATTAAACGATGGAATGGTCCAGCTTTCATTTACACTGCCAGTTCCATACGGAGATGAAGCAAAGGAAGCAGCTAGACAGTTAGTTAGAAAAATGGGACTTGAAGAGCCCAATGTAGTTCATGCATCTGATTTAGGCATAGGGTATACTCACTTTGTGGTTTACGGAAAATGTCAGCATACCATAGACTATACAAAAATCCAAGTTCCAAAGGTAGAAGTAAACTCTATGGATATGGAAGAGGTAGAAGAGTATATTAGACAAAACATAAAGAGAGAAATAACAGTAGTGGGAGCTTGCACTGGAACAGATGCTCATACAGTAGGTATAGATGCTATAATGAATATGAAGGGATATGCAGGACATTATGGATTAGAAAGATATAAAGGAATAAGGGCTATAAATATGGGAAGCCAGGTTCCTAATGAAGAATTAGTAGCTAAGGCTATAGAAGAAAATGCAGATGCAATACTAGTATCACAGGTAGTTACTCAGAAAAATGTCCATATTCCAAACTTGACTCAGTTAGTAGAATTATTAGAAGCAGAGAATATCAGAGATAAGGTAATTCTATGCTGTGGTGGGCCAAGAATATCTCATGAATTAGCAAAAGAGCTAGGCTATGATGCAGGCTTTGGGGCAGGAACATATGCAAATGATGTAGCTACATTCATAGTGACAGAAATGGTTAGAAGAAAGCTTGTATAAGGAAATAAATATAAAGTGAATTTTTGGAAATTTATTGATATACTGCTCTTGATTTTAAGGATCAAAAAATCATAAAAAATTTACTTATAAAAAAGGTTCTAAAAAAATAGAGATTCTTCACAATGTAATTTTAAGTTGCAGTGAAGAATCTTTTTTTTGCATAAAAAAGTTTTAAGATTAAGAAAAAACTCCTTAACTTTTCAATACTTCGAAAGAAGCTTTTTTATATAAAAAAGTCCTACTTTAATATTCTTGTTTGTAGGACTTTTCATAATGGGTTTTAAGCAGATTGCTAAAACTTTTAATTTCATAAAAATTTATTATTTAGTGGTTTAAAAAAGCATCCTTGATTTCTTAAAGTTTTAATAGAAGCTTTTTTATTTTATAATTTACTAGCTGCGTCTCTATCTAAAATAACGATTACATCATGATGTAGCTGAAGAATTGATGCAGGAACCCTTGGGGTAACAGGACCTTTTAAAGCATTATAAATAGCATCTGCTTTTTCAGCACCACTGGCAAGAAGCAAAATCTTCTTAGCTCTCATTATAGAACCTATTCCCATACTAAGGGCCTTTGTAGGCACTTGTTCAATGGAATCAAAGAATCTTGAATTATATTCAATAGTATTTTTATCTAACTGAACAAGATGAGTATCAACTACAAAATGGTCGTTAGGTTCATTAAATCCTATGTGCCCATTTCGACCTATACCAAGTAGTTGAAGGTCAATGCCACCAGCAGCCGTAATTTTCTTCTCATATTCAGTACATTCCCTTTTTATATTGTCAGTCATTCCATTAGGAATATTTATTCTATCGTCATCAATGTTGATATAATTAAATAGATTTGTTCTCATATAATAGTTATAGCTTTGAGGGTTATCTTTTGGGAGCTCATAATATTCATCTAAATTAAAAGTTGTTACTTCAGAGAAATCAACTATTTTATTTTTATGTAGATTAACTAGTTCTTTATATGTGCCTATTGGGGTGCTGCCAGTAGCAAGACCTAAAACAGAATTAGGCTTTAATATAATCTGGCTTGCAATAATATGAGCAGCTTTTTTGCTCATTTCTTCGTAATCGTTCGTTACTATTATTCTCATTTTATATTCCTCCCAAATTGCAAGAGTTTACTAGTTTACCGGTTTATTCAACTTATATTCAATTATAGTTTTTTATGTATTTTCTGTCAAATGTCAAAGCAATATAGAATTGATAATTAAATTTTCACATAATACCATAAGATAGACGACATATATATACCTATTACCCAGAGATGTGTAAGATAAACTTAGTTATTTCAAAATACAGATATTTTCCCCAGCTTTCAGAAATTCGGAGGGCTTTTTATTATATTTCATAATTATAACTTGCTTCCCTTGCTAAACTATTAGCAGCCAGCATACCAGTCTGAAGGGCCCCATTTATCCAGCCATGAAGGACAGATGCATGATCTCCAGCAAAGAAAACTCTATTGTTGTATTCAGGAACAGTCATAGCATACAAAAACAATCTTCGCTGTTCGGGGAGGAAAAAGCTAAATCCGCCTAATGACCACGGATCTTCATGCCAATTTTGATATTTCCAGTCCATAAAAATGCTGTCTATATATCCATAAGGAAGACCGTGAACACGCTCTAGCTGTCTTTTCAATTCTTCAAGCCTCAAGAATCTAGGAAGATTTCCATATCTGATAGAATCTACACCGATGTTATATGATGCAAGTATAACTCCAGACTGTTCTACAGGCTTTTCTACATTTGGATACCATATGCTAGATATAGGTAAGTCAGTATATGAGCCGCCGCCTACTATGCCTTGTTCCTGCCAGAATCTTCTATTACATAGCATAATAGTCTTCTGAGCAGGTATATATTCCACTTCTCTAATGGCTTGCATTTTTCTATTGCTGAATAGGGGGGCTATATCTACATTTCTTAAATTAGATAAAGGAATAGCACATACTACATAATCAAAATCCTCTTTTCTAGAAGATATAAACTTTTTATTGTTATAGATTATACCTACTTTATCTCTTTGATTAACCTTGCAAATACCTTCTACCCAAGTACCCATCCTAATATCAACTTTACCTAAGTCTTCTTTCTTTATACCAGCATATTCTTTAGGTTTTTCACTGATTAAAGATTTATACAGGGACATAGGAAGCAATGAGGTTCCGCCAACAATTTCGAACATAGTAGTAAAAGATAAGCTGCTAGTTTCCATAGCAGTTTCAATATAATCATAATATAAAATGAGACGTGTAAATGGAGACACAGAATTGAGCATGTCAATGGCACCATTACTTAGGCCCATTTTCTCCATGACTTGCCTATGATTAAAATAGTCCCAGAAATTAATTACATCATTAGTTTTTTTTGTAATGTGAAGAAGCTCTATACGCAATTCGGGGGACATTTGAAGTATAGGAGTGTCTAATCCATAGCTTAATAGTTCAGTCCAAGAAAGCTGTTTTTCCCAGTTTTTCATCTTAAACTTAGGATATATTTCTTTTTTCACTGCTTCACCTTCAGGATCATTTCTGACTCGGATGTTTTTTGCATAAATAAATGCATTTGGATTTGACTGTATGAAGGGACGGGTATTTAATCTAAGAAGATTAATATAATGCCAAGTTGTTTCATGAGACACAGGAATTCTCATAGCTCCTAGTTCTCCATAGTTTTCACTATCCCAATAATAAGTATATATTCTTCCACCAATACGGTTCTCCCTTGCTTCAAATATTGTTATATCAAAGCCTAATTTTCTCAACTCGAAAGCAGCAGATAGTCCTGCCACGCCTGCTCCCAAAATTGCAACTTTTTTATTTTTAAATGTACCGGGTTTGGCTATGGTAGTGATGTCAGGAGGTGGTGCCAATGCATTTATTATGCCTTGTAGTTCTTTAGGATCTCTTCTTGAATTTATAAGTAGCTCTTCAATTATTCTATATCTTTCAATGTTAGTAGGATTATTTAAATTGACTTGATGCAAATACATCAACTCCTTATATAATGAAGTTATAGTTTTAAAGCTATATTTTTTCTATTAAAGTTTGTAGCTCAACTCTTTTAAGTCTAGACTTTTTTGATGACTGTACCTTTAAGTGAATATATTAGATAATATATCTTCACATTAAATTATATTAGAAGGAATTTGTATTAATGCTAAGTCGGCAAGTTCCTAGCTTGATCCTATTTACTTTATTCGAAAAATGCTTATAGTTTCTGTGCAGCTTCTGTACTGGAGTTAATGAAAAATAAATTTAATTTTAAACTAATCGAAAAAAATACTTCCAAGCAGATAATTTAGTTTTAAGATTATCTACATTGGAAGTATCATATCAAGTAAATAATTTAATTTTTATACCATTTATTTCAAAAACAATATTTAAATTTTAGATTTACTCAATTATTTTATCTATTAAGTTTTTTATTAAGCTTTTATCTACGCTTACCTATTAAGTTTAACTACAAGGCTCTTATCAATATACTCTACTACATCTCCTCTAGTAGCTGGAGCAGAAGGGTCAATGCCATTTGCCATGCTAATGCCCAATTCCTGAGCTTTGTCTATATAGTTTTGCGGCCATTTCTTGTTTTTATCTACAGCCTTTTCATATCCAAGAAGTCTGACTAATATAGTTATTATTTCTCCATGAGTAATCTTATCAGCTGGAGCAAAGGTACCATCGCCACGACCGACTATAAGGCCTTGATTTACTGCTACATTAATATATCCAACTGACCAGCGATTTTTCTTTACATCACTAAATATAGAATCTTTTTTTAAGCTTTCAGCTTCTTTTTCTTTATCTAGTAGTCTAACAGCTAAAGTAGCAAATTGTTCTCTAGTTATATTCTCCTCTAGCCTTAAAGAACCATCCTCAAAGCCAGTAAGTATGTGCATAGCTAATAGTCTCTCAGCTGCTTCTTGTCTTTCCTTGTTTACATCAGCTGAAAATGCTATAGAGCTAAATAAAATCACAAATGCTAGTGCAAAAATAGTAGCCTTTTTAAACAACATTTTCACCTCCGAATATTTTCAGATTCTGTGGTTATTTCAAATCAAGCGAAAAATCTGACTTTTACCTTCATTATATCAAAGTAAATAGCATATTTTCATTTCAATTATATTACAAATTAGGTACATAGTATTGCAGGAAAAAATGGAACCTTGTTGAATAGTAAAATAATATGTCTATTTATGAATTGTATGTAAAATGAAAAATGGTACAATGAACTTTAAAAAGTAAATATTGTAATCATATTGTAATTTACAAATATTATGAACCGTGCCGATAATATATTAGAAAACATAAGAGACGGCAATAATTAGAACTTTATTTAAGGTTAAGTATGTGTAAGAGATTTAGCTATATATAAAGTAAGACTGTTATCATCCTATATACACTTATACTCAAGAAAGGAAGAAAGTCTATGAAGAGAGTGAAGAAGCTAAGTGCATTAATGCTTATTTTTACCCTGACACTTATTTCAATGATTAGCATTCCAGAGTCTATATATGCTGAAGACTTGACAAATTCTAGTGCTATAACTGTTCCAGAGGATAGAATACCATATATTGATAAAGTGCGTTTTGGACCAAGGAATAGTGCTCAAAGATTGCTATATAAAGATACTTTGAATACAGATGTGGAATATTCTACAGATTACAATACGATATATCTCACATTTAAGCATCATAAGGATGATAAGGCGAATATATCGTTAAATAGCGGAGTATTAGCAGGAATTATGCTTTATGCATCAGGAACTTCTGAAAATCTAATAGATTTTGACAATACTGACACAGAGCTTACAAGAGGAGATGGAGAGTCTACTCTTACTATTAGAACATTTGGACTAAATACTAATACTGAGTACTATTTAATAATTAGCGAAGGGCTAGTGAGTCTTACAATTACAGATTCAAATGACCCAAGTAAGACTGCAACAGCTTATTCACCTAGTATTAATATACATTTTAAAACTAGAACATCTCCATATGTAGATGCGGTCATTACTGGAAGTGTGTCAGAAAACTATGATGAAAGGGAACCAATAATTATTACGGGAAAAGACTTTAATGATATAGTTTCAGTATATTTCAATGACATACCAGCATATGATGTTGTTTTAGTTGAAGGAAGTGGTCTAACTGAAACATATTTAAAAGTTTATCTTCCAAGAGGGAGAAATAGATTAGATGTGGGTACATATGACATAACAGTATCAAATGGCAGCGGACATGAAACAGTACTTTTATCAGCATTTAGTGTAATTAAAGAAGGAAATGCTTTACCAACTGAAAAAGAAAGACCAAAAAGCAAGCTAGGAATAGGAAATATAGTGGAATCTTTAGGTGTAAGCGATACTACATTGAATTTAGCATCAAAATATACGGATACAACCAGTCTTCAAATAGACTCTGATGATATATTTGGTAAGGATACTTTAATTAGAAGGATCAAGTATAGAGCTTATAAAGAAGATGTGATAAATTGGCTCAATATCAAATCTACAAGAGCAAATATAAGCCTTAGCAATGTACGACCTAGTTCCTATGATAAAAAAAGTGACATAGAAATAATACTAGGAAGCATTGACCCATACAAGACACAGCTTTTAAGAGAAAAGCTAAAAGGAGTAAGTATTAAGTCTGATTTCATCAATATATCAGGAAGTGGATACAGCACATCTAGTATAGAATTATCTATTCCATACAGAGATAGCGATGGAACAAACCTAAAAGTCTTAAGATACGACGAAGCTAATAGAAGATGGGAAGAAGAAGCCTTCTATGTAGATAAAACAGAAAATAGAGTCAATATATATACGAATAATCAAGGAATTTTTGTAGTAGTAGAATATGAGCACTAATAGGTGGTGAGAAAATGAAAAAGTCTTTTAAAAAAATAGTTTCATTATTCATTTTATTTACGATGCTTGTATCGAACTTAACTTTTTTAACTTCAATTGTAAATGCAGCAACTGATCCAGTAGTGTCTATAACTAGAAGCTTTAATTTAAGTCAGGGAGGCACTACTCCAACTAGCATTAAGATACTTATTGAAGATAATGAGCTTTCACAAATACCCTTTGGGCAAAAAAAAGTAAGCGTAATACCTACAACTAATAGTCCACATCAAGGGACTATTTTCCCAACAGTGATAGAACACTACACTAGCTACATAGAGTTTACCATAACTCAAAATGTTGAAATAGAAAGGATAGTAGTTACTAATAGTGCAAATCCATCAGAGAGTATAGTTTATAGCGGTATATCAGAAAATAGCTTAGCTAAAGTATCTACAGTAGTGAATACTTTAGCTGATGGAGCAGGGCCAATATCTTTAAACGGAACTAAGCTTGCTACTTCAATAGAATCTAATAAGAGTTTTCTTAAGATAAAAGTAGGAGGGAAAACAGCAAATTATCAACTTATACCAACGGATTCAGGCAATTTAGAAGACGAAGTAAATCTTGTTCCAGAAGCTAATACATCCTTTGATCCCGGGGTACAGAATATACTATTTAGTATAACTAAGGCTAAGACAGATGGCGCTAAAAAAATCGGCAATAATCAGAGAGACTATAGTTATACTCTAGAATTTAACGATGTATATGTAAATGCAGTTGAAATAATGGGTAAGCTGGCATTAGATGGAATACAGGTTATACCAGCAGTAGGACAGCCGGGAGATCACATAGTATTTAAAAGAAATCCATTAAGCAATTATGATGTGTATTTTGTAACAAATGTAGCAGACAGAAATCAGTTTAATCAAGCCCATAAAGCCAAATACGTTAGCTATGGTAAGGATGAAAATAATAATGACCAATTAATAGTAGAAGTTCCTAAGCTTCCAGAGGGGCCAGGACAGTATAAAATAGTCATAACAAATGAAAACTCTCTGCAAACTGGTATAAAAAATAGATACGTATTAACTCAGGAGTTTACATATATAGAAGCTACTAAGACTTCTAGAATAAGGACTGGTATTACACCACTTAGAGCACCGCAGCTAATTTCTACAGAAGTGACTATACCAGTAGAATTTGTACAAGTATTAGATCTTCAAGGTTATGGGTGGACTCAAGATAAAGGTGTAGTTTCTTTTAATGTAGTAAATGATTCAAAAAGCGGAGTAGAAAATGGGGTTTTACAGATTAATTATGGAAAGTACCCATTGACATTTGGAGGAGTAGATAAAGGAGAAGCAAGGGTCACAAGAGATATCAGAGTATATATAGGTGGACAGGCTTCCATAGATTCAGATAAGACAAATACATTCCCGAAAAATGGAGAAAGCGAATATTTATATGTAAAAACACCTGTAATAAATGATCTTACTCAGTTTAATCATAAGGTAAGAGTATCTATAGATACAAAAATAGAAATATTAGATGTTAATAATAATGTAATAGAAACTATAACTCTCCCAACTAAAAATCTAGAAAGTCAAGAGACTTTTACTTATGTACCTAGTACAGAAACACCAATAGTAACATCAGTAGTGCCAAATGTGATTCCAGTAGAAGAAGGCGGAGCAGGACAATATTATATATCTTCAAAGGTGAAAAGTGAAGGAGATGGTACATCTGTACCACAGCTAGAAATAAATATAATAGGAAGTAATTTCTTAGTTACAAGAATAAACAATAAAGTAAGATATCCAAAAATACAGTTAGGGAATAAGATAATCATAGATCCAAACGATCCAAGTAGTGCTCAATATAAGAATATACTTAGCTTTGAGGTATATAAAGGAAATACTAGAGTAGATGGTACTGTTTCCAATGAAATAGGAGATAGAATCTTGATAAAGATAAAAACAGGTCAAGATTCACAGGTGCCATTAGATATTAATGACATCGGTAAAAATGATGTTAGAATAACTAATCCAATGAGAAATAATGAAGGATTTTCAGCAACGATTACTTTTCCAGAAATGTTTGAGTTTGTAATAGTAGATTCAAATGATTATCCTATCATTACATCAGTAGACCCTACAGTAGTTGGAGCAGATAGCAAGGAGCCTGTTACTATTACAGGTAGCAACTTCAAAGAAGGTGCAAAGCTATATATAGACGGTAAAGAGGTTACAGGAATTAAAATATCGCCAAATAATGATAAGATAAACTTTAATGCACCTATAGGAAGGCCAGATTCGATAGTACAGCTAATAGTACAAAATCCAGGTGGAGGTATAGCTACTTGGCCATTTACATTTACTTCTACCTATACAAACCCAGAATTTACAGATCTAAATCCTAAAAAGGGTGGACCAGATACAGCAGTATTAATTAAGGGTAACAATCTTAAAGGATTTGATCCAACTATAGACGCATCTAGATACGATGAACTAGAAGAACACTTAATTTATAGGTTAATAGGTACTAGGGTATTTATGAACAGCAAAGATATTAACAGATATAATATAGTCAATGGAAAAATTACGTTGACAGAGTTTTCAGAGAGTAAAAACTATAAAATTAAGGAAAACATAATAATCAAAACTGGAGATTTAATACATCCACTAGCAGTAGCAAATGACTATAAAAGTACTATATTGCTTGAAAGAAATCAAGATGGTACTGCTAAGAAATTTTATGCTTTAACCTATGATACAAATTCAAGACGTGTAAAAATGTATGATGGATTTGGAAGAAACTATTATTTTAAGTTGGATGGAGATGAGATAATAGCTCAAGAATATGGAAGCCTTGATCCTACAGTTGCAGGGAATACTGCTTACGCACAATACAAGGTGGTATTTCCTGAAAAAGGGAAAATGATTCTTAATAATGTAAATGGTAGTGAATCTATAGAAGTAGTAGCATATACCCCTTTCTATATTTCTGAAGTTTATGGCGAAAAACCCAATGAAACTTTCCATGCAATAACACGGAACAGAGTATTTTACAACAATCCTACAGAGCTAACATTTTATGTTCCAGATTTAGGAGATATATCGATGGATTGTGATGTAAAAATAGTTAACCCTGATACAAAAAGCGTTGAGAAGAAAAAGATATTCCAGTATATAGGAAATCCAATTACTACACCAACAGTAGTATCATTTAGCCCTACATCAGGTTCAACAAATGGAGGCACTACTGTTACATTCGTAGGTCCAGACGACTTAAACGATAAGACAACATTTATAGATGAGGATGGTAGAAAGACAAGAGTATGGATAGGAGAAAAAGAAGTACCATCAAGTGATGTATTAATCAGTAATGGTGGGAAAATAATGGTTATTAAGACACCATCATATGAAGAAATCACAGGTATAGAGACTAAAAACATAATCATAATAAACCCTGATGGTGGTTCGTTTAAAATAACATCAGAATATCCGTTGATATTAAATGATGGCACTAGGGTGACTGGCTTTACCTATATAAAAACATCAAATGATCCTGAAATTTCTGCAATGCTGCCAAATCAAGGCCCTGCATCAGGAGGAAATGTGGTAGAAATATGGGGAAGCAACTTCAAGGATTGGGAGCCTTACACGAAGTCATCAGGTAAAGAAGTGGCTACTATTAAGATAATAAAAGATAGAGATGGAGCAGACTGGATAAGTAGCTTCTATAAGGATGAAAACAACAATGGAGTATTTGATCCTGGCGTAGACAAAGTATATGATGGCGGAATGAAACAGTCCAAGTATGATGCGTCAAAGGAATATATCGATTCTCCACTATTGCCAAAGGTGTATTTCGGGGAAAAACTGGCGGAAATAATTGAATTTAAACCAGAGCCTAGAGGATATATGAAGGTAATAGTACCACCAGGCACAGGTACAGTACAAGTTACCATAGAAAACAATGATGCAAGTAAATCAACTGGCTACAAATATACTTATACAGTAACCAAACCTACAGTAAAAAGCATAGTGCCTGCAGTAGGAAGAAGACAAGGTGGAACTACAGTAGAGATTATAGGAACAGGCTTTGACAAAAATGCAGAAGTACAGTTTGGAAATCCTGCAGTCATAACAAATAAGAACATAAGTAGAAATGCGAAAAATTCAGGTCTTAATGGAATAGTTAGCCTTGCTAACATGAGGTTTGAGTACAATTCACAAGGAAAGCAGTTGAAGGTTATACTCACAGAAGGTGAGAAGACTTACGAAAAAACATACCAATTTGATGGGAAGCTACCAGATGGGAAAAAGTATATAAACACTTTAGAGCTTGTAGACAAAAATGGAGCAAATTATAACAGGGAACAGCTCATAAAGGTAGCAGTTAATGATGATATTTCAAACAAAGAGTTGTTTGGAAGACTGATTGTTGAAATGGGATATGCTCCAAGTGTAATTTGGGAAAGTGAGAGTATTTTGAAGGTTACCACACCGAGCTATCATGAATCTGGAGAAGTATCTGTTATAGTTACAAATCCAGATGGAGGACAAGCAACAAGCAGATTTAATTACACTAACCCAGACAGTAAACCTAGAATAATAAACATTACAAAAGATGGAGATAGTCCAAAGCCTGGAAAGATAAACAATGAAGATATGCTAGTACATCAAATATCCTATAGAGGTGGAAATATATTAACCATCATAGGAGAGGACTTTAGAGAAAATGCTATCATCCAAATAGGAGATATACTCACATTTACACCAAATCAAATAGAATATGAGCTGCCAAATAGGCTTAGAGTGACAATGCCTGCACTAAATGAAAATACAGTTGGTAAGTTATACAGAGTTACAGTAGTAAATGAAGATGGAGCTTCAGCGTCATCTGACAAACTGACACCACCAATATATATACAGATAGTAAAAGGAGAAACTAATCCTGTTTTTGAAAGCATAACACCAGCTTTTGGCCCAGTAAAAGGCGGTACCGAGGTTACTATAACTGGAAAAGACTTCAGAGAATACATGGATGGATATGAAGGTAAAAGGATATCCGTGTACTTTGGAGAAGTAAAAGTGCCAGACAAGGATGTAAAGTTTATAGACTATAAAACTCTAAAGGTCATCACTCCTCCAAATGTACCAGGTAAAGTAGCAGTTAAAGTAGTAAACCCTGATGGTGAGATAGCGCAGCCAATTGGAAGCTTTACTTACCTAAGCTCACCTATTATATCATTAGTAGTTGATCCACTAGATACAAGTGAATCCACTAGAATAACTACTATATCAGTGGAAGGTGGAGAGGTAATTAAGCTTAAGGGTACAAGCTTTGCTACAGGAGCAAGAGTAGTATTTGCACCAGTACTGAGAAAAGCAGAGGACAGTGAAATAAACAATGCAAATGCAGTAAACATAGGTGGAGAATGGTATATATTAGAATCAGGTGCAGATGGTACAGAAGTAAATGTAATAAATTCTGAAACATTGACAGTAAAAACTCCTCAGGGAAAAGAAGGTACAAAAGGTATTATAGTTATAAATCCTGACAGAGGAGCAAGCCCAATTTATGATGATCTAGTATATGGATTACCACAGCTAAAACCACCAGCTAAAGTAGAGGCAGAGCTAGTATATGATAGATATATAAAGGTACACTGGACGTCAGTAAGTGGTGCTAGAGGATATGAGATTTATGTAGTTATAAACAACAAACAAACTGAATTCGTAGGGAATACTGATCTTACATCCTTTGTATATGAGGACTTAGAGCCTAATACAAGATATAAGTTCATAATCAAGACTATAGGAGAATACGGTCTATCCATAGCATCTAATGAAAGTAATACAGTGCGAACAGGCAGAGTAGTAGGGCCACCAGATACAGA
>ENA-OWOZ01002016-OWOZ01002016.1-bioreactor-metagenome-genome-assembly--contig:-NODE-2016-length-16416-cov-3.433625_pt1 | contig 16416 bp, 19 predicted proteins | sample MGYA00238140_ERZ651804 | MGnify/ENA primary metagenome ERZ651804 (study PRJEB26910, sample SAMN07631232) | bioreactor metagenome | isolation source: Switchgrass digestor | place: USA: Dartmouth... | reverse complement strand
TTCTAAGGTCATTATTCATAGATAATAATTCTTCTACCTTGTTTCTTTGTCTATCAGCTCCTAAAGATATTTCTTCAATTGATAAGGCTATTTCATTTATGGATTGATTGTTTTGATAGGTTACTTCAGCTAAATCTTTTGCTATAGCCAAAACCCTTTGAGAAGAATAATCGATTTGAGATAGTGCACTTCTATATTTGCTAAGTATCTTATTCAAGTTTTCCACAATACTACTATAATGCTTGTCCACTATTTTAAATTTCTTAGATAAATTACCATTGGCAACCTCTTCTACCGCTTTTTCGATTTGCTCTAAAGAATCTTTTTTCCCTCTAAATATATACCATAATATATCTGATAATATAACAAGCCCCAATAAAGCACTAAATAATATGGAGCTAAAATTTAACTTATAGACTACGAAGGCTGCAATTACCAGTGTTAATCTTATAAAAATCAAACAACAAGACCCCCTTTGCCTAATGTATACGCTGTTAAATACACATAAAATATATAATTATTTTATCATACTATAAAAATATTTCAAAATATTAATACTGTATATTACAGATATAATTTATCTTTTTAATTAAAAATCCCGTATATGGAATACGGGATTTTTAACACCAATTGTTTGTGAAGAACAATACTAACAATAAGAAGAAAAATAACAATGAATCATCACCATTATTGTACCAAGAGCCTCCACTAAATAGAATTACTAACAATAAAAAGAAAAATAATAAGGAATCATCATCAGATATTCCTAAAATACTTCTTCTCCTATCATTTCTGATTTCTTCTGTCATATAAAACCCTCCTTTATTTTTTCTCTCAATGCATAATATGAATCTAACTAAATTATGGTTACTTATACTGAATATTTATTTTTAATTTATGGAACACTATTTCAAAAAGAAAGGAGTTGATTGAGTGGATACACTAGCTTTGATATTAGTAATAATAGGTGCATTAAATTGGGGATTGATTGGACTATTTGAATTCGATCTAGTAGCTGCAATTTTCGGAGGTCAAACTTCAGCTCTAAGCAGAATCATATATGGACTAGTTGGTTTGGCAGGATTGTACTCAATAAAATTCTTATTTAGAGACAGAGAAAAAACACAGTAGAATTACTACTGTGATTAATAATAGCTTAATAACAATAGCAATAATATTAAAATCAATAATTCTTCATCAAATAGTCTCCAACGTCTCTTATCAATCAATAAGAAAATCAATAATATAAGTATTATACTATCATCAAAGCGTTTAGACATGCTATCCATAAATAAACCTCCTAAATATTACTTAGTATATAATATTCGAAAAGTATATTTTTGTTACCAATAAAAAAGGAGCAGAAAATTTTAAAGCCTTCTGCTCCTTTCTAATTCTTCCTTTAATTCAGTTATGGATTGTGTTGATATATTTTCTCTATCAATATCAAGCATCTGTATTGCTCTTTGCAAATCCTCCTTCTCATCTACTTCTATTTCCATGTAAGGATATGGATAAGTCTTTTCATCCCACTTATCCAAATCAAAATGGATCCCATCGTAGAAATAGGATTTTCTCTCCTTAAACCCTTCCTCAACCACATCGAATCCTAAATCCTTTAATATGCTTATCATGGCATCCTTATCATCTATCTCAACTGTTATTTCAATGTTTTTCCTAACTTCTTCTTTAGAAATGTTTTTCTTTAAAGTTAAATTTATGCTCTTTTTGTTATTGATCAGATCTTTAGTCTCTCTAATCCTTAAATAGCTATTTAAGCTTTTTTGAATATACTTATCCTTAGAATCTATTATGGTATTTATCTGATATTCCTCTGCAATCAGCTTAGCTCCCATATTTATTAGTTTATTCTCCACTTGTTCCAAATCTATATTCAATACTTTTACTTCTATTTCCTTTCCCATATATATTCCTCCTGTTTTTATCCCCTATAGGCATCTTCATCCACTATGATGGTAACATTAGGGTGTAGCATTAACAAACTTGCTGGAAATCTTGTAGTTATCTTTTTTCTATATAACAACTTACTTATAGCTTGGTGTTTACTTTTACCGCTAGCAAGTAACAGTATCTTCTTAGCTTTAAAAATAGTACCAACTCCCATGGTAACGGCCTTTTTAGGAACTTGCTCCACGGAATCAAAAAATCTGGAGTTTGCTTTAATAGTAGGCTCTGCTAGATTAACCACGCTTGTTGCCACATTCAGTTCTTCATCTGGTTCATTAAACCCAATATGCCCATTGATTCCAATACCTAATATCTGTAAATCAATGCCACCCTTTTCTTCTATTAACCTGTCGTATTCTCTGCAATAGCTTTCTATATCTTTTCTATTGGCATCTGGTATGAAAGTATTATTTCTATCAATATTTATGTGGTTAAATAGGTTGTTCTCCATGTAATAGTGATAGCTATTTGGATCCTGATAATCTATCCCAATATATTCATCTAGATTGAAAGTAGTAACCTTTGAAAAGTCCAATCCTTCTTCCTTATGCATCTTTATCAGTTCCTTATATAATCCCAGTGGAGTGCTTCCTGTAGCCAGTCCTAAGACAAGATCCTTCTTTTTCATCATCTCCTCTTTTACTATTTCAGCAGCCTTTTTACTAAGAGAATCATAATTTTGCTCAACAATTATTTCCATACATATCCCCCTTATAGTATTTTTCTAGGCTTGAAATCAATAAAATCGCTGGATACACAATAAAATTTGATTCCCTTTATTTCATCCTCCACCACAAATCTATGGCCTTCAGCGTGGAGATGCCCATATACACATATGTTAACTCCATATTGAACCATAAGGTCTACAAACTCGTTGGGAGTTGAATCCGTATTAAAAGGTGGGTAATGTATCATGGCAATTTTTGTTTTTACATCTTTATCTATGCTGGATAAGGACATTTCCAATCGGTTTAGTTCTCTATTAAATATTTTTTCATCATGCTCCGTAAAGTCCTCCCAATCTTTAGACATCCACCCTCTTGTACCAGCTATAGCTACTTCATCATTATATATAAAGCTATTGTTCTGAATAAAAAAGATATTGTTTAATCCCAGTTCTTTCAACTTTTTAGGTCCCTGCCACCAGAAGTCATGATTTCCTTTGATTATAACCTTATATCCTGGCAACTTATCTATTCTTTCTAAATCATTAATAGCCTCACTAAGCTTTAATGCCCAGGAAATATCCCCTGGAAGTAAAACTAAATCTCCATCTTTCACAACTTGTTTCCAGTATTCAAATATCTTCGCTTCGTAATTTGCCCATTTTTCTCCAAACACATCCATAGACTTCTCCTTAGAAAAGTCCAGATGTAAATCGCCTATTCCGTATATCAAATACACCACTCCTATTAATGTTAAAGTTTAACTTCAAGTTAAAAATCCCTTATTCTTCAGTTTTATAGAGTTAAAGTATTACTTTAACTTATGTTAATAAAGTTATACTTTAAGCTCATTCTGTTGAGCATTTCCCTTTCCCTACTATGGCAGGTAAATAGGATAATTTGGTTTCTTTCACTTAACTTCCCTAAGAACTTCAATATGTTTTCAATCCTCTTATCATCATATTGTATAAAGGAATCGTCCAAAATTAAAGGAAAATTATCTTTTTTCATCGAATCCATTATGCTAAACCTCAATGCAAAATGGATTTGGTCAATCGTTCCTCCACTTAAACAATTAAGTGGGATTAGTTCTCCTGTTAATGGATTTTCTACAGATATGTCTAAATGGTCATCTACTTTAATTTTTCCATACTTTCCATTGGTGATAAAGCTAATCAACTGGCTTACATTTTCATTTATATCTGGTGCAAACTGTTTATGTATCCTTTCGGATATATTCTCCATAACTTCTTTTGCTATCTTTATTGATAGTATTTCTTCCTTAAAACTATCTATTTCCCTTTCTGTTTTAACTATATCCTCTTCTATGTTTGCTAGTTCTTCTACATATCCATTTAGCATATCTATTCTTTCTTCAATCTTTGAGTACTCATACTTTAGTTCTTCTAGACTTTTTCCCATTGTTCTTATTTCCTCTTCTGTTTCATCAATGTTTATTAAATCAGTATCTTCATAATCCTCATTTAATTGAGCTACCTTTTCCTCTAGATCTTCCAAATTAGCTTTTCTTAATATGCTTTCTAATAATACTAATTTGTTCTCTTTGCTCTTAATTAAATTGTCGTAAACTCTTTTTTTATCTAATGCCTCTTTAAACTCTATTAAAGAATTCACCTTATTTTTGCTCAATAAATTCCTAAGTGAGCTAATCAACTGCTCTTTATTATTCGTTTTCTCATTTATTAGCCTTTCAACTTTTCTTTTCTCTATATTTAGCCTTTCTAATTCCTCTAGTATTGCATTTCGACTAGTTTGAAGGAATCTAATATTATCATAGAATCTGTTAAATTCTATTTTAGATGAACAATTGTATTTTTCAAGTATATCTTTTTGATGTTTTGTAATTCTTTCTATTGCCTCTCTTCTTTCCTCTTCCTTTTGTTTTAGTTCTCCAATACTAGCATCCAACGGCACAATTTCTTTCTTCAATTTTGAATTCATATATAGGGAATAGATAGTCAATATAAAGGATATTCCAGTTAATGCTAGAAAATATTTGTTAACCGGATACAACCCTATGGAAACCAATGATACGATTAAAAAAGTGATAAATTGAATAAGGGATCTCTTTTTGCTTTCCTTTAATCCTTTCAACTGAGAATTTAATATTTCAATCCTATTTTCTATTCCATTTATCAGTAGACTGTTTTTTTCATCCTCCATATGGTTGTATTGTGAAAAATCTTCATATAACTCATTATTATTTATACTGTTATGTTCAATTGAGTTAATTTCCTTTTCTGCTATTTCTTCTATTTTAGTATCTATATTTTTTAATCTTTCTAGTAATTCATCTATTGTGTTTTCCAACATATTCAATTGGCTGTCAATTTTCAATGCTACATAATAATCATCAATTGATAAGTTAGAGTACTCCCTTAAACTCTCAATTTTTTCATCTAATATATGGATTTCATCTTTTATGCTCAAAACTTCTTCATATGTTTTTTTCATTTCAAAGATCTTAGCTTTTTCAAGTTTTGATTTCAATACTCCTATTTCTGTTTCTTTTACTTTTATTTCCTCCTTAAGCTGTAGAAGCCTTTCCTTTGTATCTTCATACTCTGCTTTTCTTTCTAAAACTTCCTTTCTCCTATCCTTTAATTCCTGAAGTTCTTTAATGGCTCTACCATAGGGTTTTGTATATGCCCTTTCTGTACCAATTGAGTCCAACCTTTTATCCATATGAGCTATAGCATTCTTCACAGATATCTCATTATCCAAACTGGTAGTGATATTTATAAGCTTATCCTTTATCTCCTTGGAAAGGTCTGAATCAACCTTGTTCTCCAACTGTTTTATGGATATAGTATTCCTATATACAAAGCTATTGAAATCGAAAAAATATAGTCCTGGAAGATGAATCTTCAACTTTTCTCCCAAATCTATATCATCCGTTATATCCTTTCCTGTTAATTCATCATAAACTCTTACTTTTCCTTTATTGAAATCCCTTTCTATTCTATAGGTTTTCTCCCCTTTTTGTAAAGTCAGAATTCCATAATATTTTTCATCACTCCAAGGCCTGTATTTCTCAAGCTCCTCCAAAAAATTTCTCCTGCTGGCATAAGGTTTCAAGAAACCATAAAACATTCCTTCAATGAAATTGTGGATTGTAGTCTTCCCTGATTCATTTTCTCCATATACAACATTTAACCCATCATCTAATCCTATTATCTTATTTTTAAACTTTCCAAAGGAAACTAAGTTAAGCTCTTTTAATATCATAACTCCACCTTGCCTTTCAACAATGCCTCTAATCCTATGTATAGAGCTTGTCTATTTATTCTATCCTCTAAATCTCTCTTTTGCATTTCCTCAATAAAATGTCCAATGATGTTATCCCTGTTTTCTAATAACAAGGCATCTAAATCATAGTCAACAGTTGTATCATCCACTACTTCTATATAATAAAAATCATCCTGTAAGCTTTTTTCTATATCCTTTATATTGAGTTCTACTGTAGGATTTAAAATTCCTTTTAGTGTAATTCTATACAAATTTTTATTCTTATCCTGGGCACACTGCTGTATTTTATCTATAATATCCGTATAGGACATAGTTTCATCTATCTCTATATGCTTTTCTAAAAACATCCTTTTGCTGAAGGGAACAAATTCTATTCTAGTGCCACTGCCGGTAATTGACCCCTTTATTACTCCATGTTCTCCTATTTCACCAAAGTCTAAAGGTTCAGGACTTCCACAATAAGCCATGTTGTCTGAAAATATAGTAGGCTTGTGAATATGTCCTAATGCAATATAATCAAATCCTAGCTTAGAAAGAAAATTCTTATCTAGAGGAAGATACTTGCTTTCCCTATTTAACACATCCCCATGAATTACCAATATATTTATCCTATCTTTATTCAATCCATCAAAACTATTAAAAATATCCTTATGAATTTCTCCTCTATCCCAACTATATCCATATATGTTCGTATTCTTCATAGGGAACTCCTTTTTTTCCAAGCCTTCTGACCCTAATATGGTTACATTTTTAGGCCAATCTACTAAATTATATAAGGATTTCTTATTTAAAGTATCATGATTTCCTGCTACTATGATTATATCTACCTTTTCAGCTTTAGCTAAAGTGTACTTTACTCTATTTATATCCTTAAGGGTAAAATATTTCTCTTCAAATAAATCCCCTGCAACAAAAAGGAAATCCACTTTATCCTCTATGGATTTTCTAACTATCCTCTCAAAGGTATTCCACAGTTCTACTTTCCGTTCATTGGACTTTTGCCTGTCAAAATTCACATTTTTAAATTCCAAACCTAGATGCATATCACCAGTATGTATGAAATCTACCATAATGTTCCCCCTCAGTTCTTTTGATAAGATTATACCATATATATAAGCCAAAAATATGAGCCCAAATAATTTTATTTAGGCTCCTATAATCCATCCAATTGCTTCATGGTTTAGATGGCAAGGGAATCTCTTTTCCATACATATTTCATTATACTTCTTAATAATATTCCTGAAATCCAAACCCATAGTCCAATTATCCAATAGAAGAACCCCCATATCATTATATACGGTAGTAACTATTAGATACCCTATGGAATATACATTCAATTTATTAACTTTTGCCCTATAGGGAATGCCTTGTTTGATATCTAGCAATATTTCATTTAATATTTCAAACTGCTTTTTGCTATGGGCTAGATTCCTTCTTGTAAGATTTCCAGTTATATCGTCCTTATTTAGTATTGCACCATGCTGTATTAAACAGGCAATCCCTTCCTCTATTATCTTTCCTAAGATTCCATAGGCATGCCTTTTTTTCTTTGACATGAACCTGAGGAAAACCTTGGCTCTGTATCTTAAAGGTATCTCACGGCTATGATACAACTCATGGCTTAATATCTTTACAAATTCCTCTTTCTCACCAATATATTTTCCATAGTTTATAAATACTTGGTTTCTATTTAGAGTAAAACCTCCGTCTATTCCTCCTGCATATAAACAGATGTCAGTACGTATTTTAATATCCTCAGGGACTATTTCATATACCCTTTCTAGAGCCTTATGGATTATTAATTCCTTATTTCTTCTTAAATAATCTATGTCCTCCAACAGTTTATGTACATCTTTCTTTATTATGTAAAAATGAAATCTATCTTCATAATCATCCTGTTCAATTAACTTTATGATTTCCTCTTTAATATCTAATTTATCAATTTTTCTGCCCATTGTATTCTCATGGTCTATAAATCCTTTTGCTCCTTTAGTTTCTATGAATGCATTAAATAATTCTTTATCAAAAAAGTTCTTTTTAAGTATTTCAGCTAGTATAACCAAAAAATCTATATCTAAGGACACTTTATACCTCCTGTTCCTAATGGTCTTAATCTATATATACGAATCATTAGGAACAGGTATGATTCAATTAATTAGTAATATATCACCTTTTAATTCCTATAACATAATATATATTTGAAGGGAGGAATAAAGGTGTACTATTATGAAAGAATTACTGCCTATGCAAAAATATTAGGTGGGAACTTGGCTCCCAGCATATATGGTAACATATTTTTTGATGATGTAGCAGGTGGAACGGAAGTATATATTGAAATATGGGGATTGCCTCCTTACAAACCAGGAAACAAAAATGAAGCCCCCATAGGACCTTTTGGTTTTCATATTCATGAAATAGGAAAGTGCGAAACAACCGATCCCGAAAACCCCTTTGAATCCGCTGGAGAACATTACAACCCTACAAATCAACCTCATGGGAACCATGCTGGAGATTTCCCCGTAATCTTCTCCAACAATGGATATGCAAGGATGTGTTTCTTTACAGACAAGTTTAAGCCAAAGGACATTATAGGAAAGGCTGTAATCATACATCAAAATCCTGATGACTATAGAACTCAACCATCAGGAAATTCCGGCAAACGGCTTGCTTGTGGTGTCATAAAAAGGCTATATTAAAAAAATCTCATCTTTAGGCAAAACCCTTAATTGGGAGGCCTAAGGTATGAGAGTTTTTTATTGTTAGTTATATTTAATCCACATAGAATTTAGATTTATTATTGAAAAAAAATACTCCTACACCACCAATTCCTAAATGAGATCCTAGTACGCTACCTATCTTCTCCACAAATATACTGTTGTTATGACCTATTTTTTCAACTAACATATTTTTTATTTCCAGAGCAGTCTTTAGATCATCAGCATGAGCTATGCCAATTATCTGATTTGGAAAATACTTAATCCTCTGACATACTATATCTACAAGCTCTTCCAATGCTTTCTTTCTACCTCTTATCTTTTTTATCAATTTAATTTCTCCATCTTTTACATCTAGAATGGGTTTAATATTTAATGCATTTCCAATTATGGCGTGACTCTTTTTGATTCTTCCACCCTTTATAAGGCAGGTTAAGTCATCTATGGTGAAAATATGCTCTATATTTCTAATGTTCTCCTTGGAAACTTCTATTATATCCTCAAACTTTGTTTCTAATTTAGCCAATTTAGCACCTTGCAAAGCTATAAGGCCTGATGCAATAGAACCTGCTTTTGTATCCAAAATGGCCATCTTTACATGAGGAAACTCTTTTTTCAAATCTTCCATTATCATGTGAGCAGCTTGATATGTGCCTGAAAGTTTGGATGAAAAGGAGTAATAGATGAAACTTATTCCTTTTAATGCGTATTTTTTAAATAGGTCATATATCTTCTTAGGATTGGGCAGTGAAGTTTTTGGGTAAATACCTTTTCTCATCGCATTATATACTTCATCAACACTAATTGTAACCTTATCCAAAAACTCTTCATCCTCAATAAAAACTCTCAGAGGCAATATATCCATATTATATTCCTTTATAATCTCTTCTGGTAAATCTGATGTACTATCTATAATAATTTTAGTCAATATAAACACCTCCTTGTTAATTCTTGTCATGAGCTCTCAAAATTGGGATTTTATTATGACTAACTCATTCATTATCCTCTTCATAGTTGCCATATCCACTTTACCAGGTTCCAATTCCATAGCATTGGCTAGTCCACAAGCAACAGACACTCTTAAAGTAAATTCAAAATCATAATCCCTCATTATAGATGCCATATATCCACCTAACATGGAATCTCTTGCACTTTCATAATTTACAATTTTAATTTTGGGAACTCTGATCATATATATGTATCCCTGGAAAAAGACGTAGACACCTTCTTCACCTAAAAAAATCATGACTATCTTTATTCCATCTTGTGATAAATACTTTCCTGCCTGGATAATTTCTAGATTGGATTCAACAGAGCAGCCTAAATAATCCTCTAATTCCTCTTTTGTTAAACAGACAAAGTAGGGAATAGCTTTTATAGCAGATTTTAAATATTCACCTTTGGAAGATAGGAAGAACTTTTTATTGTATTTCTTAGCTAAGATTATAAGATTAAACAATATATCTATTGGTAACCCTTTTGGAATATCACCACATGCACATATTAAATCCCACTTAGAAATAAGTTCATGAAATAGCTCGTATAATTTTGACACATATTGTGAATGGATATAAGGACCTTCTTCCATTATTTCAGTAGAAACATCATATTTGCTTATTATTCTAATAGTACTTTTGCTTTCTTCCTTAATTGGAACAAACCTATGATATATGCCCATTTTATCCAATTCCCTCTCTATGTACCGACCCGTATCCCCACCTGCAAATCCCGTTACCATCACCTGTTCATTAAATTCATTTATAACCTTAGCAACGTTGATTCCTCCGCCTCCTACGGCATACTTAAAATCATTAACCTTATGGGATTTACCTTTATGGAAATCCTTAATCCAATACCATTTATCAAGAGAAGGATTTAGCGTTAAAATCAAAGCCAAATAAACCACCTCTTTTTTCAACATTATATCATATTTATCTGCAATTTTTGCCATGAATAACTATTCTAAAGATAGAATATTTTATACCCAAGTATAGATAATTAATATATATCCAAATCTAATAAAACAATCTATATTTACACTTATATTGACATATGTATATACACCTGTTATTCTTATATATATAACCTATAATTCATTATTAGGAGGCATTATACATGAAGACAAAAAAACTTGCTGTAACTGCATTACTTACTGCTCTTGCAATAGTAATACCCTTTGCTGTATTTTTTAAAGTAATCATTCCGCCTTTTACTGCTACCATCGGGTCTCATGTGCCCATGTTCATATCCATGTTATTAGGACCTGAAGTGGCTATAATGACAGGAATTGGTTCAGCTTTAGGATTTTTTCTTAACCTAGGACCACTAATTGGAGCAAGAGCTTTTATGCACGTATTCGTAGGCCTTTTTGGAGCATTGCTTATTAAAAAAGGCTGGTCCTTTGGAAAAGTTGTACTCATTACAGGGCCATTACATGGACTACTAGAAGTCCTTATAGTTATGCCTTTTATAGAACTTGATGTATATAATTTGCTCATAATTACTGGAGTAGGTACGTTTCTTCATCATTTAGTAGATGGATTTATCTCCCAGGTTATAGTGAGATTCCTTCAGAAATCTAAAGCATTTAATTTCGCAAATATGAACAATAGCAATTTCCATTAAAAACAAGCAAAAGGTCCTAAGCCTTTTGCTTGTTCTATTTAGAATACTTATCTGCTATAGATGAGGCTGCATAGGAATCCGGCTTTGTTTCACAGTTAAACCCACAAGCTCTAATCCATCCTACTATTTCTGGAATCAGTTTTGATGTTTTTCCATTTTTCCCTGCATCCACATGTATATTTATGCCTAAATTTATAGCTTCATTTTGTAATGTCTCAGAAAGCTTAGTAGCTAAATCCAAACTGTTTTCAGTTTCGTATATTAACTTCTGGTTTAAGTTGGTTATCTTCTTTACATTTTTGATATCATAAAAGAATATTCCTCCGCTGCCTTCTCTGTGAATAGCTACTACAATTACTGTTTTCGTATAATTAAAATTTTGGGTATCAGTACCTACAGAAATTTTATAGTTACTATGGGGAGATTTCTTTATAAAATCTTTTATTATTTCGATCATCCTTTCATAGGAAACCTTTCCATAAGTAGGACTATACACGCTAATCATCTCCAATTAACCCATAATACTGTTTATCTTTTTTACCAATGCAAATTTCTAGTTAAAAACAAAAGTGTAAAATAGAATTTTACAATATATTATTGACCATATTTAGTTTTTATATTTCTCCTAGTTATACTGATATAATTATGATTTAATTATTGTTAACGTTAATAACTATTCTGCTTGTATTTTTCCAAAAATCTATAGTCTTCCATCTCTAAATCTCTAATGCCTGCAAGAGATTCTAGATGATGGGTTAATTCATGAAATAAAGTTTCCTTTAATTTTTCTCTAAGAACTTTTGTAGACACACCACTATAGACTCGTTTAAAAGAACCATAATATATCTTTATATGTCTACCAGTTATGCTTTTACAATATTCTCCCATAATATAGAGCTTGTCTTTGAACTTGCTTTCTGGGTGTAATTTGTACTCTGGCAAAAGCACTATTCCCTCATTTAAATCTTTAAACAACTCCCTTGGAATAGTTTCTACTATTTCATCAAGCATATTATGGATCTCATCAATAGATGGAAATCTATCCATATTAATCCTTCCCTTATATGATAAAAATTATTTAACATCTTGATATATTTTTAATTCTACAAAATTATTATATCTCCTTCTACTATTATGATTTTACTTCTTCAATAAAATCAAATATACTCATATTTTGTAGAAAAATTGTGATTTAATGAGTCTTTTATGTAAATAAAAAACAACCCTATCTTCTAACATCTAGAAGCCAGGATTGTTTAATGGTCTACTGTTCCTCTTCTGTTTTTCTCTTGCGTTTCTTTTTTTTCTTGTCCTTTATGTAATAATCCATTAATAAGTATCCAACTATTCCAATTGAAATCATCAATAACCCTTTAACAATTGCCAAATATCCCTCTTTCTGAAATATAGCATAGGATATGGGTACAGCTGAAACTGGAACTGATACTAAAATAAGTAATAAAAAAACGTCCTTTATTAAGTATGGTAATCTCTCAGTTAATCCCTTATCATACATGGAAAAAAACCTTAACACAAATCCCAAAGGAAATACAAATACTACTATATTAAAAATATTCTTCAATTCAGGCCACATGGGAAAAGGAAATAACAGAGGACAGATTAACGCAAAAAGTCCTACCCACATAACCCAGGAGCCTAAAGTCATTCCTATTATACCAAAAAACTTCTTCAAATCTCTCCCCCCATTTCTTGGCTATACTTATATTCTAACAACTTTATTCTATAAGGTGAACCTATTTTTTTCAACAGGATAAATTTGATATAATTATAATACTATTAGTAATAAGTTTTAAAAGGATAAATATTTTATTGCTGAATGTTATTGGAAGGATTAAGTTATCCTTCGTAATATATATTATATAGATTATTATCTAGGAGGTTGATGATTATTTAAGGTACCATAATGGAATAATAAGATAAACTATCCTAGAGAAAGGAAACAGAGATGATTATCAATTTTAATTATACAAAAAAAACCATCAACTATATTTCTGGCTATATATTTAAGGGAAAAAACTATAGATGTAGCTATATAAGATTTAACACATTATACAATAATTTTACACCTGGTACCGAAAATGTAGAGCTTTATCTTTATGAACCTAAAAAGGAAACCAGAGCTTCTACCATAATACTCCACGGTTTAGGAAGTAGAAACGTAAAATTTATTTTAAAGTTAGGGCCATTACTAGCGAATGCAGGCGTATCCAGTGGAATATTAATACTTCCAGGAAACTATACTAGAGTTGAAAGAAATTCCGTCAGCGGAAGAAGTTATCTATATCCAGACATGGAGGTTATGTATAGATTTTGGGAACATGGAGTTGTGGATACATTAAGTACTATAGATCTAATGGAGCAAATAGGCCTTTGGAAGGAGAACAACATGATTTTAGGCTATTGTTTAGGAGGTATGGTGTCTACAATAGTAGGAGCTATTGACAGTAGAATAAACCATCTTCTGTTTATGACCACTGGGGGGCATTTGCCACAAATACTTCATCAATCTCCTGTAACAAAATTTGCAAGAAAGCTGTTTGAAAGTGGGCTGAAAACGGAGTACGGCTTAGAAAACAAGGAAAAACTCTATAGGATATACGATGAACAATTTCCAAAAGTAAAGAAAATGTCCTTAGAAGATATCATTAATGGAGATATTCATCCTCTTTTTAAAATAGATCCTATATCCTACGCCCATCTATTGGATATGGATAAGGTAACATTTATTGATGCTTATTTTGATAGAACTCTACCCTTAGAATCTAGGAAAGTGTTATATGAAGAAATGAAAGGTGCAAACAGAAAAATATTACCCATCAGCCATGTAAACTGGTTGCCTTTTGGATATTTTCTTGCTAAATACATGCTATATAAATTAAACATCAATGAAAAAGAGATAAAAAAAGCATTGTTATTCAGAGAAAAGATGGAAAACCCTCTGGAAAAATAAATTCAGGTGGACATTATGGAAAAATTAAAAGAAAAAATAAGAGGATCTTTTTTTGTTATAAATAAGCTATACTTGCTATTTATTTTCCTTTTGCTTTCAATTGTAGATATTACTATAGGAATTTATTATTTTTTCCTATCAGCTATTATATACATATGGAAAATTCTCAAGTCCAAAGTCCCTATAGAAATCAATAAGGATTTTACATGTAAAACCTTTGTTTATAAGAAATTAAAAAAAAGAAAACTTAAGCTAGATTTATGGCTTCCTGGAAATGAGAAAAGATATCCTGTGGTATTCTTCTGCCATGGTGGTGGATGGATTTCAGGCTTCAGAAATCAGCCTAACAATGTATCCTGGTGTAAATACTTGGCTTCAAAGAATTTTGCAGTAGTAAGCATTGACTACAGATATGGCTACAAAAACAGCATGGAAAATATACTCTCAGATTATTCCGATGCGTTAGAATATGTTAGAAAAAATCATGACAAGCTGTCCATAGATATAAATAATATAATCCTTATGGGACTTTCTGCAGGAGGACATCTGTCCCTTCTGTATTCCACCTATTATACCAAGACTGAGAACAAGGAAAAGATGGAAGGAATTAAGGGAGTTGTAGCATACTACGCACCAACGGATTTAAGGGATATATTTAAAACTGATAACAAATCTATTTTTTCAAGATTTGCAACACGACAAACTATGAAAGCAAATCCAAAAAGCAAAGAAGAAATATACAACTATTATTCTCCCATCAATTGGGTTAGTAATAATATGATTCCTTGTTTGCTTGTTCATGGAAAGTTGGACAATGTAGTTCCGTTTAATTCGACAGTTAAATTTTCTCAAAAACTAAAGGAAAATAACATAAAACACACTCTTTTAGTTCATAAAAATGGGAAACACTCTTTTGATACTAGACTTAAAGACATAACAACAATAAATATATTAGAAAGAACGGTTAGCTTTATTCGAGAAGCTTTTAATGAAGCTTATAAATACTGAGGGATATTTTCTTAAAACTCCCTGTAGAAAGGTGATACTATGATTATTACAAAGATAGAACCGCAGAAAAACCCAGATAGGGTAAATATATATTTGGATGGCAATTTTGCATTTGGATTATCCAAAGAAATACAGATAAAATATTCATTAAATGAGGATATGGAAATTGACCAGAAATTTGTTGAAAATGTACTTTTGCAGGAAGAAAAATTAAAAGCAAAAAATAAGGCATTAAAGTTCTTATCCAACAGAATAAGATCTACCAAAGAGATGGTAGACAAGCTAAAGAAAGAAGGATTTGAAGATCTTGTCATAGAGAATACTCTAGATTATTTGAAATACTATAGCTTAATAGATGATTATCAATTTGCCAAATCCTTTATGAGGGATAAGATGAAACTAAACAAATATGGACCTGATAGAATTAAATTTGAATTATACAAAAAAGGAATTCCCAAGGAAATAATTGATGAAGTTCTAAGTGAATATGAAGATGAATATTCTATTGCTTATGATTTAGCTATAAAGAAGATGAAATCATATAAAACTAATGATAAAAAGGCTTTATACGGAAAATTAGGAAGTTTTTTAGGAAGAAAAGGTTTTTCCTATGATTGTATATCAAAAGTATTAAGGGATGTACTTAAATAATCTTTTCTTGAAAATCACTGGAGTAAAGCTAAACGTTATTTAATATTCAATAAATGAGAACATTACTATTCATTATAAAAAGGCAAATATAGTATTTATCTAATTACCATATTTGCCCTTTTATTATATTCCAAAAATTTAACTGATTTTATTCTCCTACCTCTATTATTTCAGGCAGTGGATAATAACTGCTTATTCCTAAATTTTTAGTTTTGACTTCTCCATTTTCATATTTAATTATAACTTTAGATTCAACTGTAGCTCCATTTATTCCCTTTATTACAACCTTTTTCTTTCCTTCTTTCAGCTGAGGATTTTTTCTATAGTAAGTTGGATACTCAGTTGTGTTCATGATATTATGTTGCCATTCAACTTGAGGACCCTTTTCTTGACCATAAAATCCAATATATAATCTTTCCCCTACCATTTCAGACCAAATCAATATGGGAAAGTCTTTATTGTTTTTGAAACGAAAATCCTTATGGGCATAGGCTACTGTAGCATCCTGTCCATAAGGTACATAATTTACAGGCATGGAATGATA
>ENA-OWOZ01002010-OWOZ01002010.1-bioreactor-metagenome-genome-assembly--contig:-NODE-2010-length-16488-cov-4.442325_pt1 | contig 16488 bp, 15 predicted proteins | sample MGYA00238140_ERZ651804 | MGnify/ENA primary metagenome ERZ651804 (study PRJEB26910, sample SAMN07631232) | bioreactor metagenome | isolation source: Switchgrass digestor | place: USA: Dartmouth... | reverse complement strand
TAATGTAAGTAGTGAAGAAAGAAATATTTATGACTTAGTAGTAAAGAGATTTTTAAGTGTAATGCTTCCACCCTATGAATATGAACAAACTAATTTAAAGGTATTAATAAATGGAGAAATATTTACTGCCAAAGGTTATATTACTAAAAATAAGGGTTGGAAGAAGTTATATGAAAAAGATAATTTAAATGAATATGAAAACAGCCAGGAGCTTCCTAATTTAAATAAGGGAGATAAGATTAAAATTTTACAAGTCAGTTTAATTAAAAAGCAAACTATAGCTCCATCAAGATTTGATGAAGGAAGCCTTTTGTCAGCTATGGAAAATCCACATAAATATATTGTAGTTTCACAGGATGCAGCAAAAACACTCAATGAAACTGGAGGACTAGGAACAGTTGCAACTAGAGCTGATATTATTGAAAAATTATTTAACTCCTTTGTTATAGAGAAGAGAGGCAAGGAAATAGTTCCAACTTCAAAGGGAAAGCAGTTGATAGAATTAGTACCAGCAGAGTTAAAATCACCACTATTAACTGCAAAATGGGAAAATAAATTAGATAAAATAAGCAAGGGAAAAGAGGATCCAAATGCCTTTAAAAAGGAAATGAAAAATTATGCTATTGCTTTGGTGGAATCAATAAAGGAAGAAAATAGCAAATTTATTCACGATAACCAAACTGGAAGGAAGTGCCCAAACTGTAGTAAATATCTCCTTGAAGTTAAGGGAAAAAATGCTAGAATGCTTGTATGCCAGGATAGAGAATGTGGCTATAGAGAAAACTTGGCCAAATTTACAAATGTTAGATGTCCTGAATGTAAGAAAAAACTTGACCTTAGAGGAGAAGGGGAAGCGAAGATATATGTTTGTGTAGGAGCTACTTGTAATTTTAGAGAAAAAGCATCACAGTTTGAAAAAAGATTTGATAAAAATGTTAAAGTGAATAAAAAAGAAGTTAATAACATAATAAAGAAAATGAAGAAGGAAGCAGAAGACTTTAATAATAATCCATTTGCAGCCTTACTTTGTAATTTAAATTTAGAAGATAAATAAATATGAAAAATATGGAATGCATAGGTAATATAAATACTAATTCCCTATTTCTTTATTTTTGAAGAAGTGTTAAAAATACAAAATATTAACTATTATAGTTTAAATTATATTATAATATATTTATAGCATTTTATAAGGATTAAAAATAAATTTAAAAGGGGATTGAAATTTATGTATGATTTTATGCAGAGGGTTATAGTAAAAAATTTAACTAATTATAGTTTAAGCAATATTAGTATAAGGCATGATGGTAAAGTGAACGGTAATTATAAAGCTCTTATAAAAGAACTTAAACCTATGGAATCTAGGGAAGTGCAATTATATACACTTGGAGCCCGGGAATCATGTAATTTAATTTTATCTTATATCTATAAAAATGTAAGTAATACTGTTATTGTATATGGTAAATTAAATGGTAATGATTTAAGGTTAATTACCCTTGAATTAAGAGAAAAAAATGGTGAAATAGCTATTAATACAATAGTTGATAATAGTTTATGGACATAAAATTAGATTTTAAATAAAAGTAGGAGGATTGTACAATCTGTTTTATAAGATGGTACATCCTCCTTATATTTCTTTTAAATGCTATTATCGTAGAGAATTTTTTCTAACTCTTGGCATCTATCTTTATCCATTGCTTTTAATCCTTTTAACCTATAGTCAATTCCAAGTTTGTTATATTTTTCTTCGCCCATAGTATGATAGGGTAGAAGCTCAATTTTTTCAACATTATTAAAAGTTGATTTTATGTATTTAGCTAAATTTTTAATATGTTCTTCATGGTCTGTAACTCCAGGAACAACTACATGTCTTATCCATAGGGGAGTATTTGCTTTAACTACTTCTTTTACAAAGTACTTATAGCTATCCATTGATCTACCTGTTATTTTTTTATATTCAGCTTCTTCATGATGTTTTATATCTAATAGAACTAAATCTGTATATCTTAATATTTCTGGATAATTGCCTAAACCAACCCCAGAAGTATCTAAAGTAGTATGAATATTATTTTCTTTACAAAGTTTAAAAAACTCTAGCAAAAAATCAGGCTGCATTAAGGGATCTCAAACAGAACATGTAAATACACCGCCAGATTTATCGAAAAAGGCTTTGTAACGAAGGACTTTTTTTACTAAGTCCTTCGCATCTATTTCATAGCCTCCATTAATATTCCATGTATCAGGATTATGACAATAGGAACATCTTAAAAGGCAGCCTTGAAAAAATATTACTGTCCTTATTCCTGGACCATCTACCAAGCCCATTGTTTCAATTGAATGAATTCTTCCTTTTGTCATAATCATTACTCCTTTATATTATTAGATTTTTTCGTGGAAAGTTCTGCTTATAACTTCTAATTGTTGTTCTCTGGTTAATTTTATAAAGTTTACTGCATATCCAGATACTCTTACAGTTAATTGAGGATATAATTCTGGATGTTCCACTGCATCTAGTAAGGTATCTCTATTTAATACATTTATATTAATGTGATGTCCTTCATTTTTGAAGTATCCATCTAAAAGTGATGTTAAATTATTTATTTTTGTTTCTCTTTCTTTACCAAGAGAATTTGGTTCTATTGAGAAAGTATAAGATATTCCATCTTCACAATGATCATATGGAATTTTAGCTACTGACAAGCAAGAAGCTAAAGCACCATTAGTGTCTCTGTTATGCATTGGGTTTGCACCAGGTGCAAAAGGTTCTCCAGCTTTTCTTCCATCAGGAGTTGCACCAGTCTTTTTACCGTAAACAACGTTTGATGTAATTGTTAAGATTGATTGAGAGAATTTAGCATTTCTATAAGGATGTTGTTTTCTTATTTTGTTCATTAATTTTTCTACAACTTCTACCGCAATGCTGTCAACTCTGTCATCATCATTACCGTATTTAGGGAAGTCTCCTTCAATTTCAAAATCAACAGTTATTCCTTCTTCATTTCTAATTGGTCTTACTTTCGCATATTTTATAGCACTTAAAGAATCTGCAACAACGGAAAGGCCTGCAATACCTGTTGCTAAAATTCTTTCTACATCTCTATCATGTAAGGCCATTTCTAATCTTTCATAATTATACTTATCATGCATATAGTGGATAATATTTAATGCATCAACATAAGTTTTTACTAACCAATCCATAACCTTATCATAGTTTTCCATAACCTTATCATAATCTAAAATTTCATCTGGAATAGGATCTAAGTTAGGAATAACATGAGTAAATTTCTTTTCATCTATTCCGCCGTTGATAGCATATAATAAGGCCTTAGCCAAGTTAGCCCTAGCTCCAAAGAATTGCATTTGTTTACCTATCTTCATAGCAGAAACACAGCAAGCAATTCCATAATCATCACCAAACTTAGGTCTCATTAAATCATCATTTTCATATTGAATAGAGCTTGTATCTATAGAAACTTTTGCACAGAAGTTCTTAAAGTTTTGAGGAAGATTTTCTGACCATAAAACAGTTAGGTTTGGTTCTGGAGCAGGTCCTAAATTATATAGTGTATTCAAGAATCTATAAGAAGTTTTAGTAACAAGAGTTTGCCCATTATTGTTCATACCGCCAATAGATTCAGTAACCCAAACTGGATCGCCGCTGAATAATTCATCATATTCCTTTGTTCTTAAGAAACGAACAATTCTTAATTTAATAATGAATTGATCTATTAATTCTTGAGCTTCACTTTCAGTTAGTATTCCTTTTTTAATATCATTTTCAATATAAATATCTAGGAAAGTTGAAACTCTTCCAAGGGACATTGCAGCACCGTTTTGTTCTTTTACTGCAGCAAGGTATGCTAAATATAGCCATTGTACTGCTTCTCTTGCATTTTCTGCAGGTCTAGATAAATCAAAACCATAGATATTTCCAAGTTCCTTTAATTCCTTTAAAGCTTTTATTTGTTCAGATAATTCTTCTCTTAATCTAATTGTTTCTTCATTTATTATTGTAATAGAATCCTTTTCTTTAATTTTTTCTTCTATTAAAGTATCAACTCCATAAAGAGGAACTCTTCTATAATCACCAATGATTCTTCCTCTACCATATGCATCAGGAAGACCAGTAATTAGGCCAGTAGTTCTTGCATTTCTTATATCTTGAGTATAGGCATCAAAAACACCGTCATTATGAGTTTTTCTATATTTTGTGAAGAATTCTTCAATGTTTTTATCTAATTTTTTACCATATAATTCAACTGATTTTTTCACCATTCTTATCCCGCCAAAAGGCATCATGGTTCTTTTTAGTGGTTCATCAGTTTGAAGTCCTACTATTATTTCAAGATCTTTATCAATATAGCCTGGACCATAAGCAGTTATTGAGGCTATTGTTTTGTCATCAACAATAGGACCAGTTTGATTTTCTTTCTTTAATAGCTCTAATACTTTTTTCCATAGTGCTGTGGTTCTTTCTGTTGGGCCTGCTAAAAAGCTTTCATCTCCATAATATGGTGTATAATTCTTGTCAATAAATTCTTTAACATTTATCATGGCTGTACCTCCTTAAAATATGCATTTTAGATACTCTTTAACTAAATTATAACATAAATTTTGATAAATAATAGTTGAATTTTGAATTATTTAGGGAAAAAGTATATAAATCAGATAGAATAATGATATCATAGAAAGGATAAAAAACAAACATAAATTTTGATAAAATCAAGCATTTAGGCTATATAAAGGATATTAAGAAAATTGAAAAAAAGTTTAAAAAATATTGTTAAATTTTAAACTAAGGATAATAATTATGAGCATAATAAATTAAAAGGCTATTAAAAAATTGTTAATTATTTTTATTAAAAATATGTGATATAATATAGAATGTTAGAATAAAATGGAAAATATTAGGAGGAGAAAATATGGCAGTTGCATTTAAAGATATTAATTTTAGCAGATTAGTGGACAAGCTAAGTCCTTGTTGTTTATCAAAAGAAACATGTGGTGTTTGTTATAGAAAGAATTGTTTAGTTGGTTATGGTACTGAATGTATAAAAGAGTGTATGATTAATAAAGTCACTTACGTAATGAATGGTTATGAAAATATTCCTATTACAGATACTAAGGTGTATGATAAAGAAAATATTATGAATGGAATTATAGATATCCTTAAGCTTTGCAAAAACTGTAAAGAAAATCACTTTAATAATTGTATTGTAAATATATTAAGAAGCTGCTATGAGGTAATTTTATTAGGAGAAGAGAAGGATTATAAGGGAAGTGCCCTTCTTTATATAAATGATTTAAAAGAAACTAATCCTGAAATAGCAGATGAACTGTTTAAAAGATACATGACTAGATAATAAATGTAATAAAAAATTAATTTTTTTTGACTAAAAAAATATTTATTTTTAAGAGCAATATTTTTATAATATTTTTCGTAAAAAATTTCGTAATGAAATTGGGGGAAAAATATGATAAAAATAGATTTAAAAATAGATCAGGGAATTCCTCAGTATGGATGCAGCTCTTGCTATGATTGTAAAAGTGAATTTGGAAAAAGTCTTTGTGAAATAAAAAATAGAGGCTGTTGTTCCTATTTTCCAAAATTCAATTTATATGATATTCATAAAATGGTCAAAGAAGAGGAAGGCATAGAAACTTTGACTAGAATATTATCCTTGCCCAAGGTAGAAATTAAAAATTATTACATACATGCTAAGGGATTTTTTGATGAGGAAGGATATAAAAATTACAACAATAGTGGGAAATTAAGTAAGTTTAAAGTAAGAGATAAGACTATATTTTTTAGAGCATGTCCTTTTGTAAAATCAGGAGAAGGATGTACGATAAAGCCTAAATATAGAAGTTATGTATGTAACTTTTTTATTTGTGAAGAGGTAGTAAATCAAGTGAAAGATGATGAAAGATTTAAGCGTTATGAAGCGGAAAGAGATAGATATGTTAAATGGATAACTTGGGAAAATAATTCTCTTGAATACTATTTTGCATCAGAAAAACTTAATCTAATCAATAATTTTCAGGAAATTATTGATATACTAAAAGAAATGCCTTTAAGGGAATATGAGTATGAACCTTTAGAAGCAATAGAAATAGATGAAAATTAATTTTTAACTTCCGGTTATGTTATAATTTATAAAATTATAACATAACTAGGAAGTTTTTTATTTATCCTTGATCATTTGTTGATTTTATTTGATTATTACCTTTATTTCTGTTATTGGTATTTCTATTTTTATCGGCGTTGCTTTTATTATTTTTATTTCTGTTATATTGAGACATAATATCACCACCTTTTATATAATTAGTATTTCTAAAAATTATTAAATTATTCATAAAAATACTCATTAAGGGAAGAGTATCTATATTAATCTTCTCTTAATGAGTAATAAATTTAATCTTATTCTTCATCAAAATTTGGAGCATCAGCTTTTTTCAATGTAAATTTAAATATTACTCCATCATAAGTATTTGATAGTGAAAATTTACTATTATGTAAGGTAAGTATTCTATCTACAATTGCTAAACCAAGACCGCTACTATTTTTATTTTGAGACCTGTTTCTAGATTTATCTAATTTGTAGAATTTATTAAATAAATTTTCTATTTCTTCTTCAGGAATATGTGTGCCCTTATTTTCTACTGATATTTCAACTAGATTTTCTATAGTTTTAACTTCTATAATTACATCTTTACCTTTATTTGTGTATTTAAAAGCGTTGCTTAAAAGATTGGTCATTACTTGATCTAACTGTAAACTATCACCTATTACATAACAATATTCTAAATTTGTTTTTAAAATTAAATTTAGCTTTTTTGAGGCATATTCTAAGGAAAACTTTTTAATTAAATTTTGAATTAATCTTAGGATATTAAATTTTTCTAAAATTAATTCTGTAGTTCCAGATTCAAGTTTTGATAATTCTAACATATTTGTAACTAATTTATCCATTTTCTTTGCTTCATCTATTATTGTTTCTAAATATAAATTGATATCTTCCCCCGTTGCAATACCATCTCTTAAACCTTCAGCATAACCTTCAATAATTCCTATGGGTGTTTTTAAATCGTGAGAAACACTTGCAACAAAATCTTTTCTTAGTTCCTCTATTTTTCGTTCTTTTTCAATGTCTTCCTGTAGTTTAATATTTTTTTGCTTAAGATCTTCTAAGGATCTTTCTAAAGAAGAAGATAAAAAGTTAAGAGTGGTAGCAAGATTTCCTATTTCATCTTCTCCTTGAACTTTACATTTAACCGAAAAATCTAAGTGAGACATACGCTTTGCAACCTTATTTATATTTATTAAAGGTTTAGTAATTAAATTTACATAAATAAGAGTTAATATCAATCCTAATATTAAGAAAGCAAGAAATAAATAGATATAGAATTCTTTTATTACATCTGTAGCTTCTCGAATTGGCTGCATAGAGGATACTGCTACTATTATTGAATCATTGAAGGAGTTTAGGGACATCGGTGTTATTGTGCCTATTTTTGTAGTCTTAGTAAATTGATTTTCAAATATTGTAGTTTTAGATTTATTGCTTTCTAATACTTCATATATTAAGTCTTTATTATTTATAAGCTCAGCACAAAAATATGTTAAGGTTTGAAAATCATCAGTATTTTTATCATAATTAGGTATAAATTTAAATTTACCATCTAAAGAAAGTAAAGCGATTTTAGAGTTAGTATTTTGTTCAAATCTAAATAAGGCTTCATTAAGTAGTTTTTCATTTGATGCTTGATAAGAATAAAGTTCACTAAATTTTTTAGTTTCCTTTATCATTTCTTTTACTTTTTTATTTAAATAAAAATCTTCAAAAAATAGATTTTGAAATATCATACTAAATATTAAAAGAATAAATATCAAAGATGAATTAATAATAAATAGTTTACTAGATATGCTAAGAGTTAACTTTTTCTTCAAATTTATATCCACTTCCTCTTACAGTTACAATATAGCAAGCCTTATCTTTTAATTTTTCCCTAAGTCTTTTAATATTAGTATCTACTGTTCTAATATCACCGTAATAATCAATGCCCCAAACATTATCTAATATGGTATCTCTAGACAAGGCAATTCCTGCATTGTCAGATAAATACACTAGAAGTTCAAATTCTTTAGGAGATAGATTTATTACCTCTCCATTCACTTTAACTTCATGAGATAATTTGTTTATTGTTAATCCATTAAATTCTCTTATATTTGAAAAGCTTTCTTCCTCAGAAGTTCTTTTTAGGAGAGCTTTTACCTTGGCAACTAGAACTTTTGGAGAAAAAGGTTTTGTCATATAATCATCAGCTCCCATTTCATACCCAAAAAGCTTATCTTCTTCTTGACCTTTAGCAGTTAGTAAAATTACTGGAACAGTAGAAACTTTTCTTATCATTTCTAAAACTGTAATTCCATCAACTTTAGGCATCATAATATCTAAAATTACTAAATCAATTTTATTATTAATAAAATAGTTAAGACCTTCATCACCATCAGCAGCTTCAATAATACTAAAACCTTCTTTTAAAAAATAATCCCTAAGTAGAAATCTTATTCTAGTTTCATCTTCTATTATTAAAATATTTTTTTTCATAAAGTCCTCCATAAGCTTTCTTTTATAATTATTATAAGTGTCAAATCTACTCTGGTAAAGATTAATTATTTATAATAGTATATAATATATAGACAAAATACTAGAAGGTAGATATAGGTGATATAAATATGTTTAAATTAAACTTTGATATACAAAGACATTTTTTAGAAAATGGTCTTGAAGTTCTTACAATTAAGAAGGATACAAAAATTGCTGCAATAAATGTAGGAGTAAAAGTTGGTTCCTTATATGAAGATATAAATGAAAAGGGAATAGCCCATTTTATTGAACATATGCTTTTTAAAGGAACAATAAATAGAGAATATGAAGAATTAAATGATGAGTTGGAGTTTCTTGGAGGTGAGTATAATGCTTATACAGATTATGCTGCTACAGTATATACAATAAGCTGTTTAGAAGAAGAAATTCCAAATGCTTTAAATATTTTAGGAGATATGTTTATTAATTCTTCCTTTAATAATAAAGAAATAGAGAAAGAAAGAGGAGTTATTTTATCAGAAATAAGAAGCAGTAAAGATGATATAGAGGATTTTAGTTTTCGAAGAGTAAATGAATGTGCTTTTGCAAAAAGTCCTCTTAAATATGATGTAGCAGGATTAGAAGAAAATATTATAAAATACAAAAGGGAAGATTTAGTCAAATTTTATAAAAAGTACTATATTCCAAATAATACAGTTATTGCTATGGTTTCTTCTTATAATCATGAAGAGGCATTGAAAGAAATAAAAAAATATTTTTTTAATTGGAAGAAGAAAGATTTAGCTGTAAAAGATATAATAAAAGAAAAAAATATTGAAAAAATATTTACAACTACAAAAACTAATATAGAGCAAAATACTATTGTTTATCTATATACTTTTAATGATTTAAAGAAAGAATTAGAATTGCCTCTTAAAATTTTGAATCACAGATTAGGAGAAAGTTCAAATTCTCTTTTATTTAGAGAGCTTAGAGAAAAAAGGGGACTAGCCTATGATATATATACAAGTTTAAATATGACAAATAGTGTTAAAACTTTATATATATATACTGCTGTTTCTAAAAAGGATCTTGAAGCCGCAATTAAAGTAATTGATAAGACTATTTTATCAGTTAAAAAAGGAAGTTTAGAATTTGGTGAAAGAGATTTAACTCTTATGAAAAAGATTCATAGAACTGCCGTATTATCAACTTTAGAAGATCCTTCGGAACTTTGTAATTATATGCTTCATCAAGCTTTAGATAAGGAGGATTTATTTGAATTTGAAAAAGATATGGAGAAGCTTGATAAGTTGGATACTAATAAGATTAGAGAGGCCGCTAATATAGTTTTAAATAACCCTACAATTCATATATTAAAATCTTAAACTCAATTTTTAAAGGCTGGTGAAATAGCTTGAATATTATTACTAATATTGAAGAACAAAAGAAAAATAAAGACAGAGTGAACATTTATATAGATTATGAATATGCTTTTTCTTTGAGTAGAGAAGTATTAATTAAGGAAGGAATTAAACTTAACGAAAAGGTAGATGTAGATAAAATTAAAAAAGCAGCTAAGGAAGATGATTATTTAAAATGTAAAAGTACAGCTTTAAAAATTATTGAGAAAGCTTATAAAACAGAAAAGGAAATTATGGAAAAATTATTAAAAAAAGATTTTGATTTGGAAACAGTTAATAGAACTATTAGCTTTCTAAAAGAATATAATTTTTTAGATGATAAAAATTATGCTAAAATGTATATAAATGACAAATCGAAAACCCAAGGTAAAAATAAAATTAAGCATGATTTATTAAGAAAGGGTTTGAGTAATAATATAATAGAAGAGATAATATCAAAACTTGATAGTGCTAAAGAAGAAGAGATAGCATATAATTTAGCTAATAAAAAATATAATCTTTTAGTGAAGAGAGAAAAGGATAAATATAAATTGTCTCAAAAGTTATATAGGTTTTTAGTAACAAAAGGATATAGTTATGATATTGCTGTAAAAGTTACTAAAAAGCTGCTAAATCAGGATGATTTCTATTAATAAAAAGGAGAGGCCTAAATGCAGGAATATGTTTCTTACTTTCTTTGTGGAGTAATTATATTATTTTCAATAATATCAAGTGTAAAGTCTTCTTTAGAAGAAAAAAGCATTAGAGATTCATTAAACAAGTTATATTATTATTTTTCAATATTCTTAGCCTTTTTTATATTAATACTAAATTTAGAGAAAATATATTTATTTGCTTTACAAAGTTTAAGTGCATATGTTAGTACAAATGGATTGAATAATATATTATTTAAAGTAGTAATACTTGGTATAATATTTATATTTATTCAAAATATTATATATTTTGCTTTAAAAGTTATTAATAACATTATTTTTACTCCTTATGAAAATAAAAGGGCTAGAAAATTTGGAATAATAATTTTTTCGAGTTTTTTTGGTTTCCTAAAAGGACTAGTAATTATTTTGATGATGTTTATAACTGTAAGTACCTATAATATTACATTAGGTTCAAATAATAAAATTGAGATTTTTAATAATATTAATGGCTACAATTCTTTAGAAAATATTATTTTAGTAAATAAGCCTGTATTGTCTTATGATGATTTTAAGGAATATCTTCCCAAAAACCCTAATGTAATAGTTTATTATAATGGGGTGACTTTAGAAGAAGGAGTAAAATCTAGTGATCAAATAGATTTAAAAGCTGAGGAAATAATAAAGGGAGCTGAAAATGATAGGGAGAAAGCCAGAAGAATTTATGCATGGATTGGTTCAAATATATCCTATGATTTTGATAAAGCAAAGAAGGTTCTTAGTGAAGAAGGAGTAAGCAATAGTGGAGCAATAGAAGCTTTTAATACAAGAAGGGGAATATGTTTTGACTATGCTTGTTTATTTACCGCCATGGCTAGAGCAACAAATTTAAGGAGTAGAATAATTACAGGAGAAGCATATGATGGCGTGAATTTTGGGCCTCATGCATGGAATCAGGTTTATCTTGAAGATGAAGGAGTTTGGATAAATATTGACTCAACCTTTTATATGGCTGGGGACTATTTTGATAATTCAGACTTTAATAAAGACCATTTAAATGGGGAAATTGCAGGAGAGTTTTAGGTAGTTTGTTGTTTTTAGTTAATGATGATTTACGGATGGCTGAAATCTGCAATAATTCTAAATTAAAGACTTTACATTCCAAACTAAAAAAAGATTGCTTTGCAATCTTTTTTTATTGTGCTTTTTTGTTCTTTTTTGCAATTATTTCAATTGCTTTTTTACAATCTTCGTCTGTATTGTCTAATGCCCAAGCTACATTAAAGTTAATTAAAGCCTTTTTTATTTCATTTTTCATAGCATAACAATAAGCCAAATTAAAGAAATACTTGCTCTCCTTTTGCATACTTATAGCCTTTTTAAAATAAGGTATAGCTCTATCATATTCTTTTAACTTAATATAACAAACTCCTAAATTATAGTTAGCACAAGTAGTACTTTCACCATTTTCAATAGCTCTTTTATAGGAAGCGATAGCTTTTTCATATTCTTTATTATTATAAAAATTGTTACCTTCAATAAAGTTGTTCATAGAAACCTCCTAATAATGTAAAGCTGGCATTATAATTCTTAACCTTGGAGTTAGATTATATTCAAAGAAGATTGTTATATAATTCGACAATGTTTGCAAAATATCTTTATTTTTTAAGTTTTTTTTAATATAATATTGATATGTTTTGTTTTTTGAGTATATAAATTAGGAGAGAGAATATGTGTAATAATAGTCCCTATATATTGGTTTTAGGAGCATCAATAGTAGATATTATTGGCTTTAGCAAAAAGCCTTATCATGGGAGAGATTCAATACCTGGTAGTATAAAGATATCTTTAGGTGGAGTTTGTAGAAATATCGCAGAAAATTTAGCAAGAGTAAATGTAAAAACTGAGTTTATCTCAATTTTAGGTGGAGATAGTAATGGAAAGCAAATTTTAGAAAATTCCAAGGAAATAGGTTATAGTATGGAGCATTCATTAATCTTAAAAGATGAATGTACACCAACTTATATGGCTATTTTAAATGAAAATGGAGAAATGGAATCAGCTATTGTTGATATGGAAAGTTTAAATAAGATGGAAACTTCCTTTATTGATTCAAAAGCAGAGATTATTAAAAATGCTGAATATGTAATAGTGGATTCTGATAATCCTAAATTATTAGAGTATCTATTGATAAATTTTAGTGTCAAAACAAAATTTATTTTGGATCCGGTTTCAGCAACTAAGGCTGAAAAAATTAAACATTTAATTAAGTATTTTCATACAATAAAACCCAATAGGATAGAAACAGAAGCTTTATGTGGGTTTAAAATTGAAAGTTACGAAGATTTAAAAAAAGCAGCAGATTTCTTCTTATCTTTAGGAGTAAAAAATGTATTTATAAGTTTGGATTCTGAAGGAATTTATTATAAGACAAGCACTGAGGAAGGCAAAATTGGAACAGATGAGGTAAATGTGAAAAATGTTACTGGAGCTGGTGATGCTTTTGTGGCAGGTGTAGGCTACGGTTACATAAATAATTTATCTATTCAAGATACAGTCAAACATGCCATAGCAATGTCAATAATAACTATAACAAATGAAAATACTATTAATCCAAATATGTGCGAAGAGTACGTTAAAGAAGTTATAAAGAAAATAAATTGGATAGAGTAATAATTTTGTCAGGCAATATTGACAATAAAAATATTATATATTAATATTAGAAATAATTAAATATTTGAGCGATGATAAAGAGGAGTAGGGAATAGGAAGTATCAAAGAGAGGAAGGCTATAAGCTGAAAGCCTTCTATACGGAATATCCTGAAGGTAGCTTTGGAGCATCTTTACTGAAATTTTAGTAAGTAAAGACGGTTATCCTAACCGTTAAATATATAAGAGCCTATTAATTTTTTAGTAGGAAAAAAGGTGGTACCGCGAGTCTTCGTCCTTTTGTGATGAAGGCTTTTTTTATTTTCAAAAGATAGATTTTAAGGAGGAAAAAAATGTCGGATAAGAAAAATATTGCAACAACTTACGATCCTAAATCCTTTGAAGAAAGAATTTATAAGGAATGGGAAGAGAAAAAGTATTTTACACCGAAAATAGATAAAAATAAAAAGCCATTTTCAATAGTGATGCCTCCGCCAAATATTACAGGAAAGCTTCACTTAGGTCATGCTCTTGATAATACCCTTCAAGACATGCTTATAAGATTTAAGAGAATGCAAGGATATTCTACTTTATGGCTTCCTGGTGAAGATCACGCATCTATAGCAACTGAAGTTAAAGTAGAAAATGAATTATTAAAGCAAGGCCTTGTAAAGAAAGAAATGGGAAGGGAAGCTTTCCTTGAAAAAGTATGGGAGTGGGCTGATGAATATAGAGGAACTATAAGGAATCAGCTTAAAAAAATGGGTGTTTCTTGTGATTTTACAAGGGAAGCATTTACCATGGATGAAAATTTAAATAAAGCAGTTAGAACAGTTTTTGTTAAGTTATATAATGATGGATTAATTTATCAAGGAGATAGAATTACCAATTGGTGTCCAAAATGTTCAACAGCATTATCTGATGCAGAAATTGAATATGAAGAACAAGAAGGATTTTTCTGGCATATAAACTATCCATTAGCTGATGGAACTGGCTATTTAGAAATTGCTACTACAAGACCAGAAACTCTACTTGGAGATACAGCTGTAGCTGTAAATCCAGAGGATGAAAGATATAAGGGTTTAATAGGAAAAACTCTTAAGCTTCCATTAACAGATAGGGAAATTCCAATAGTTGCTGATGATTATGTTGATATAGAATTTGGTACAGGAGCTGTTAAGATAACACCTGCTCATGATCCGAATGACTTCCAAGTAGGATTAAGACATAATCTTCCTCGAATAAGAGTTATGGACGATCATGGGGTAATCAATGAACTTGGAGGAAAATATCAAGGCTTAGATAGATATGAAGCAAGAAAGCAAATAGTAAAAGATCTTGAAGAATTAGGCTTATTGGTTAAGGTTAAAGCTCATACTCATAATGTTGGAACTCATGATAGATGTAATACAGTAATTGAGCCAATAATATCAAAGCAATGGTATGTAAAAATGGAATCTTTAGCAAAACCAGCTATAGAAGCTGTTAGAACTAATAAGACTAAGTTTGTTCCAGAAAGATTTGATAAGATTTATTATAATTGGATGGAAAATATACAAGACTGGTGCATTTCAAGACAATTATGGTGGGGACATAGAATTCCAGTTTGGTACTGCTTAGATTGTAATGAAGTAATAGTTAGAACTGAAGCACCAGATGTATGTCCGAAGTGTGGATCATCTCATTTAAAGCAAGATGAAGATGTATTAGATACATGGTTCTCATCTGCATTATGGCCATTTTCAACATTAGGATGGCCAAATAAAACTGAAGACTTAGAATACTTCTATCCAACAAATGTATTAGTTACAGGTTATGATATTATATTCTTCTGGGTAGCAAGAATGATATTCCAAGGTCTTTACTGTATGGGAGAAACACCTTTTGATACTGTATTAATTCATGGAATTATAAGAGATGCTCAAGGAAGAAAAATGAGTAAATCTTTAGGTAATGGTGTTGATCCTCTTGAAGTAATAGAAGAATATGGTGCAGATGCTTTAAGATTTATGTTAGTTACAGGAAACTCACCAGGAAGTGATATTAGATATATTCCAGAAAGGGTTGAAGCTGCAAGAAACTTTGCAAATAAGATTTGGAATGCATCAAGATATGTTATGATGAATCTTGATGAAGAACTAATGAATAAATATAAGGACTGCATGGATTATAGTTTAGCAGATAAGTGGATATTATCTAGGGTAAACTCTTTAGTAAAAGAAGTAACTGAAAATATGGAAAAATATGAACTTGGTATTGCTCTTCAAAAAGTTTATGATTTTATGTGGACAGAATTCTGTGACTGGTATATAGAATTATCTAAGGGAACTTTATATAGTGATGATGAAAAGGCTAAGGGAATGGTTTATAATGTTCTTTATAAAGTACTAACAATAGGGCTAAAGCTTCTTCATCCAGCAATGCCTTTTATAACAGAAGAAATATACACTACTTTAACTAAGGGTGAAACAATAGTTATATCAGAATGGCCGGAATATAAAGAAGCATTTAATAATCCTAAAGCTGAAAGGGATATGGGTTTTATTATTGAAGCTATAAAAGGTCTTAGAAATGTAAGAGCTGAAATGAATGTTCCACCATCAAGAAAAGCTAAGGTTATTGCTTATATTAATGATGAAGCAAGAGATGCTTTCAATTATGGAGTACATTATATTGAAAAATTAGGATACGCTTCAGAAGTAGAATTTATTCAAGATAAAGCTAATGTTCCAGAAAATGCTGTATCACTTGTAATTAAAGCTGGAGAATTATTTATGTCGCTTCTTGATTTAGTTGATAGGGAAAAGGAACTTGAAAGATTAAATAAAGAAAAGAAAAAGCTAGAAGGAGAAGTTGAAAGAATAGATAAAAAATTATCAAATCAAGGTTTCTTAGCAAAGGCACCTGAAGCAGTAATAAATTCTGAAAAAGAAAAGAGAGCAAAATATAAAGAAATGCTTGATGCAGTTTTAGTTAGAATTGAAAGTTTAAAATAACTGTATTCAGTTAATAGATTTTAAACTAGGAATAATTAAGAATAGCTGAATTATGAAATAAAAATATCAGTCTCACAATGAAATTGTGAGACTGATATTTTTATTTATCCCCTAAACTCCAAACTCCACACTGTTTTATCTATAGAATTCTTGGGTTGCATAGTAAGTGGTTCCTACCTTGTAAACACCAACTCCTAT
>ENA-OWOZ01002005-OWOZ01002005.1-bioreactor-metagenome-genome-assembly--contig:-NODE-2005-length-16518-cov-4.315066_pt1 | contig 16518 bp, 24 predicted proteins | sample MGYA00238140_ERZ651804 | MGnify/ENA primary metagenome ERZ651804 (study PRJEB26910, sample SAMN07631232) | bioreactor metagenome | isolation source: Switchgrass digestor | place: USA: Dartmouth... | reverse complement strand
ATCTCCTCTGGATTATCCCAGAAACGCTGTCTCTCTTCATCACTAAATCCTGAACCAACTCCTACTCTATATCCTTTGTATTCTACAATCGCAGCACCTAGCATTCCTTCATATTTACCTGTACCTTCCTGAATATCTACAACCTTTAAGTCCATAGATTTTACATATTTCACTTTCAATAAACTGTTGGAACGCTTTATTTCATAGAGGCCTTCCATAGTATTTAACATAATACCCTCGCCGCCGCGTTTCCAGATTGGTGTAACCAATTCTGCTATTTCTTCCTCAGTATTTACTACTCCTAATATAGGAACTGCTTTAATGGTTCTGAACTTATGCCCTAAATCAAATGCAACCAGCAGTTTAGCCCAATCGTCTCTCAGGTACCGTACGCCTTCATCGCCAAACATAGAGCCTAGTAATACTTTCCTATTCAGTGCAGTGTATTTTGAAATGCCTCTCTTAAACTCATCTATAGGTATTATATCAAATATGTTGAATGTTACCCCTGTGCGTATTCCCTTCCTATTGGCTATTGAGTTAGTTGCTTGCCTCAATGCAATACTATTACTATAAGTACCCATAGCAAGAAGCTCCCCATCATATACAGTATTGTCTGGTAAATATTTTGCCTCTTCAATTATTTCTACAAGGCCTTCATCCTCTATTCCAGACCTACTGTACATCCTACATTTACCGTTTTCCTTAACTAATATTCTTCTGATGCCATCTAGTTTTTCTGTAGCTATGAATGGTCCTTTAACCTTATGTTTATTCTCTGAGTACGACACACCTAGCATGCAACCTATTTTTGGTATAAAATCAGCACCGTATACTTTATTTAAAGATGTGTCAGTGATGCCTATCTTTAAGTCTTTAGTTACCATTGCAAATGCTAAGTCCCTGGCCTGCTCAGTTTCCTGTGCGTTTATGAATAACCACGCAAAATAAACATCTTTATCTGAGCCTGTTTGATTCTTTTCAAAATACCTTATTGCGTCGTGTACAGTTATTGTTGTATCGCACATAGAGTGTTTTCTCTTTGTTAATTTGTTAGTTGCTATACCTGTTCTAATATATGGGTTGTATATAAACTGTAGAACATCTTTGAACCCCGGCAATTCTGCGTACTTTTTTAGTAATGCTAATTTATCATTTCTACCCGGCGTCGCTTGAATTTCGTATACTGCTCTTGCAATTTCCTTCATTATTATTATACCTCCAATTTGTTTTTTAAATTACATCTGAATCGATTAATAGTCTGGCTTACGTAAGATTGTGAGCAATTGAATTTTGCCGCTATCTCTTTGTGTGTTGCTTTAAACATAGAATCTCGCCAATATTTTAATATGTTTCTTTGTGTCTTATTATTCACCTCAGCTATGCATTGTTCAACACATTGCATTATTTCCTCGACTCCAGCCTCTTCTAGCAGCCTTCCGTCAGCAGTAAGTGCACTTTCAAAGCTGTCTAGATGGACTGTTCCCTTATCATCTACAGGTACATCATAAGAAATAGTATTCTTGTTTATTATTGTGTTGAGACTCCGCACATATGAGCCTAAACTATTATAGATACAGACTGTAGCATAGGTAGAGAACTTGCTACTCCTGCTAGTATTAAATGTCATTATCGCTTTATACAATGCTTCGTATCCTATACTCAGCGCTTCTGGGTCTCCTACTAGACCAAACTTCTTAAGTTGTTCCCAAATAAGCCCCGTGTTTAATTTTATGAGCTCTTCTACTACCTCTGGCGATTTGTCCATTAAAAGTAACTCATCTGACCTATCCAAAGATGTTATCCTGGCATGATTGACACAAGCCTGATATTTCGAATTCTCTACGAGATAGTTCATCTCTAAACTCACCCTTATCTACTTTGCGTTTACATAATGGACAATCGCCCTGTTCCACAGCCTTAACTTCCTCACCAAAGCCAAATTGTTGTAAAATTTTTTTATTCATTATTATTATTACCTCCTTTCAATAATATTATACTATAAAAAGGGGATTATTTCTTTAGCAATTATTTTTTCTGAGGCGCGCTGCATGAACCAATTCTTTTACATCATGGAGTGTGTAGCAAATACCACCTATGCCACCAGCCCGCTGTATTTCCTTTATGAAAAGCTTTTGGTGAGGTGACGCTATACCGTCTGCTGCCTTTAATTCAGCAGCTACAAATATACCATCTACACATATTATGAAATCTGATACGCCCTTCTTGTATCTATCTGATGCCTTATAGTAAAATATATCCTCCTGTGTGTCTAACCATTCCTTTACTTTCTTAGTCAGTGTTGCCTCCTGGGCGTATGTTAACATATCGTCCGCGTGGTTTGATTGTGATTGTTTCTTCATTTTCATCTGTAAGCACCTCCATGCTATCACCTTGCTTCAATCCCCATTTATCTACAATGTGTCTAGGTACTTGCACAAGAACATTCTTAGGATTAGTCACCTTAACTGTTTTAATATGTGTCATTATATCCCTCCCTTAAGATGATTCAGTATTGCCATACTTACATTCTCTTTATTCTTAATGGATTTGTAGATAACCTCATCTATAGTACCCTTCGCTTGTATAATATAGTAAGTACATCTATGCGGTTGCTTTGATTTGTCGCCGTATATCCTATCAGCTGACTGTTCGAATAATTCCAAACTATCATTCATACTAAAGTATATCGCAAATCTAGCATTAGTAAGGGTAAGCCCCTTATCAGCAGAAGCAGGATTAGCTACCAAATACTGAACCTTTCCCTCTTTAAATGCTTTAATATTCTTATTTTTATCTTCTATACTGATTTTACCATATACACAAGCGCACTTATCTCCTAACATATCTTTAATAATCTCAAATTCCTTGTGGTAGTTGCACCATATTATTGCTTGTTCATCACCTATGTTGCGAAGTAATTTACTGAGTGCCTTAAATCTATAGTCCGAGAGTAGATATGTCTCCTGTGACTTTGTATCTATAATAAAGCCTGAGGTTACTTGGTTAAGTTTATTACGCTTCGCACCGGCGCTTGGAGCCGTTATAAGTACATCATTTTCCACTAATTCTAAATACAATTCTCTCCTTAGTTGATTATACTGTTTTGTCAGTTCTTTAGGCATTGTAATATCCACAGTAATAAAGTCTCTTCCAGGTGTATTCAATACATCTTCTTTGTCAACGTATACTGAGTACTTGCGAATCAGCTGTAACAACTCATCCTTTTTATCGGGCTTAACTTGTAACTTTTCAAATTGTGGGTTGTATGATATATTATCAAAGAAGTAGTTTTTGAATTGTGTCCATGACTGGTGCACTCCATAGTAGTCTATGGATTGTAGTTGCCTATAATATTCCCATTCTCCATTCGGCGCTGGGGTACCGGAAAGAAGGTACCAGCGCTCCACCGTCTGGGCAAAGTCTACCGCTTCTTTGCCGAATTTTGACCTGCTGCTTTTCATCGCGGAACTTTCATCTACAAAGCACCCGTGGATGTTTAACTTTTCAATATGTTCTCGGTAGTTCACAAAAGACTCTATGTTGGTTATATACAGATTAGCTTCCTGTTGGAATTTCTTTAAGCGCTTAGCTTTAGACCTATCATGTAAGTTCACTACTTTCAATTCTGGGAAGAAGTGAGCTGCGTCTGGTAACCATGCGTTCTCTATGAGTATCAGTGGACAGATTACTAGCCATTTATGGTCCGGGTTCTTTTCTATGTCGTCAGCAATGATTTGTAGACTCATAGGTGTTTTGCCGGGTACGGGTGTCATAGAAAAAAGCGTACCTATCGTGTATCTCAGCTAATTCCCTTCCTAGCTGTTGATGAGCATATAACCAGCCACATGGTCGCTGCGGTCCATGTTCTAGAAGTGCTTTAGTTCTTGTTTGTTTGTTGATCTCCATATCCCATATTTCCTTTATGCTAGGAGGTAATGTATCTACATTACTTTCATCAATACCTCTAAATAGTTTTAGCACAAGTGTGATATTACGAGAAGTAGTTCTAAATTTTGTCTTTGTCCTATTGCTGTGTACATATGGTATCTGACTCACTAAGTTATGTGTTTCCCAATCATTCTTATCACACTGTATTTCAATGTACTTGTGATTAATTAACAATTTATTTGACACCCATATCACCTCCTTCTATTATATACTTCCATTCATACCCATATGCTCGCTTGCGTTTACCTGTAACACATTGCCCTATGTTGCCATGATTATCCTTTCCACAACTACGCGCCGCGGCTATTAAACTATCATACGTAGCCACTACAACGCCATCCTTTATTTTAGCTACTCTCCTGCCTATGCCTTTAGTAGTATTAAAGCTGTGTGTACACCACCGTAAATTCCTGTAGTCATTATTAGTAGGGTCATTGTCTATATGGTCTACAATCGGTAAGTTATCTGGGTTTGGCACAAATGCCTCTGCAACTAGCCTATGCGCATACTTCTTTGTGGTTTTGCCATCTTTACATAATACTACGAATAAATGCTCCTGTTTGTCGTTTCTATTAGCCGATTTCCCTGGTCTCAAATATACGTTAGACTTGATACTATACACGTCCCCATTGTCACATACTAGGTAATCTTCAAAACCTTTTATATGTCTACACCTGACCATTGCATCACTCCCCCCCCTTGAATAATGACCTTTTTAAACACAAATACAAAAAATAAAGGAAGGTGCGGGATTTGAACCCGCGAGAGTTCGACCTCCTTCCTTGATGCATGTGTAACTACAAGGTTAGAGAGCTAGCTCTAGCCGAGGTATAGGGGGAAACTATACCAAGGCTACAACCAGCTCTCGCGGTTGTAGGCAACATTTGCATTCACTACTCTTCTACGTAAATGTCTTCTTCAGCGGAGTCTTCTTTAGGTGCTTTAGCTGCATCTCTCTTCGCCTTTTCAGCTAGTGCAGCGTCTAATCTTGCTTGGTTATTTAAAATTGTCTCAGTTGGTGCATTTCTCTTTACTGCTTTGTAAAGTACTGACTTTGCATTTCTAATTTCAATCTTTAATTGTTCATCGGTCATTTCCTCAAGTGGTATTCCTGCTAATGCTCCTCTTCTTTGTGGCGCCGGTCTCTCAATAGTGATGATGCCTCCGCAGTGTGGACAAGTGATTTCAGTTGTTAATACGCTCATTGCACAAAACCTCCATTTATTTTTTATTTTGTTCTCTATTTATATTATACGTTATATATTTTAAAAATTACACTATTATTTTCACGAATTTCTTATCTTAGTTTTTTAATTTTCTTAGTTAACTTAGTTAATAAATTAAGGAGTGTCACGTTTTAAAAAATATTATTTTAAAATTAAAAATTAAAAATAAAACTTAAAAATTAAAAATAGGTCCTTATTAATTTATTAATTAAGTTAATTAAATTAATTAAGTTAATTAAGTTAATTAAGTTAATATATTATATAATGTAGATCAAGACAGGCGGATAGTAGTTTCACTACTTCTCTTGACATATGATACATTAAGCTTGGCTCACAATCAATTATGGATTGTAGATTATCACCCATCATACAGAGCACCGACACATCACCTACCATTGGTAGTTTATCTGATATTGCAGCGCCGGGTTGCATTGGCCCAGTTCTTAACTTAATCAGTGGATAATCCTCACCTATAGCTGCATCTACACATATTACCAATGCATCATCACGCAATAGTTGTAGTTTATCACGTAAGTTTCTACCATGCACTGGGTCTTTAATACACCCTATAACATTCACATGTTTTGGTAAATTCATATGCTTCAACCTATATCCAGTAACAGGCCCTACAGCGTCACCTGTTATATTTGGAGCGCCAATGCAGAGTATGTCGACCTTTTGGGCATTGCGTATAAGCGACAAAGCATCCTTACATATTAGTCGTTGTACCATATCACAGTCGCCTCTCGTCTACCATGCCTAACTGCCCCTTCATGTGTTTGTCTAAATACATCGATTATGTTCCCTTTGATTAGCCCACCACAATCCTCAGCAATGCCGTGCTCAACAGTACCATCTTCATATATTATAATTATCTTTGAGCCATATGGTATTACATTAGGGTCGACTGCTATTGTGCCAGGTCTTGGTTTAGTGCCTGTAGCTGTAGTATTAGGGTTTCCATCGTTCTCCATACCACTTACATTATCATACGGAGAATAAGCTGTTACTTGGAACGTATCTACAGAGTACTTTTCTGTTACTTGTCTAAGTGCCCCTATATGTGCCCTTAATTCATTAACTTCATTCTGTAGCTGTAGGACTTTTGCCCTATAGGTATCACGTGTTGCATTGGCCCTCGACACTGTGGTGCTAAGTCTAGCTATCACCTCCCTATTCTTTGTATGTACGTTTTCGTGTTTACTTACAATAATCTTATAAGTCAATGTTGAACTTATGCAGGCACTCAGCGCCACCGCGACTAGAAGCTTTTTCTGCATATTTAATTCCCCCTTTCACTTATTATTATACTATTTTTTCTCGCGGATTATCTTGGAAAATTAAAATACCAAGGAGGTATACCCCTATATTATATAATAAGAAGAAACAGATAAAATTGGTTAAAAAGGTATAATTATACTCGTAACACGTCCTAGACCTTTATTATAAGTCCGTGATAGGCACCATAGGGTTTTATATTAGGCTTATTAACACGGACTCGTAAAGGGCTAATTAAAAAACCAGGAAATTAATCCTGGTTTATTTTGTCTTGTATAATATTTAATTCTTTTACTGCTGCCTCTATAAGTACATCTAATTCTTGCATAGTTATATTCATTCCTTTAGATTGTAGAAAAGTTACCACATATTCTTTCTTTAGTTTACCCTGCCCTTTTTCCTTATATATCATTTCAGCTGCTTGAACTGCTACTTTTACCCAGAAATAAATATTTTCCCTTTGCTCTTTAGTGGTTTTCTGCTTAATTAAAGGTACTATTAAATATGTTATGATAGCACCTAGAATTGGTATGATAATTTTAATAATTATCTCTATATTCATCATTATCAATCTCCTTCTTTTTAATTGTAGCTAACAACCATAATTCACCTGTTGTAAAAGCAAACCAACAGCTAATCAGTGTCATTGGTTCACTGCCTATCTTTAAAAACACATATAATACACCTGCAGTGAACAAAACATTCAACAAAATAACTAAAGAAACAATAATTTTAGAAAATTTCATTATTTCACCTTCTTAGCAAATCTATATAGCATTGTTACTACTTGTTCTCTAGTAATTGAGTCTTTGGGATTTGTGCCATCTGTTATGCCTTCTTTTTTAGCCCACTCCCAGGCTTCTTTTGCCCAGCTAGAAGGAATATTCTTGTCTGCTCCTTTTAGCTTATCCAACTCACTTTTAACCATATCCAAAAATCTTCGCCATCCCATGTCTAAGGTTCTATGGGGGCAATATTTCCCACTGAAGTCTTGATGTTTCTTTACCCTGTCAATTCCCCAACTTTTTTCATTTAACTTGTATGCTATGAACTTTGCAGCTAATTTTTCTGCCTCTTCGAACCTTTTGCCACCAGATTTTGAGTAGCATATTTCTATCCCAATCCCTTTTCTATTTCCTGGCCCATTTGTCCCATCGCCTGCATGCCATGCATTCCTATTTTCAGGAATACCTTGCACTATTTCCTTGTCATCTATTGCATAATGAAATGATGTTGAAGAATTGTTATTTATCATATATTGAACTTCATTTCTAGCACTAGCATCATTGGAAGTATTGTGTACTACAATGAATTCTGGAGTCATTTTATATGGACATTTTATATTATATTTAGATTGAGGCACTAAATTTTGTATTATTTTCACGTAACCACCTCCTTACTTAAACAGTCCCTGCTGAACTGCATAGAAAAAGAAACTTATAAAAGCTCCTACGAGTGCAGTTATAAACCATTTAATTGTTTTATTGAGGTTTTCTAACTGAGCTATAAGGTTATTTATTCTTTCTTCTAACCTCCCGCTAGCTAATTCTATTCTGTCCAGTCTTTCACTTTGAATATCAAGCCTTCGTTCATGTGACTCTAGTTTTTCATCTATCCTTTTGTGGCGTTCATCACAGATTGTTTTCTCCATCTCACACCTCCTAAATTCAATTCAAAAGCAGGGCGTAGAATACACCCTGCTTAGGTGTATTATATTATTTCATATTATTTATTACTTCCATTACTACCTCTCGTAAATTAAATAATTCTGGGACTTGTTCAAGAGTATATACTCCTGATAATACAAGGCTTACCCATACTTTGACCAATCCGCTATTTCTATCAAATACCATTAATTTTCACCCCCTGCTAATAATATAGTTAATTCTGCAATAGATTGCTTTAAGTCTTCAATTTCTTTGCTCAAAGGTTTTCTATAAACAATTTCTTGTTCATCTAAAGGAGCGTTTGGGTCAGGGTAACTAAATTCAATTTGTTGTGTTTCAGGATTAACTCTATATCCATTACATTCCATAAAATCTTGACTATATTGACCATACTCAAGTTGTATCATGCCAACTGTCTCAGGGTTTCGTTCTGAAAGTGCTTTATATGCCTGAAAATCTTCTTCTGTAGTAGTTTCACGAACACAACCCGCTCGCTCGCCTGTATCAACTATAACATCCCCAGTAACTTTACAATAGTATATTTTTCTTCCTATCTTCATCAAGCTTACACCTCCTTTAACCAATAGCTACCCAATTAACTGTTCCTGACTGTGTATAGAAAAACATCTCAAATCCATTATTAGTGATTTTAGTTGCAAAACTTGTAGAATCCGGCCCAATAAAAAAATCATCCTGTGCATAAAAATCCTTCCAATTAAATTGAGGGAAAGTAGAACTTCTTATCATGTTTAGATGTTCATTATTGCTAAGTATACCTAATACAAATCTAGGCGTAAATGCTAAACCGGTAACAACAGCTTTTTTGTAATCGCCATGCTTAATATCTACAGGTGCCGAACCATAGGCTATCTGTTCCGGCTTAGCACTGCCTGCTATACCGAATATACTTTTTCCTTTAATAATATTTTGAGACTTTAAATTTGCATCACCTTTTACATACCCCTGCCCGTTATGGAATCCCTTCGGTATTGTTATATTAGAAGTACCAGGAGTAATTATCTTTTTTCCTTGATTAGCATTTATTATTGCATCTGCAATTTCTGCAAATGTACTTACTTCATCTACAGAAAGACCAACACCTTTTAAAGCACCAATAATAATACCTTTTTTATTTTCAATATCTTCTTTTAAAAATTGTATATTCCCTTCTATTCTATTAAAATCCTCTGCTCTTGGATTCTTAGGATTAGTTACCCAATCAACTTTAGGTTCAGTCCAATTAGCCATTTATATCACCTACCTATTGTAGTAATTCCTTTAAATATGCAATATTCACTTCTATTCTTTGAAGATCATCTACTGATACTAAATCACTATCTTTCCAATCAACTTTAGGTTCTTGCCATTCCATTATACCACCTCCCTAAAGTATTGTATATTTCTCTTTATTATACAGTCGATTTTCGGTTCCTTTCATATATCACAACCTCCTCCCAGTAAGTCGGGCACGCAAAGCTCCGTCATATTCTATTTCCTGCCTTATAACCTTGTAATCATTTCTTTCCCTACTATCTACAACTGTCACTACATCGCCCAAAAGCACAGCAGGATTTCCTCGCCAATCTAATTCCAAATTCCGTCGCGGGTTTTTAAATATTTCAAGCAGTCTTCTGGCTATCTCTTCTGCCATTTCCACTGTTTGCACTAGGGGGTTTGCTGGAAATTCAAACGGAAGTAAACCATTCTCTGTGATACTTTCATCGTCTTTAGCTATAACTTTTACACCAGGAAGTTTATTCCCATTAGAGTCCACTGGCTGTGTTTCTACCACAATATAGTTAGCCACTTCGGCATACCTTAGAGGGTTATTCTTGCTGAAATAATCATTAGGGTTAATTTCCAATTTATGAATTGTATTCAGGAATTCCAGTATCTTGGCTTGTCTACCGGGGTGGCTCCATTTTTGTATTGAAAGCTCAATCTTAGTTGCATTAGTTGGGTTTTCAGGTATTGGTATATCAGTTGCCACTTGAGCATTTCCAGTTATCTGCTGTTCTGATAAAAGATTGTCATTATCATCGAATATCCGAATGGTGAAGTCTACTGGATACTCACCTCTAGCGCTATCGCCTACTACCTTAACTGCTTCAATAGCCCGGTCAAGGAAAGTCACCGTCAAAGTAGGATATGGCTCAGCAAAACTACCATCTGGTCCTGAAAGCTGTTTGCCCCACCAGCCCATTTGAGGGCCTTCAGTTTCAGGTGCGAGGCTATATGTTCCGTCAAGCACCCAACTGCCATCCAAACTAGCATATTTGGCATCAGGATTTTCTATACCATCTACAACCTGCAATGGGTATGAGATGTTTGCATTTTCAGAAGCAGTAACAAAGTTTTGTTCTGCTACGGGTTTTGTTCCTTCTACTCTTATTACACCGTACCTGTCGCAGTACACCTGACCAAGACAAGCCTCGGCTATCTTTCGCAGGGCTTCACGGTGGCTCTGTGGTTCTGTGCCTACATAGGGGATTATATAGTCTTTTAGTTCATCATCTACCCAATATTCTTCCTGAGCAAGGCCAGCATCGGTTAGTATATCAACTGCTAGGTCGTATAGGGAAATGTTCTGTCTTGCTATATCTGGCGTATATTCACTACGTCGTAAAAACTCAAGTCTATCCCTGCCAGTTGTCTGTGCGTATGCTCTATCCTCCGGTGCTGACCAATCACCAGACCAGAATGTTCCTAATGGCACATATTCTTTACTTTTTATGCTTACTATGTCTTCCCATGTTATCATCGTTCTCACCTGCTTTTTCTTCACATCGCATAATAAGTTTAATGTTCATCTATTTTTCCTGTAGTTTCTGCTAATACTCTCTGTTCAATCAATTCTATCATCTCATCTTCATTACAAATGAATGGCATTTCTTCCTTCTTGAACCTAAACACTCTTTCTTCCCCGTCTACATCAGCTATAATCCTTCTTCCATTGTAGTGCTCCTCTACTGCTCTAGTGGGCTGTCCTATTTGTGGATTTTTGAATTGGATTTTACTTTCCTTTATGAATATATTCATTATGCACTTACCTCCTTTATTTCTTCTATCTCTAGAATTTCATCAACAGAAAAAGCATAGGTTTCACCTGTCCAAGATTCGCCTATCTCACGCTCTACACCTTTAATATACCATTCTTGTACCGATGAATGGTCATCATTTCTTGTGCCTATGACTAGGACGTTGTATTCTCCGGAGAATTGACAATGAATTTCTAGTTGTTCTGTCTCTCTGTTGAGTGTTCCATATCCATTTCCAAAATGTCCTTGCCCTGTTACCCATATTTGAACGTCTTTGTTTAGCCAAACAAAATAATCTGGTAGGTCTATTGTAACTAAGTCATTGTCTTTTGTGGCTTGTATTTTCCAGCGGTATAGAGTATCTCCCGGTGTTGGAGACTCTACTGCCCCATGTCTAATTACATGGGTTGCAAATTTTTCTGGTTTTGGGTGGGGTATTTCAAAGTTTTTGGTGCCGTTGACGGTGAAGGAGCCTGGAACTATCCATTTTGAGGTACGATAAGACCCGGTACCACCTAATATTCCTTCGTTAGCATTCTCTGCCGAGACGCTATAACCTAAGGCAACAGAGTAATCCCCTGCCGCCTTGGCGTCACGACCTAAGGCAACAGAGGAATTCCCTGCCGCTGAGGCGCTACGACCTAAGGCAGTAGAGTAATTCCCTGCCGCCGAAGCGAGGCTACCTAGGGCAACAGAGGCACTCCCTTTCGCCAAAGCGATACCACCTAAAGCTAATTCATTTCCTACCAACCCTGCAATATCTGGTACATCAATCGTAATATTGCTAGTCAATGCTTTTCCATTTATGGTTCTAGTAGTTGGTACTGCCCCCACATCGTTTGCCGACAGTATGACTTTCCCAGTCTTACCGTTTACACTTTCAACTGAACCAGCATTCTCTAGCACATATAATATTTGTTCTGTTAAAGGTTTCCCTTTCAATTCTGCAGGTAAGGTTTCATCGTTTATATCCCCTATTCGAGATAACGATAAAACTATTCCTTCTTCAATATTATTCATATTAGAAGCTATAATCGGAGTACCTGGTTCGAGTACATTTCCAGGGGATGGTTCAATGGTAACAGTTCCATCTCCATTGTCAGTTATAATATATCTTCTAGGATATTCTACTTCTCTATTTTTCCATATTGTCCTTTCATATACCATCTATAACACTTCCTCTCCACATGTATAAGCTCCACAGTATCGAAATAATTTTGAATTTCCTTTGTAATATTCATATAATAGTTTTAAATTTTTCTCTAATCTATTAGCATCTACAAAGCTGAAACCCATCCCATATACCCATTCTGTAAACGGCTCAATCCATCCATTTGGTTTGTACCTAGTACCTAGCATCTTTATATTGCCTTCTATCCTATTCAGTGTGTCGGCGAATGGGAAGTCCTCAAGCTCACCCTCCACTAACTCAGGATAGAAACCATATAAACCAACTAGTTTGACAAGTACTGATGTGTTGTTCTCAACTCTAGCTAGGTCTTCAAAGTGATAATAATCGTTACTATTCCAATTAGTCTTTGTAGGTAACCAGCCCATACTATATACCACCTCTTGTCTCTGTTCTCCCAGATAAGTATGAAGCGTACTCAAAGGTCTGTTTCAATATTCTAGATTGTTTTTTGGCACCGAAGCTATCTTCTATTAATACAATGTCTCCGCACTCTAACGCTGGATTTTGTCTCCAGTTTACCTCATATAGTGCCCTAAGTGACCTTTCCCTCAATATCCATTTAGCTATGTCTAGTGCATGCGACTCTGATATTATTAGCGGGTTTTCATGCTTCACTGTAACACCATTTTTAACCTTGGTATCTTTAAGTGTGTATGTGGTTTTTATACCCGTTTCGAAGTTTTGTACAATAATCATCACAGCGCCGACTTGTTGGTCTAGCTTAATCTGAGGTTCGGCATATACATTCTTAAACGTGATATTTTTCATATCATATCCTTGGTCAACGACTGGGTACGTGCTACCACCTGCGTAAACACCAGGTCCAGTATACAGTGTGTATTTTGTCCCAGCGTCCAATGTCCTAAACTGTTGTATCTCTACAACACCGTCTCTGTTCTGTTTAACAATAGCTTTACCAGCCATCCCAATGAAGTACAATGCCTTTCTGGAGTCTATCAACTCATAAAAGCCATTTGTAGATATTTCACGTAGTTTCTCATCTATGATGAATTCCGTCACACCAGCCTTGGTCAATACATCTACGGCAAGGTCATATAGATTTGTTGCACCATACCCAATATACATTATATCCTCTAGTATATCAAATACACTGAGAGCTGTAAATGTTGTAGTTAATGCACCTTCATCACTCTTCCATTCTTTAAGGTAGAACTTACCCATATTAATGGTCTCATAGTTATTAGGCTCAACTTCCAATGATAACGTAGCCCATACTTCCTGTCTCTCCATTAGGAACCTGTAATGCCCTTCAGGGTTCAATATGTTGTATATCCTATCCGAGTTATCTACAGTAAATCTAAGCTCATTTGCCGGTAATGAATCACCTGTAACATTTATCTCTTCTATAACTGAATAACTTACTAAATCACTATTCCCAAATGTCTGTGTTACACCAAAGTCTATTGCTGTTACCTTAGCTCTACGTAATGGATGCGACCATTTTAATATCTCTACTATTATTAAGTAGTAATTATCCAGACTATCTTCCAGCACATACGTAGCGTTCTTATTATCTACAACATGTTTTACCACAATTGGCCTGTAGTTATTATCAAATACTTGTATAATGAAGTCGGTAGCATATTCGTTTGTAAGGCTACTAAATGTTAAGGTAAGTCCAGCACTATTATGACCCTCAGTGAATATGACCGCAAACCCAACAGGAGTAGCGAATGTTTTATCAGAATTACACAGGTCCCTGCTCCACCAGCCAACCTTGGACTCACCCTCATCAACCCTAGGCGGTATTACAAACGAGCCATCCAGCTTAAAGTAATCCTTCTCAAATGAAGCGTATTTGTGTGACATTACTCTACGCTTATCTATTAACTGATTAATTCTACTTATTGATGCTTCATCATTATCCGTAAGACCATTCAACATCGCATCGCGATAAGCATTAATATCCAGGAGCTCGAACCGTACTTCACCCTTAAAATGGCGGGCGCTATCTTGCGTATATATTTTATTTTTATACTTATCACTTACTTCTAACATAGCGCACCTACCTTTCTATCAGGTTAAATGTGACGTCTTTCCAATACCATCCCATATGGGTTCTGAACCTGCGCCTGCGTATAGGGCCAGAATAAACCGTAGCTGTCTTTATACTCCCATTATCTGGGTACTCAAATGTAAAGAATACTTCAGAAGAGTCGATAATATTTAGAATGGTATCTAATTCGTCTCCAGATAGTACGGGATAGGTGAGAAGAAACTTTCGCTTCTTCGCCACCAATTCCATAATCATATCACCTTCGGCATTACGGTCAGCCTTGGTAATATTATAGTGCTCTATCTCAAATTCAGGAGGTGTCTTTATTAAAGTTCCATTTAACTTATACATTAAACACCCCTCCTCTGGTTTTCAATCTGTCTTATTTCATACATCTTTCTTTCTAGTTCTCTTATACCCCTATCATCAGCGATTAAGGTATTTACATAGATTGGCGTTACAGGAGTACTTTCTACAGGCTGCGCGTAGGATATGGCTTCGGCCATTAAATTTCGCATCATATCTATCGGTTCACCACCGAATATTGCTTGTCGCACCTTTGCCATAGCACTTGGGTTTTCTACAGGTAATATTGTTTCCATCTTATTGCCCTCACTGAACCTAGCAATGTGTTCCTTCTTGAAGGTACCACCTTTAGCGTGGCCAATAGTAACTGGGTCCATACTATATAGTCTCATACCACCTGCGCCACCGCCACCCCTACTAGTTGAGCGGGTAGATGCTATGCTGCTTCTAACATTACTTTCTTCATCCTTGGCTTCCTTCTTCCAAAACTTTAAGTCCTCAAAGAAATTCTTCAACTTCTCCCGCAATCTATCGAACCATTCTACGACATCATCGTAGATACCTCTTGCCCAGCCTGAGAATCCTTTCTTAGAGTTCTCCCACCATGTGTCAAAGCTTGTTTCTGTTTCTCTCCACCAGTCTGAGAACTTACCCTTTGTATCTGAGTACCATTCAGATACACTAGTGAAGGTATTCTTCTTCCATCCATTGAAACCAGCCTTAGTATCCTCCCACCAATCGCTTAATTTGGTATGTGTCTCAGACGCCCAGTTACGGACCTTATCGAAAGTATCTTCCTTCCACTCTTTAAACCTAGCACCAGTATCATCCTTCCAATCTGTGAAGCCTTTCAATGTATCGGATGACCACCCAGTGAGTGATTCAATAGTATCAACTACCCAGGCACCAATATCTATAAGTTTAGTATTTAAACCTTCTTTCCATACCTCACCAGTCTCATTCTTCCAATCTACAAAACCGTCCTTAGTGTCTTTCCACCAGTCTCCTAGCTTAGTCTTGGTTTCATTATACCAATTAGAAATCTCGGTGCCAGTTTTATTATGCCAGCCCACGAAACCTTCCTTAGTATCTTTCCACCAGTCTCCGAGGCCTTTCTTAGTATCTTCCCACCAATTACCTATATTAGTTGCAGTACTATCCTTCCATTCTACAATGGACGCAACGGTTTCATTCTTCCAGTCTACAAAACCGTTCTTAGTGTCTTCCCACCAGCCATCAAATGTAGCCTTTGACTCATTGTACCAGTTAGTAACGTGTTCCCAGAATGATGGGAGCAATCCACCAATTACACCACCAAGACCAGCGCCTAATGCCGCACCCATTGGACCACCAACCATGAGCCCTATAAGAGTACCTATTGAAGCACCAACGGTTGCACCTCGACCTGCATCCGATTCGAACGCTTTCTTTAAGTCTTCCCAGAAGCGACCAACCACAGCACCTAAGCCTCCACCTATTACAGCACCTATTCCTGCTCCTAATGGACCCGCTAAAGCTAAGCCTATCAGTGAACCTAGGGAAGCACCTACTATAGCACCTTGACCAACGCTACCTTCAAATATTTGTTTTAACTCCTCCCAGAAGTGACCAACTACAGCGCCTAGGCCGCCGCCTATAACTGCACCTATCCCTGCTCCTAGGGGTCCTCCTATAGCAAACCCTATTAGTGCTCCTAGTGCAGCTCCGAGTGTTGCCCCTCTGACGGTACTATTTTCAAACGCCATCTTTAACTCATCCCAGAAGTGTCCTACGATAGCACCAGCGGTACCTCCGAGTATAGCACCTACAACGGCACCTATTGGTCCACCTAACTTAGCACCTA
>ENA-OWOZ01002002-OWOZ01002002.1-bioreactor-metagenome-genome-assembly--contig:-NODE-2002-length-16529-cov-11.156881_pt1 | contig 16529 bp, 12 predicted proteins | sample MGYA00238140_ERZ651804 | MGnify/ENA primary metagenome ERZ651804 (study PRJEB26910, sample SAMN07631232) | bioreactor metagenome | isolation source: Switchgrass digestor | place: USA: Dartmouth... | reverse complement strand
TGACATATGTCATTTACATCTTATATTATACCCCTATTCTGACATATGTCAATAACTATTTTAAAAAAATACGCCAATCAAGAATTTTTCTCGATTGGCGGCAATCATATTGAAATCCTATAGTTTCACTTCTATTTCCAGACCCGACTTAAACTCAACCACTATCCTGTCATTATATACAATTGCTTTTTCAACTAGTTTTCTGACCAGTTTATCATCAAACTCCGTAATATCACCCGTTTGCGTATTAAGGAAGTCCGAGGTTGACAAGGGGACGGGGTTATTGTCACCACGGAAACATATCAATAGGTTTTTGCTGTGGAGGTATAAGGTAAAAATAAACAAGGCACACTACGATTCATTACGCAGTGTGCCCTAAATTACTCTAATAAATATAAGGGTTTTTATCTGACACGTTTTACTCCTGGGACTTCATATGTGCCGTTTAATACTTTAGCGGAAGGTTGATACATTCTTAATACTAAATTAAAATCATCTTTCGGTGCTGGCAGCCAATTAGATTTATGGTTTATCGGCTGGGTATATTGAATATAGATATCCAATTCATTATACTCAAGCCCTGGAGTGTAATCCGCAATGGCATATCGATTAATATCATTTTGAACTAAATAAAAATCACTGTCATACATTGTTACCGACCAAAAAGCTTCTACAGGAGGCAGCTGGTCTTTATCAAAATGCAAAACGTAGTTATACTTTCCATTCAGCTGATTTCCCTGCTCATCTGTAAAAGTTCTCGGACAAGTGGCATCTTCATCTATATTTGCTCCAAGCCCCATATAAGCTACAAAAGCCCTTTTCAGAAATTGGTCTCCATATGCGCCCATGCCTATAAATATCGTCCATCCATTGCTAAATCGGGGGTTTAGTTCTCCCAGACTGTTTGAAATAATCTCAAACGCATCTTTTGCCGCCCGATTTAAACCGGCAATAATATCTGGATCTAATCTGCCGGCATCAAAACCATAGGTACGATTGATACCGATATACTCGAATTGTTTTTCAAAGGATTCATTACCGGTAGTAGGATTAAGAATCATCAAATCTGTCATAGTTTTGAAGAAATCCATGGCACTTAAATCTTCAACCATGTTATTTATAAGCAATTCACAGGTTTTATTACATGTAGGCTGCTTTCTTCATCCAATGAGGTCAGTTTGAATTGTTTTAGTATCTTTAGAGCTTCTTCTTCATCATCTTCGCCTTTTGAAAAAACGGGGACTATAAGCCATGCAGTGTTTGTGGGGAATTTAACTGCTTTTAACCCAGATGGCAAAACACCTTTCCAATCCGGCCCTACGATAACAAACTTTCCAGCCTTCGTTCCTGTAGTACGGCGTCCTATACTGGCGAAGGTTTTTGAATATGCATCCATGATTTGAACTAAATAGTATCTGTCATCGGTATCAGGTACAATAAGAACTACGGGATTTTGAGGGAGATCCAGCCAGGCAGTGCTATAAACGGTATCAACATTGGGCGTTACTACATCCCTGAACTCCGGTGTAATTTGTTTATGAAACAACACATTGGAGGCTGTAAGCGCAGGCTGTTGGATTGAAGTATTTAATAATGTTTGCAGTTGCCTTGTCCTTTACATTACAACAAGAGGATATCCATATATATAGGCCTCAATACCTAAACTGTACGCATAATTTTCACCGTATGAGCTAAAAATGCTTTCTTTTTGCATAATAAGCACCACTTTAAATAAACAATATATATTATATTATGCAGGAAGGATTATTACTGTGATTATACTTTATAAGCATGTCCTGAGTACTCGGTCTTGTAATGGTTCACCTTTTACGCTCTCCTTTTGGGACGAATAAGGTAGAGTTGCTGATTATATCACATTCGGGGTAGTTGATATGTTACCGTAAAAAATAAAAACAAAAGTTTTCCTAACACTGTCACCTCAGGCAGAGCAGTTGAGAGAAAAGATCAATGTCTGGAAACCCTTTTATTTAGAGACATTTTCAGCCCTTCAATTTCCCAACCCGTGACATCAATACTACGCACTCAACGTGGCTTGTCTGGGGAAACATATCCACCGGCTGTACTTCACCTACCACAAATCCCCGCTCTGCTAGGAACTTTAAATCCCGGGCCAAAGTTGCCGGGTTGCAGGATACATAGACAACCCGTTTGGGTTTTGCCTTGGCTATTGCCTCTAATGTTTCCGGTGCACAGCCTTTGCGGGGCGGGTCGACGATTACTACATCGGCCCTATTTCCTTCTTCTACCCACCGGGGAAGCCATTCTTCCGCTTTTCCCACCATAAACTCACTATTACTTATTTTATTTAAGCGTGCATTTTCCCGGGCATCTTTAATTGCAGTTTCATTTATCTCTATACCGTAAACTTTTTTAACTTGCCCGGCAATAAAAATAGCAATGCTGCCAATTCCACAATAGGCATCTATTACTGTTTCTTCACCGGTTAAAGAAGCGTATTCAGCCACTTTTTCGTATAAAACCTCAGTTTGCAGGTTATTCACTTGAAAAAATGAATCGGGAGATATGTTAAAAATAAAGGGACCGATTTTGTCTTCAATCACCTTTTTCCCTTGTATATGTTTAAACTGAGGCCCAAAAAGAGGTGCTTTTTTTTGCCTGTTAATATTCTGATAAACGGAAACCACTTGGGGAAATGCTTTAATTAAATTATCCGCAACTCCTGCTAATTTCCAAGCACTATCGTTAGTTACAAAAACTATCATTAATTCTCCCTGGGCTTTACTTTCTCTGATCAATACATTTCTAAGGTAACCGTGACCTGTTTTACGGTCATAGACACTTATATTTTCTTTACTCAGCAATTCTTCTAAGTAATTTACTACTTTATTTACAGTCTCTGAAAATAAAAGGCTATGTTTACCAGGCACGAAATTATAAGAACCTGGTTCATAGAATCCTAAGCGAATCTTACCGTCAACCTTTTCCACCTGAAAATTTCCTTTATTCCGATACCGCCAAGGACATTCCATACCCAAAGTAGGCAGTACTTCTATATTTAAACCGGCAATCTTCTCTAAAGCATCATGAACAATGTTTCTTTTTAATTCTAATTGTTTCTCATAACTGATATGTTGTAACTGGCACCCTCCGCAACGGTCTGCCCAGGAACAAGGCGGATCAATTCGAGCCGCGGAAGGAGAAATTACTTTTAGTAATTCACCTTGGGCAAAATTCTTTTTAACCTCCGTAATCCGTGCTAAAACTTTTTCCCCGGGAATCGCCCCTTTAATAAATACAGCAAAATTATCTACTCTACCTACACCTTCTCCTTGGTGAGAAAGGCTGTGAATTTCTATCTCATGACTTTCATCTATACTTACAGGTTTGATTTTCATGCTAATTCACCTCAGAAAATTTCAACTAAGTACCGTTTCTATATTTTAACATATATTAAACACTTCCTATTCATAAACATAAGCAATAGATATTTATTTTTTCGAAGAAAAAATTGTATTACTGAACTTTACATACTGTTAATTTAGATGTAAGATGTAAAATGTAAAAAATTCATAATAGGTATAGGTGAGAGCGAATGAAAAAAAGAAATGTTATCATTATAGGTGCAGCAGGACGTGACTTTCATAATTTCAACACTTATTATCGTAACAATGAGCTTTATAATGTAGTAGCCTTTACTGCCGCTCAAATACCGGATATAGATGATAGAAAATATCCTGCAGAATTAGCAGGACATTTATATCCACAAGGGATCCCCATCTATCCCCAAGATAAATTACCTCAGTTAATTAAAGAACTGGATGTAGATGAATGTGTTTTTGCTTACAGTGATGTAAGTTATCAAACTGTAATGGGTATCTCTGCTATTGTCAATGCTGCAGGTGCAGATTTTACTCTTCTTGGACCTAAAAATACTCAATTAAAAAGCACCAAACCAGTTATTTCGGTTTGTGCTGTCCGCACCGGCTCCGGTAAAAGCCAAACATCACGTAAAATCATTGAACTGCTTATGGAATATGGCCTAAAAGTTATTGCCGTAAGACATCCCATGCCTTATGGTAATTTAGTTGCCCAAAGGGTACAACGATTTGCCACCATTGAGGATTTAAAGAAACACAATTGTACAATTGAAGAAATGGAAGAGTATGAACCTCATGTTGCACGGGGAAATGTTATCTATGCCGGCGTAGATTATGAAGATATCTTACGGGCGGCGGAAAACGATCCTGATGGTTGTGACGTAATCCTTTGGGATGGAGGAAATAATGACTTTCCCTTCTATAAACCTGACCTATCTTTCACTGTAGTAGACCCCCATCGCCCAGGTCATGAACTAAGCTATTATCCCGGAGAAGTTAGTTTACGAATGGCTGATGTGGCGGTTATAAATAAGATTGACAGTGCCCATCCCGAAGCTGTTGCTACAGTGGAAGCAAATATTAAAAAAGCTAATCCTTCAGCAATGATTATCAAGGCAGAGTCTAAGATAACCGTAGACAATCCGGATGTCATTAAAGGTAAAAGAGTGTTAGTTATCGAAGACGGTCCTACTTTAACTCATGGTGAAATGAAGATAGGCGCCGGTACAGTTGCCGCAGAAAGATTTGGTGCTAAAGAACTTATCGATCCTCGCCCCTATACTGTCGGCAAACTTAAAGAAACCTTCAAGATTTACCCTGATATCGGTATTTTATTACCAGCTATGGGTTACAGTGAACAACAATTAAAAGACCTTGAAACAACAATAAACAATACGGATTGTGATTCTGTAGTTATCGGTACTCCTATTGATCTAACAAGGGTTATCAAGATAAACAAGCCTTGTACTCGTATATACTATGATTTAAATGAGATTGGCAGTCCAAACCTCAAGGAAATACTACAAAATTTCATTAAAGAACATAAGTTGGAAAAATAATATTTAAGATTTAAAAAGCCGGAAATAGTTTTTCCTATTTCCGGCTTAAATTATTTTAACTCCTCAATCAATTTTCGGGTCGCGAACCTTTCCTCCTTCGATAAAAAAGTTAACAGGAGGCATTTCCCCGGATAATAAATAATCTAATAATTCTATTTCCGTTAATTCCCGATGATTAAAAACAATCATGTTTGCAGGAAAACCTTCCTGAATTTTTCCTGCTTTTTTTTCTAGCATTTCCCCGCGCCAACCTGTAAGACCATAAAAGGCCTCCTCCACAGTATTGAGCTCTGGCATTTCAAACAAAGGCATAATTAAAACCTTTGTGTTTCTATCCTCAGTTAACCTGGCTAAAGCGATATTTTCCTTATTGATTACTTCTTCCACACTTTTTCCTATCCAATCACTGGAAAAAGCTTCTTTGATCAATAGCCGTTCCAAAGGATACCTTCCTACAGCGGAAGCCAAATCACGTTCCACCCATTCTTCATTTAGCGGCCATTCAACCTTAGCCGGGGCTACGGTAAAACCTTGAGAATTAAAAATCACGGGTGCTTTTCCTGTTAAATTGTCAGCAATCCTTACTATAGTTTCATCTTTAATCCCAATATCTCCGTAATAAATACCGGCACCGGTTCCGTCAATAATCCGGGCGTTTTTAATAAGTAAATCATAAGTTTCAGGTTCTTCCGCACCCAGAACGGCTACAAGGAAACTTAAGAGAAAAGCCAGTAAACCGGAGACTAGATACTTAAGAATCTTCATATTTCTTCCCCTCTATAAATTAAATCAGCTGGGGTACAAGAATTAGGACAGTCATGATCCCGTTCCATACAGAATGAGCCATAATGGAAGTATAAATAGAACCGGATCTTTCATATAGCCAATTAAGCCAAACCCCACCGAAAGCTAAAGGAATCATTCTGATTAAATCTAAATGAAGACCCCCAAAAATCAATGACGTAACTATTATTCCCCCTTTAATGCCTAATCTCCTGCGTAAAGTTGGATAAAGAAAACCGCGAAAATAAAGTTCCTCACTGACAGGAGCAAACAAGGATACGACCAAAAAAACTACAACTACTTCCCAACCGTTTTGAACCTTCATAATGGCTTGAGCCACAGGCTGAGGTTCAATCTTTACGGGGAAAAACATATTGATTAGAACACCCAAAAAAGTAATCGCGAAAAATAATACTACTCCGTGAATGATGCCGATTCTCAACCAAAAACCTAATTTTGTTTTAACTAATCCTAATTGGCTAATACCGCTTTTGTATTTTACGAAAACATAATAGGCGATCATAATAAGAAAAAGTCCAGTTTGAATAATGCTGTTTATTAATAGTTTATTTACTACGGTAATTCCTCCGGGCAAAAAGTTTACTAAAGTAAACAACCATTCTTGGTTAGAAAAGCGGAAAAGTAAAGCCACTAAATTAATAATGATTAAGATTAATATTCCGTCAAAGATTCGCCAAGGCGGATTTACCGGTGGAGTAATTCTGTTCATAAAATCATCCTCATAAGTATACTAGATTAATCACAATTTTCACGTACTAATGCACACCACGATAATGAAAATTTTACTTAAGCAACTATAGGGATAATCGGCTAAATAATCTTAGCGAAAGTAAATATTTTCTAGGGATAACATTAGTATAACAAAATTTGCCTTTTTAGAACAAGAAAATAAACCATGCCCAAAAAGTAAATACTAAGCTTAAACAATTAAGGAGGCAACAAGAATGTGGGTATGGTATTTTGTCGCCATAGTAATATTATTTATGGTCATCACCATGTTTATAAGTGATAAGCGGAAAAAACCTTTTTCCGGAATTAGGGAGTTTTGGCCTCAGTTAAAAGAAGAAGTCGGTGAAGAATTAACCCCTAAAGCGGAGAAAATTACCCATAGCCCAATAGAAAAGTTTTCAGGGCAAAGTATACCTTATTTTGAAACCACCTTAATCTTAGTGGAAGAAAGCCCGGAAAAATTATCGGCTCACTGGACTATAGGAGAAAATTTAAAAAAAGAACTTACTGAAAAAAACGGTCCTGAATTCTGGCATAATTGCCAGCCTGTTTTAAGATTATATCATACTAATGCAGTACCTCAACCTTACTATGAAGATTTCCCTATAGATCTAGACAAGGGGAATGTCCAGGTTTCCATCCAGGCACCGGGAGAAACTTTAAACGCGGAAATAGGACTTATTACCGAAAAAGGTTCTTTTATTTCTTTAGTTCATTCTAATGATGTGACAATACCTCATACCAACTAGACGAAACAATAAATAAAAATATGGGGCCTATTAAACCAGCCCCATATTCACCGTAATTAGGTTAAACCAATTCGTTTAATTTTTCCTTTAATAATTTGTTAACTAATCCTGGATTAGCTTGTCCCTTTGTCGCCTGCATAACCTGTCCTACTAAAAAGCCTATTACTTTTTCCTTTCCGGCTTTAAAGTCTTCTACAGATTGGTGGTTTTCCTTAATTACCCTGTCAATAATAGTAGCTAATTGTTTTTCGTCGGATATTTGCATTAATCCTTTTTCTTTAATTATTACATCCGGGTCTTTACCGCTCATAAACATTTCTTCAAAAACTTGTTTACCAATTTTCCCACTGATAGTTCCTGCCGCAATTAATTGCAAAAGTCTGGCTAAGTCCTGGGGTTTAACTTGAGCCTCCGAAACTTCCATACCTTGAGCATTTAATAACCTTAAGAATTCTCCCATAACCCAATTACTAACCTCTTTAGCTTCAGGAAATTCGGCAACGGTTTCATCAAAAAATTTAGCTAATAAAGGAGAACTGGTTATAACACCTGCATCATATTCCGGTAAACCCAGTTGTTCCACAAGTCTTTTCTTCTTAGCCTGGGGTAATTCCGGTAGGCTCTTTCTAATTTCTTCAACCCATTCTCCCTTAACTATAATTGGTGTCAAGTCCGGTTCAGGGAAGTAACGGTAATCATGAGCTTCTTCTTTACTCCGCAAAGAAAGGGTGATACCTTGTTTTTCATCCCAGGTTCGAGTTTCTTGAATAATTGATTCACCCTTAGCCAGAATTTCCTTCTGCCGATTTATTTCGTACTCCAAAGCCCGTTGAACTGCACGGAAGGAGTTTAAATTTTTAATTTCCGTTTTGGTACCTAATTCTTTTGTTCCTACCGGCCGCAGAGAAATATTCGCATCACACCGCAAAGAACCTTGCTCCATTTTTACATCGGAAACATCAATGTATTCTAAAATCGTCTTTAACATTTCTAAATAAGCTTTGGCCTCATCTGGGGAACACAAATCCGGCTCAGATACAATCTCGATTAAAGGTACCCCTGACCTGTTATAATCAACAAAAGAAGCATTAGTTTCGGAAATAGTTGCACCCTCATGCACCAGTTTACCTGCATCCTCTTCCATGTGTATGCGAGTAATACCAATTCGTTTAGTTTTTCCGTTCAGCTCTATCTCTAAAAATCCCTGTTGAGCTATCGGTAAATCAAACTGAGATACTTGGTATGCTTTAGGAAGATCAGGATAAAAATAATTTTTGCGGTCAAACTTACTGAAGGGTGCAATTTTACAGTTTAAAGCTAAACCGGCTTTAACAGCATATTCCAAAACCTTTTTATTTAAAACCGGCAAAACTCCCGGCAGACCTAAACAAATCGGACAAACATAAGTATTGGGTTCACCGCCAAATTCCGTTGGGCATCCACAAAATATTTTTGTGTTAGTTTTTAATTCTACATGAACTTCTAACCCAATTACTGCTTCATATTGAACCATGTTTGTTCATCTCCATCTATCTTAGACTATAAAAATCTGCCTCTACACTTGATCTAATTTTTCCTTTAATAATTTGTTGACTAATCCGGGATTAGCCTGTCCTTTTGTGGCTTTCATTACTTGGCCTACTAGAAATCCGATAGCTTTCTCTTTTCCTGCTTTATAATCTTCCACTGATTTTGGATTATTGGCAATTACTTCGGCAATTATTCCTTCTAATTGTCCCTGGTCGGAAATCTGAACCAAACCTTTTTTCTTAACAATTTCAGCCGGGTCATCACCGGTAGAAAACATTTCTTCAAAAACCTGCTTCGCTATTTTTCCGCTGATAGTTCCGTTTTCAATCAGCCCCAGCAATTTAGCCAGACCATCAGGGGTAACCTTGGTTTCAGATACTTCTAGATTATTAGCATTTAAGAGCCTTGAAAACTCACCCATTATCCAATTGCTGACCGTTTTTGCATCTTTATACTTTTCTACAGTTCTGTCATAAAAGTCAGCCAGAGCTTTAGTGCTGGTAATGACGGTAGCATCATATTCCGGTAAACCGTCTACTTCAATTAACCGTTTCTTCCTGGCGTCAGGCAATTCAGGAAGACTATTTCTCAGTTCTTCCACCCATTCGCGACTAACATCCAAGGGAGGCAAATCAGCTTCTGTAAAACAGCGATAATCAGGGTTCTCTTTATTACGCATAGATAAAGTTATGCCTTTGTTTTCGTCCCAGGTCCTTGTCTCCGGAATAACCTTTTCCCCATCTTCCAGCACATCGATTTGACGGGCTATTTCGTATTCAATGGCCCGCTGTACAGCCCGGAAAGAGTTTAAATTTTTAATCTCAGTTTTAGTTCCTAACTTCTCGCTGCCTACAGGACGAACAGAAACATTAGCATCACAACGTAAGGAACCTTGTTCCATTTTAACATCAGAAACACCGGTGTATTCCAAAGTTTGTTTTAGTTTTTCTAAATAAACGCGAGCTTCTTCCCCGGAATGAATTACCGGTTTAGTAACGATTTCTACTAAAGGCATCCCTGAACGGTTATAGTCTATTAAAGATCCTTGAGCCACAGTTATGGTCTCTCCTAAATGGACCAGTTTGCCCGGATCCTCTTCAATATGCAGTCGTTCAATACCTATCCGCTTGGTTTCACCGTTTACTTCAATATCCAGATAACCATTAAAGGCTATGGGGTAATCATACTGAGAGACTTGGAAGCCTTTTGGCAAATCAGGATAATAGTAATTTTTACGGTCAAATTTATTATATCCGGCAATTTCGCAATTTAAAGCCAAACCTGCTTTTATTGCGTATTCTACTACTTTTTTATTTAAAACCCCTGTACTGCCGGGTAAACCTAAACAAATAGGACAAACATTAGTATTGGGCTCGGCGCCAAATTCCGTGGGACAACCGCAAAAGATTTTGGTTTTGGTTTTTAACTCTACATGGACTTCTAAACCAATTACTGCTTCATATTTGCTCATCTCCCGCTCCCCCCTAAAACGGGCTTCAATCTAGTTTCGTCAGTATTTTGTTCTAAAGTATAGGCAACCCGTAATAAAGTACCTTCGTCAAATGGCTTGCCGATTAACTGTAAACCAACCGGCATACCGTCGACTAACCCATATGGTAATGACAAGGCAGGGAGACCGGCCAAGTTAATGGGGATTGTACATACATCTTGTTTATACATTGATAATGGATCAGCCTTAGAACCAAATTCAAAAGCTACACTAGGAGCAATAGGAGTAAGAAGGCAGTCAAATTTTTCAAAGGCCCGATCGAAATCCTGTTTAACTAAATTTCTTACTTTTAATGCTTTTAAGTAATATGCATCATAGTAACCGGAGCTTAAAGCATAGGTACCAAGCATAATCCGTCTTTTTACTTCCGTACCAAAGCCTTGCGCACGGCTTCGATTAAACATGGTTAACACATCTTCCGCTTCAACCCGCAATCCATAACGGACACCGTCATAACGAGCCAAGTTGGAACTGGCCTCAGCGGGAGCAATTATATAATAGGCAGGCATTGCGTATTCCGTATGGGGTAAAGAACATTCTTCCGCAATAGCCCCTAATTCCTCCAGTTTAGCTATTGCTTCTTTAATTTTGGCTTCTACACCCGGGTCAATACCTTCCCCGAAATATTCTTTGGGAATCCCGATCCGCATTCCTTTAATATCATTTATTAAAAACTTAGTATAATCCGGATGATCCATTGGCACTGAAGTGGAGTCAAAATCATCATGACCGGTAATCACATTCATGACCAAAGCACAATCAGTAACATCTTTCGTAAAAGGTCCTATTTGGTCTAAAGAAGAGGCAAAAGCTATTAAACCATACCGGGATACAGTACCATAAGTTGGTTTCAAGCCGACTACGCCACAGAAGGCAGCCGGTTGACGAATAGAACCACCGGTATCAGAACCTAAAGCAAAAATAACCTCATCACTGGCTACACTGGCTGCCGAACCACCACTGGAACCACCTGGCACCCGGTCAAGATTCCAGGGGTTGCGGGTAGGAAAGAATGCTGAGTTTTCCGTTGATGAACCCATAGCGAATTCATCCATATTAGTCTTTCCAACCATAATTGCGTCAGCACTCTCTAGTTTTTTCATTACAGTGGCATTGTAAGGGGGAGTAAAGTTGGCTAACATTTTAGAGGCACAGGTAGTTCTAACTCCTTCGGTACAGATATTATCTTTAATGCCCACGGGGATTCCCGCTAAAGCACCTAATTTTTCTCCCTTAGCTAATTTTTCATCTATATCTTTAGCTCTGGCTAAAGCTTGTTCTTTTGTTAAAGTAAGAAAAGACTTTACCTTGTCTTCTACATCATCTATCCTTTTGAAAACATCTTCAGTCAGTTCCAGGACGCTTATCTCTTTATTAGCCAAAAGTTCCCGGAGTTCATGAATGGTCAGTTTATGTAAGTCCACGGAAATCCCTCCTTAGATTATTCTAGGTACTTTAAACATTCCTTCTTCTTGATCAGGAGCATTTTGTAAAACTTTCTCCTTAGGTAAAGTATCTCTGTACTCGTCCTCCCGGAGAACATTTTTTAAGGGTAAAACATGGGTCAAAGGCTCTACATTACTCGTATCCACTTTGTTCAAAACTTCCATAGCTTCTAAGATTTTATTTAACTGTACTAATTGTTCTTCTTTTTCTTCGTCAGTTAATTCTAAACGAGATAATAAAGCCACATGTTCTACATCCTGCATGGTAATCTTCATCTATTTTTCACCTTCCTTTGAAGTAAATGGTAGACAACTCTCCATTGCTTTATTTTATATTTTCTAGTCTCTCCTGTCCAGTAAAGCTATAAATTCCTCTTCATTTAAAATAGTGATTCCTAATTCTTTTGCTTTTTCATATTTAGACCCAGGCTCTGCTCCGACCACCACATAATCAGTCTTTTTGGAAACACTGCCCACAACCTTACCGCCTAAAGCTTCTATTTTCTCCTGGGCTTCCTTCCGGGTGAAATTTTCCAGAGTACCTGTCAGCACAAATGTTTTACCTGCCAATTTATTGGAAAGTACTGATGTTTCAACCGACTCCATGTTTACACCGGCTTTTTTTAGTCTGGCCAAAAACTCCCTGTTTTTTTCCTCTTTAAAGAAAGCCACAATACTTTCCGCCATTTTGGGACCGATCTCGTTAATTCCCGTTAATTCTTCTAAAGTTGCTTTTTCTAGATTGGCCATAGTTTTAAACTCCTGAGCTAGGATTTTAGCCGCTCTCTGCCCTACTAACCTTATCCCTAGAGCAAAAATTACCCGATCCAAGCTCCTTGTTTTACTTTCCTCAATAGCATTAAGTAAATTTGTAGCTGACTTTTCCGCCATTCTTTCCAATTTAACTAAATCAGCAAATTGTAAATAATACAGGTCTGCTGCATCACGAATCAACTGATTATCTAAAAGCAGGGAAACAATTGCCGGCCCCAGCCCCTCAATATTCATGGCATTTCGGGAGGCAAAATGAATGATTCCTTCTCTGACTTGAGCAGGACAAGAAATCCCGGTACACCTGGCTACTGCCTCTCCTTCCAGGCGTACTATCCGGGAACCGCATTCCGGACAGTGAGTGGGATAATGAAAAACAATTTCTTCTCCGGTGCGTTTTTCCTTGATTACCTCTACAACCTCCGGAATAATATCCCCGGCTTTCTGGACCACAACATAATCACCTATGCGAATATCCCTATCCCGAATAAAGTCTTCATTATGTAAAGTTGCTCTGCTTACGGTTGTCCCGGCCAGGCGGACAGGTTCTAAGATCGCGGTGGGAGTAACCGCACCGGTACGGCCTACCCGGACCAGGATATCCACCAACTTTGTTACACCTTGTTCAGCGGGAAACTTATAAGCAATAGCCCAGCGGGGACTTTTCGAAGTATACCCCAGCCGTTTTTGTTTTTCCAGGTCATTAACTTTTATTACCAGACCGTCTATTTCAAAGGATAGGTCATGTCTTTTTTGGGCCCATTTTGCACAATAATCTACTATTTCTTGCATGCTACTACTGATGAAAGGTTCAATAACGCTAAAACCTTGTTGTCTCAATAATTCCAAAGCTTCACTGTGCCTAAAAATTTCTTTTCCTTCAAGATACATTATGTCGTAAACCATAACCCTTAAGTCCCGTTGGGCAGCAATTTTAGGATCCAGTTGCCGGATAGAACCGGCGGCCGCATTGCGGGGATTAGCAAATAAAACTTCACCTTTGGCTTCTCGTTCTTCATTAAGCCTGCGAAAAGATTCTTTAGGCATATAGGCCTCCCCCCGGACCTCCAACAAGGGGATGTTTTCTTTTAATTTTAGGGGAACGTTACCTATGGTTTTCAGATTCTGAGTCACATCTTCGCCGGTAAATCCATCACCCCTAGTAGCACCTATTTGTAATAAACCATTTTCATAATACAGGGCTATGGAAAGTCCGTCTATTTTGGGCTCAACTACATACTCTACCTGATCCACACCTAGAGTAGAAAGGACTCGCCGGTGAAAATCCCACAAATCCTCAGCACCAAAAGCATTGCTTAAACTTAACAGAGGTGTCCGGTGCACATGGGTCTTAAACCCTTCTAAAGGCTGTCCTCCCACTCTTTGCGTGGGAGAATCAGGGGTAACCAACTCCGGAAACTCTTTTTCCAAAGCTAATAATTCCTGCATTAGGCGGTCATATTCAGCATCTGTTATTAAAGGATTGTCCAAAACATAGTACTGGTAATTGTGCTTTTCTATTTCTTCTCTTAACTTAAGTATTTTTTCTTCAGCTTCTTTTAAGGTTAACATGGTACACCTCCTTAATTGCTTATGGGTTTAGAGTTAGGTCGGAATTATGACTTTTGGGTTAACTTGCATGTCAGCATTATTGCTTAAGGGTTAAATTTTGAGGTCAGCATTACGGCTCTCGGGTAAATATCTTGGGACCGCATGACGGCTCACGGGTTAAATTTTCGGGACGGCATGACATCATCTGGGTTAACATTTTGGGTCAGCATCAATTTTATTGCAAATGTGATAAGATGCATCTTTCGAATATTAATTTTATAGATGCTTCATTCAAAATATCCAAAAAGCAGATGCCGTCATGCACATCGACCCAAAAGACGTCATGCTGTCATGCAGTATAACCCCAAAGCCGTCATGCTGACATGCATATTAACCCGAAAGACGTCATGCCGTCATGCAGACTATCCCCAAAGCCGTAACGCCGACATACATCTTAACCCATGAGCTTCTTTATCGGCGCATATTTGGCTATTAAATTTTTAATCCCCATATCCGGAAAAGCTACGCTGATTTCGGCCTCTTCGCCCTGTCCTTTTATACTAACCACTACACCTTGCCCCCACTTGGTGTGTTCTACTTTATCACCTACATTAAAGCTTGTACCGGATTTAGCCTCAGAAAAAAGATCCTTTTCTGTATGAGAAAAAAGTGAGGGCTTGCCTTTTTTCTTCACTCCGGCCCCTTCCAGATACTCCTCAGGAATCTCTTTAAGGAAACGGGAGGGAGGATTATAGGAGTCACGCCCGTAAAGGGTTCGCTTCCAGGCTCTGGTCAGAAAAACTTTCTCCATTGCCCGGGTGATCGCCACGTAACAAAGCCTTCTTTCTTCCTCCAGTTCTTCCGGGTTATCGGACATTATGCTCCGACTGTGAGGGAAAATCCCTTCCTCCATTCCCGCAATAAACACTACCGGGAATTCTAAGCCTTTGGCTCCATGCATGGTCATAACCGCCAAGGTATCTTCAGTATCATCATAATTATCAATATCAGTCATTAAAGAAATATCAGCTAAAAAGGAACTCAAGTCCCCGCCCTGTGTTTTAGTATCATAATCTTTAGTTACCGATAAAAATTCCTGTAAGTTTTCCAACCTTGTTTGAGCTTCTACTGTTTTTTCCGACTGGAGTTCCAAATAATAGCCTGTTTCTTCTAAAATCATATCTGTTAAAAAAGTTACTGATTGAGTTTTGCTTAATTCCTTAAAACCATCCATTTGTTTTTTAAAACCTTTGATTGCATTGGCTATATTCTTACTTATCCCTGCCTTTTCCGGCTCTGCCATTGCCTCAAATGTGCTTATATCTAAGCCTCGGGCAAAAGTAACCAACTTGTTCCAGGAACCTTCCCCGATACCTCTCCGGGGAACATTAATAATACGCCCCAGGCTTACCTCATCATCTGGATTGACAATAACCTTAAGATAAGCCAGGATATCCTTGATTTCTTTGCGGTCATAGAATTTAGTTCCCCCGAAAACCCGGTAAGGGATATTGCTTCTAATTAAGCCTTCTTCAATAGCCCGGAATTGACCGGTAGTCCGGGTTAGAACCGCGAAATCCTGATATCTTTTCTGCCCGTTTTCTACCATCTCTTTTACCTTTCTGGCAATATAAAAAGCCTCATCCATTTCATCCTGGGCTGTATAAAAGGTGATTTTTTCTCCGCCTTTCTTTTCTGTCCAGAGCTTCTTAGATTTTCTCTGGGTATTATGAGCCACCACTTCATTGGCAGCACTTAAAATATTCTGGGTGGAGCGGTAGTTTTGTTCTAATTTGACTACTTTAGCCTCAGGGTAGTCTTCTTCAAAATTAAGGATATTGCGAATATCAGCCCCTCTCCACTGATAAATGCTCTGATCATCATCTCCGACAACACATATATTTTTATGTTTTTGAGCCAGAAGTTTAACCAGCATATATTGGGCAGTGTTGGTATCCTGGTATTCATCTACTAATATGTATTTAAATTTTTCCTGGTATTTATTTAAGATATCAGGATTGTTTTGCCATAGTTTAACAGTTAACAGGATTAAATCGTCAAAATCAACTGCATTGTTTTTCTTTAAATTTTTTTGGTACTCTTCGTAAATGGCGATTATCTGTTCCTCATAGTAGTTTTCCGCTGTGCGTGCTGCTTCTTGAGGCAGCATTAATTCATTCTTATAAGCGGAAATTTTATTGCTGATGGTTCGGGGAGGGTATTTTTTGTCATCCAGATTCATCTCTTTTAAGATTCTTTTAAGCAGTGTTTGTTGATCAGCATCATCGTAAATCACAAAATCAGAAGTATATCCTAAAGCTTCAATTTCTCTGCGCAGAATCCTTACACAAGCGGAGTGAAAGGTACTGACCCATAGCCTGTCCACATTAAGACCCAAAAGCTTCTCTAATCTTTCCTGCATTTCCCGGGCAGCCCTATTGGTAAAGGTTATAGCTAATATATTTCCCGGGTAAACATTTTTCTCATAAATAAGATAAGCAATCCGATGGGTTAAAACTCTG
>ENA-OWOZ01001999-OWOZ01001999.1-bioreactor-metagenome-genome-assembly--contig:-NODE-1999-length-16539-cov-72.016401_pt1 | contig 16539 bp, 18 predicted proteins | sample MGYA00238140_ERZ651804 | MGnify/ENA primary metagenome ERZ651804 (study PRJEB26910, sample SAMN07631232) | bioreactor metagenome | isolation source: Switchgrass digestor | place: USA: Dartmouth... | reverse complement strand
TTCGGAGGTTGATTGATAAGGTCACGGTCTTCGAGGATAAATTCACCGTGGAATTCAAGTCCGGCGTGACGGTGGATGTGGATGAATAAGCCTGAAAACAAACAAGGCACTCTACGAAATTAGAACGTAGGGTGCCCTGTTTTATTTGGATTTAGATTTGTGGTTAATCCTCACATTTCTTTGTTGAAAGCCCTTATTCTTTCAAGCATAAAAATCAACCAAACAAATGAAATAACAAAGATTGCCCTCTGCCATATGCCAGAGTAATTTGGCAGGCAACTCATTAGCACTGAAAGAATTGTTGCTGTAAACCCAACGGCTATGTCTATGATCCAATACCTCACGGCTTTTTCTATAAAAGCTGATGACACTGCATAAATAGCGAACGAAAATCCCACAATTGTTGCGAAAATCGAATGTAGTTTATCTTCAATAGAATTAAAAATAACACCTTCAATAATTGGCGCATGCCGAAATATTCCTGTGAGCATGAGGCTCAATCCAAAAATGCTTAATAAAATTTTATGAAACAAAAATCTCCTCAAATGCAGCCAAGCTTCTAATATGCATGTAATTCCGACAAGTATAAAAGAGATATTCATAATCCATGCGTTAGGTGAACTCTGCGCCCCCAAATGACTTGTGGTATTTTTAATAATCGAATATGTATCAACACTGTAAAATGGAAGTGCAAACATGATCGTCAGCAGCAATAAGAAAGCATAAAGCAGATATCTAAAATCGGATAATTTACTTTTTCCCCTCACTGTTTTTTCTCCTTACTTAGAGTGAACTCCTTACAAGAACCTGTCTTGCTTGAAATTTTCCGGTCACTTTGTTACTGCAAAATCGTAAGCTTCTTTAATCCAATTCATGAGCTCGGTATCAATTTCGCTACGATTTTGGATGATGAGATGATGCATCCAGCGGTTTGGATATGGTTCCGTAGCTTCCACAATTCGAGGTGAATCAAGGTGATAGGACAGTCCAAATGATACAATGATATAGATATCCGGCCGGTCTTTCATCTTACGAATCGGTAGCCATACAAACGCAAATTGATGCTTGTTGGAAAAAGAGATCTGCGATTTTTGAATCTTTATCTGAACGTCAGGATATTCGGCTAAGACTTTTTCTGCAAACATTTTATACAACGGCAATGCCTGCGGTATCTTATCAAAAAACGAACCCGTTTCTATATACATCTATTTTCACCACCGATAAATTAAATGTGTCTAACTGCCATCTACCAACGATATAAGTCCATCTATTCAACACCACGGCTAACAAAGATCAATGCATATTTCAGTCATGTTGATTTGCCTATTCTGCAACTTAATAATACCTACATCCAAACCGAGCACACAACCCCGGCAGAATTAAAAAGCATCTTACTTGACCACTCGCAACCCCGGGATTCTATTCTGCTCTGTCAGCAAGCACCAATAGCTAAGCTGAAAACGGCTTTAGGATCTGATCATAATATGGAAACCCATAATACAATCATGGCATCGTACACCCCATGGGCAATAATCAGCGAAAGCAGGGTGCAACCTTTAATTTTCTCTCTAAATATACAGTAGAGAAATCCAATAAATGCCGTCATAAAAATCTGAATAATATTTCCGTTGAATATATGAAACAACCCAAACAGCAAAGATGATATAATGATAGCAAACCACTTAGAGTTTTTGATTGCCAATAATTTGTGGAATATGTAACCGCGAAAGACCAATTCCTCAGCAAGAGCAACTCCCAATATTGCATAGATAAATTGATAAACGAATTGATATGTCTGCGTGTAAGTTGTGTTTCCAACCATATCTTTAAAGCCAAGTATGATGGGGAGAACAGTCAAAACTAATGACATAGCTAAAGCAAGTAATACACCGATGCCTATTTGCGGCAGAATTTTTTCTTTTTTGAAGCCGATACTGCTGAGCTTTTCTTTGTTCACAATCATTAATATCGCTGGAACGAGGAAAAGCAACCATTGCGTGACAATCATAAGAACCATACGCAATGGCAAAGGGAATGACATCAGTAAATATTGATTAAACATCGACAGACCAAACACGGCAACAAATACACCGCAAACAGCTATAACAAGCTGTATCATTGACGATTTCACATTTGACTTAATTATCTCTGTGTGTTTTTCCATAACTAAACTCCGTTTCTAAAATATTGATATAAAAATTCAAAACATCCAATCTGACCACACAACCTCAAAAACTTCCGAAAAAACATCTAACCTGACCACTCGCGAGGATATGACATCCAACCTGACCACTTAATCGATGATGTAGTTCTTGGTTGGCATAAATCTTTTTCGGTTTTTTAAAGTCGATTTGCATTATTTCGACCTCATCTCTTTCTCAATAAGAGTTAGCGCAATCCGAAGTGCCTTTACCCGCCTGTCGTTTAAAGTTTTTTGTGAAGACTGTAGTCTGCCGCTTTCCTGCATCTTTTCGCACTTGTGTAACGTTGAAGCAAGGGCGGTCTTCGCCTCTTCCAGTTCCTGTTTTGTGTATTCGTTCATTTTATCTCCTTAATTCTTGAAAGGTTACCGCTGCACAGTACCTCAAGGTTATCAAATATTTTACGTGCTGGCCAATCCCACCATTTTAATTTCAGCAGATAGTCTATAAGGTCATCGTCGAATCTTTTCTTAGTAATTCTGACGGGGTTTCCGCCTGCAATATGATAAGCCGGTATGTCCTTTGTAACTACTGAATTGGCAGCTACAATTGCTCCATCACCAATATGCACGCCAGGCATTACAGTGACATTTTGACCTATCCACACATCATTTCCTACAACAGTATCTCCTTTGAAAGGTAAATCCCCAAGTGTCGGAGTTGCCTTTTCCCAACCATGCCCCATGATGTTAAAAGGATAAGTAGTGACGCTGCACATTCTATGATTCGCACCGTTCATTACAAATTCGATACCTTTTGCTATAGCGCAGAATTTCCCGATGATGAGCTTATCACCTATAAATTCATAGTGATGTGTAACGTGCTCTTCAAATCGTTCCGCACCATTGTATCATCATAGTAGGTGTAATCGCCTACTATAATGTTTGGACGTGTGATTAAATTTTTAATGTAGCATATGCTTTTGATGTTTTCATTTGGATAAATGGAACTTGGATCTGGTCCATATTGCATATTAAACCTCCTCGCGCGTTGGCTTTCCGCTATCAACGCTTTCCCAACTCAGATGCTATCAAGCTTGTTTCACAGACTTAATTAGCAGCATCATTGGGCGGCGCATTTCATCTGACATGCCCGGAATGTCCATCATATCGGCGCTTGGCATTGCTTCCTCAACAACGTCCAGCCGAAATCCGGCTTTTATAAGCCCCATTAGAATTTGCGTTAATGTATGATGTTGTTTCGTGACATCCAGTCCTAGGAAATGGGCAACTCGCTCTCCGGGATAAAAATAATCATCAACAGGCCAGTGCTGTGTTCTGCCATTCGAATCATAAATCCAGTCCTGGTTTACACCCGCTGTAAAAACAGGATGTTCAATGTTAAGAAGGAAAACGCCATCAGCCTTTAGCGTCAAGTATATTTTCCTGAAAATCGTATCAATATCTGCAATATAATGAAGCACCAGATTAGAAACCACACAATCATATGAATTGGCGGGGTAATCATATTCCTCCAGTCCGCAAACCCGATAGGTAATTTTCGAGTCTGCGTTTTTTGCTTTTGCTTCATGTATCATTTTTTCACTCAGGTCAATACCCAATACCTGCTTTGCACCGCACTCAACTGCATATTTGCAATGCCAGCCATAACCGCATCCAAGATCGAGTACGCTTTTGCCGCTTAATTCAGGAAACAAGGCCTTGAACTGATGCCATTCACCTGCTCCGGATAAGCCTTGTTGACTGCGTGACATCTTCGAATACTGGTCAAAAAATTGTCTATTATCATAAATATTGTTCATATTCTCACCTTCTTTGTGTAGTTAGAATCTTTCACCGGATATGTTCATCAGTCATTCGAATAATACCTTTCACTTCGTTAATCAATTGCTTTAGCTGCACACAGGCATTTGCTCCATCTGTTCCGGCTGCCGCAAAAATTGAATTTATTTTATCTTTGTATCCAAGCGGGTGAATGTTAAAATGCTCTATCATGCCGACTGCCTTTTTTTCGTTCAGGCAGTACTCTTCATTTACTGCAAATAACACCTGGTTCAGCGCTGAAATCGCCCGTACAATATGAGCAGTAACATAATAAACATCGTTTTTCCTGGCATTGTTTTCCGCGAACATTAAAGAAAACTCTGCTTCAAACGTAAAGAAACCAATAATAGCTCTTTTCAATTTCGGCGGGTATTTTTTCGCGACTTGCTTCAAAGCTGAAATATTACCCTGTTTATCCCACAATACCTTGCATACTGCTAATTCTCCCATATACATCACATTCATGTAGGCATGGGGATGTCCAGTTTGATAATGTGCGGAAATAATCCCTTCCTGACATTCTGAAATTACATTTTCCACACGTTCTATATCCCGTAGTATAAAGTCAACATGGTATCTATCCATCATAAGCCAGCCACCGCCATTAACCCATTCTCCCCATGCACCAGGAGGAACGACCAAATTATCCCTGTGTTCATCATCCACAAGTTTGGCTGCCTTGTTCAAGGACACAAGGTCAAGTGTCTCCGTATTGTAATAAATACCGATATCAATATCTGAGTCAGGGGAATGCGTGCCCCTTGCGCGAGAGCCGCCAAGTACAACTGCTTGGATGCCTGACACATCTGCCAATGCTGATACAACTTCATCTAATACTGTTTTAATTTCATTCATGTATGCTCACCTCATTAAAGCGATCTTTTTAAAATAGCTTGTTAATGCCCACATCCAATCTGACCACACAACCTCAAAAACTTCTGAAAAAACATCTAACCTGACCACTCGCGAACGCTGACATCTAACCCGACCACTCACCGAGCTATGACATCTAACCTGACCACTTAACTATCAAAAACCGCTCTTATGGACTTATTCCCTCGAAGCGATATTTTCATGATTTTACTCAATGGGTTTTACACCCATATGTGCTGAAAGCCCTGATATATAAGGGTTTTTTACGCTCTCACTCTTTCACCCTTGTTATCAATACAACCGTCTCAACGTGAGTCGAGTCGATAGATAGGTCAGAACTATTTGTAATTTCGCTCACTAATCCAATACGCAATGCCTCTTTTGCATCAATTTTACAACCTGTTAGGCAAAGTTCTCGCGCTATACCGTCTCTAACTATCTACCTTAGAGGAGTATAAAGCTAAGGTGCGCCAAATTTAACTTCAGGATAACCTAACGTTGCAGAATCGGAACATATCCATATATCACAATAGAATTGATATCTAAAAGTCTATTTTTAATTTCCTTACACGTAAACATACTATAGTCCTTTTCATTATCCTATTACCTGGTTTATAAAATTAATTACCTCATCCGAGTAAAAATAATCTTCATGAGCAATGTTATCAAATATTTTTATTTTCGGATTTTTGAAACTGCATGAAAGCTTTTCTTGTAAAGAAAAACTTAAAACTTCATCACCGGAAGATCCAATAATATAAACCGGACATTCTACTTTTTCAGCATATTCCGAAGTGCGTATATTATTTGATATAAATACCTTTAATGGTCCCCAGAATACGGGAATGATTTTATTATATAAATCTGAAATATCTCTGTACCCTGCAGCAATGACCAAAGAGTAACATTCTCGGACACTTGTCAGATATGTTGCCATTCCTGCTCCATAACTATGTCCCATTATTATAATCTCACTGTCGGGATAGTGATTCCTTGCCCATTCATATAGATCTTCCGCGGATTTCTTCATCGTTTTTAAATTCATTTTACCTCTGCTATCCTGAGTTCCGTAATAATCTACTGAAATAAAAGGGTAATCAAATTTTGAGGAATTTTTACCAACCGAATTATATGCAATATAGTTAGAACCGCCAAAGAACAATATAATCTTATTGATATTTTTCGACTCAAGATTATTGCCATAACCGGTCAAGGTATCATTAAACTGAATAAATTGCGGAACACAAGAAATATCTGTCATCTTTTTTGCGTTTTTGTAAAATGAATAGCTTATTGTTTGCATAATAAAATTGCATCCAAATTCCACTATTAAGAACACATTATGATCTTAAAAAAAATCCTTATACTATCCATGTTTTTAGCCTTTCCGTATCCCCTCATATTTCTTTTATCAGATAGATATCTATCCCAATCGTCGGATTTTATTTTCGGCTAAAATACTCATCCCGGAGCAAGCTGTACATGCATGAGTCAACAATTCCCTGATTGTTGTAATCAGCCTGTCGAAATGTTCCTTCTTATTTTAATCCGCATTTCTTCATAACATTGCCGGATTGGGGATTATTGTGATCATGCTGTGCTTCGATTCTATTAACTCCCACCTCTTCAAACAGAAACGGTATAATAGCACTAAATGCTTCACTGGTAATTCCTTGATGCCACCATTTCCTGCCGATACAATAGCCTATATGTACTATATCAAGATTTTCTTTCATCTCCACAACAGAAATACTTCCAATGGGTTCACCAATACTTTTCAGCTCGATTGCCCATTGATAAAAGGCAGGGTTTTCATAAGATGCAATCCATTCATTTGTGACTCTTTCAGTTACAGATATATCTTTGTGGGTTGCCCAACGAAGATACTTGGTGACGGCTTCATCCGATGTCCAGTTTTTATATGCAAAACAGATATCATCCTTAGTAAATTTTCGCAGAATTAATCGTTTGGTTTCTATTGTCTTTGTACCCTTATGATTCATGACTACCTCTCTATATTGTTTTATTATTTATTTAAATAGGTAAAGTACTTGTAAGTAAATAAACTATTCATTTCATACCATTTTGCTGTGAAAACCCATTCTTAGCTTTTGGCAGTAAAATTTCTTGAAATGCCTTATCATGCTCAATAAGGAAAGATTCTTCAAATCCTTTTTCAGTATTACTTATAAAATACGACTTTATATATTTTATTGTATCTGACGGAGCTTCCAAAATGGTTTCACCGATTTCAATTGCACGCTGTAATAGTTCAGAACTATTTGTAATTTCGCTCACCAATCCAATTCGCAATGCCTCTTTTGCATCAATTTTACGGCCTGTCAGGCAGAGTTCTCGTGCAATACCGTCTTTAACTATCCACCTTAGAGGAGTATAAAGCGGAGGTGCACCAAATTTTACTTCGGGATGCCCAAATGTTGCAGAATCGGAACATATCCGTATATCACAAAGGGTTGCCAAATCAAATCCACCACCCATTGCCGCCCCATTTATAGCAGCAATCGTTGGCTTTGAAAATTTCCAAATGTCCCTGTGATATTTTGAGGAAGATTCAAAAAGTTCATCAAATATAGAAGGATTATTAAACTCATTTAAATCGAACCCGGCTGAAAATGAACTGCCTGCTCCGGTAAATATTACAACATTTATATCTGATGACTGCTCCAATTCACATAAACAATCAGAGATCTCAATTCTCATCTGAATGTTTATAGCATTTCGTTTTTCAGGGCGATTTAAGGTAATCAACCCTATGCCGTCTTTCACCTGTCTGTACTGAATAGTGCTATATTCCATCATTCTGCACCTCCATGTTTTTATATGTTCTGTGTGTTTTTTGCATCCATTCATTCGCCGTTAAGACGCTGCAAAATCTCATCACCTGAGTAATTAAAATTGGGTAGTATTTATGATAGGCAATTTAAGCCAAATAACAAATTCACTATTATTTAATAGCAGCAATTACAGAAAATTTATGATATGAATACAAGCATTTCACCTCTGAAAAATTACATCTATATAACATCTCAATCTCCGTTTCAACCGAGCATTCCCTATCTAATTTTCTGCGTTCCTTCCACAGTTCAATATCACGCTCCGTTAACCCGCTGTTATATAATTGATTCTCCCAATATGAATTAAACCACTTATTCATATTAGCTGCTCCTGCACAAAACTGATCATAATTAACGAACACTCCACCTTTCGGCAGCTTATTGTAAATGTTCCTGAACAATTCTTCTTTTTGCATATCTTCCAAATGGTGAATTGATAATGCTGAAATGATGGCATCAAAATTCCCCTCTGGAAGCTCTTTTGTATAATCTAATATTCTATGTTGTATTCTATCAATTCCGGTAAATCTTTTTCTTGAAATTTCCAGCATTTCATCGGCAATATCAACCAATACATACTCCGCTGATTGACATTCTTTATACCAATAATATGTAAGTAATCCAGTTCTGGCTCCCAGATCTAATACACGACTCGGTATATTGATATTGGAAATAATCAGTTTTGTAGTGTTTTCATAATAATCATCAAAGCAAGGAATAAACTTTCTACGATTACAATCATACTCTTTAGCAATCAAATTGAATTGTTCTTCTATAGTCATAACTTTTCCTCCCAATTTTATTGGAAATACGCCCGGCTCAGTAAATAAGAATTTTTTCTGCCATCCTTTGTTATTTTATTTATTATCTCAGATTATTGACCAAATTGCCAACATTTTGTTTGTCAAACTTACTTTTCGTATTCAATCAATCGGAATTATCTTAACGTTATCGCCCTACATTTTCCAGTTTAGTATATCATATCTTATGGATCATGGTATAATTATATAGTAAAGTTTTTTAGAGAATTTTTAATTATAAATTTTATCCTTAGCTTAAACATTAAAAAATTATTGTCGATCTACTGATTACCGCCCATGTCGCCATCCAGTTAAATAGCAGAAAACATAAAAGAGGATACATTGTGCTATAACAACAGTTCTCTAGTATCAACCTATTCAAATCCCTTGTAAGTTTTCAGGGCTAGAAGATACGTACAAAATCCTTTTTAAATAAAAAATTAACTGATGTAATTATTAAAATACCCGATACTCATAAAAAGAGCATCGGGCATTTTAAAATAAAGTTTCTACTTTAAAACATCAACTATGGACTTCTCTATACACTTAAGTTTTACTCTCAATTCATCCACTTCAACATCCGATTTTTCATTCTTCAAATCATTTATTATAATATCTGAAAGCTCATCAATTTCTTCCTTCAAAGTCTCCAACAAATCAATTATGGCAAGTCGTTTAAAGGAAATTTCCGATTTTATCATTTCAGCCGACTCAATTACCTTATCACCGGTAATTACAAAACTCTCACCTTTTTCAGGTATAATCGTATCGATGTTAAATCTATCATTAATTTCTCTGGCAAAGCTAGTCATTGATTCCTCTTCGCCATGTACAATAAATATCTTTGAAGGTTTCTTATAAAATGCCTGTATCCAATTGAGCAACCCGTCCTTATCCGCATGTCCAGAAAAGCCTTCTATCATTTCTATACGTGCGTTTACAGATATTTCTTCTCCAAATATCTTTACTTTTTTAGCACCGTCTATCAATTTCCGGCCTAATGTTCCCTGAGCCTGATACCCTACAAACAATATAGTGGATTCTTTACGCCACAAATTGTGTTTAAGATGATGCTTAATCCTTCCTGCTTCACACATTCCACTGGCAGAAATTATTATGGCACTGCCGCTTCTCTCGTTTAGAGCCTTTGACTCTTCCGGTGTCCTGGTAAATTGAAGTCCCGGAAAATCCAAGGGGTTGTCCCCATTGTTTATGTACTCTCTGGCCTCTTCATCGTAACAATCAAGGTTATTCCTAAAAACCTCTGTGGCCGATATAGCCAACGGACTGTCTACAAAAACAGGAATACTGAACAGTTTTTTCAGTTTGCCATCGAAGGATTCCTTTTCCTTATTAAGTTCATATATCACTTCCTGGGTTCTGCCGACAGCAAAGGACGGTATGACTACATTTCCGCCTTTATCTATTGTTTCGTTTATGATATCGACGAAATATTCAAATTTATCGGTTTTATTGTCGTGAATTCTGTTTCCGTAAGTGGATTCAATCACAAGATAATCTGCACTTTCTATTATAGATGGGTCTCTAATTATTGGCATATCTCTATTGCCCAGGTCGCCGGAAAATACAATTTTGGTCTCCTTACCTTTTTCCATAATCCAGAATTCGATAATTGCAGACCCAAGTATATGGCCTGCATCATTAAAACGTACTTTGATTTCGTCGTTAATTTTTATTGCTTCTCCATACCTGACTTTTTTAAACAACTTCAAACAATCCAATGCATCCTGATAGGTATAAATAGGCTCTAATGGAGGTTTTCCTGCCCTAAGTCTTTTCTTATTTTTCCACTCGTTTTCAAACTCCTGTATATGCCCGCAGTCGGGAAGCATTATCTCACATAGTTCTACCGTTGCTTTAGTTGCATATATCTCTCCCTTAAAACCGTCTTTGCAAATTTTAGGTATCTTTCCACTGTGGTCAATATGAGCATGGGTCAAAAATATATAGTCCAATTCAGCCGGATTTAATGGAAGTGCTTCCGAATTCAATGCTTCTTCCTTTGCCTGTCCCTGAAACAAGCCACAATCAACCAAAAACTTCGTATTCTGGGTTTCAACCAGACAGCATGAACCGGTAACAGTTTTTGCTGCACCTAAAAATGTTATTTTCATATAAGCACCTCCAAATTTTATCGATAAATTAAGTTAACAAAACATGGGAATAATACTCAGACCTTTGCCGGATTACGAAAAATTCCTGTCTACCTGTTTTATTCGCTGTTATATCCAAAAACTCCTTTTTTATTTTTCCTTTGCCAATATAATATTTCTATTAAATTTTTATAAAATAGTTGAAACGTAGTCGCATTATAAGTAATTTTAATTTATAATGTATTATAGGTTTATTGTAAAGCATATTGACAAATATTTTTCGATGCGCATTTTAAAAGAGCCAGAAATTAATTTTAAATTTTTGCTATAGCCGCAATAGTGGCTTATACAGTTTTGATTATAAAAATAGGAGTGTAGAAGTTATTTATGAAAAAATGGATAGATAAAGCCATAACATATATTGGTTTAATCTTAGGTATAATAGGTGTGTTGGATACAATTATTTTAATTATCGCCGAAACAGGAGTAAATTTCGGTATACTGTTTCCTCTATTGGCCGGAACTGTTTTAATAACATATAACGTGCTAAAAATAAAAGGAATATTCAGCTTGTCAAAAATACAAAATACTATTTTGCGAAGGACAATAAAAATATGTGTATGGGGATTTATAATATCTTTTGTTGTAGTAGTAGGACTTATTTTTTCCAATGCTGATGCAGACCCATACACCGATGTGGACTATGTAATAATTCTCGGTGGAGGATTAAAAAATGGTCAAGTAACAAAAACTCTGCAATATAGGTTGGATCAAGGCATATTGTTCCTAAAAGAACATCCTGATTTGGAAGTAATAGTAACTGGCGGAGTAGGACTCAGAGAAACTATTTCCGAAGGCGAAGCCATGAAAAACTATCTTGTGGCAAAGGGCATACCTGAAGATAAAATTATAGTTGAATCCAAAGCCACCAGCACCATGGAAAATTTCAAATATACAAAGCAAATACTCAATGAAAGGACCGGAAGAAGCGATTATAAAGTTTTGGTTGTCACAAGTGATTTCCATATGGCAAGATCTAAGGTTTTAGCCTCGGTAAATGGCTTTACTCCTTACGGAATACCTTCCAAAACAGAAACTTTAGTGTTCCCTAACTGTGTAATCCGGGAATATTTCGCTGTGTTTAAATCTTTAGTGGTAGACATAATTCTCGGCTGGTAGAATACTGTTTTCTACCTTTTCTATATTTTATCTATTGTTTCAATATAGCCCTTAACCGCTTCATCTTCCGAAGGAAAGCCATAATACCACGGGTCTATCCTTTCAAAATCCTCAACATGATACCGGGCTTTTATGATAAGTTCCGGTCTGTATTCAAAATGCAGAATGTCAAAGTGTGCCCATTTTCCGCCCCATATAAAATTATTGTCTTCCATAATTTTTACAACTTTTCTCGGATATTGATTCAATCTCTGCTGCCCCAATTCTCTGCTTGCCCACTTCCAATAATCCCTTTTATCGCTTCTGAAATCTATCGCAATACCAAAAGCATGCGGACTTAATTGGTTTGTACCTGCAATAACACGGTAGTTGTATGTACCGTTAACCGGAAAAATATTTGCCGATAAATTACTGCTTGCAGCAGTACTTATTTCCTTTACCGCCTTCTTTAACGATTCAGCTGCATTATTTCTGTCATTAAACAGACATACCTTTCCGCCCATATTAACCCCTTTTAAACTTTTCTCTATCTCCTTGCGGGAACCTCCGTAGACCTCTTTTAAAAATTTATAGCACCTTATCCTGCCCGGGTCATAGTTCTCATCCATTAATTCTGAAATATCGGACAGCGGATAAAGCATTTCCAGTGTATCTTGCAAATCTGCATTTGCCAGCTTCTGCTCGTATGTTTTAGGGATTTTATCGTCATACAAAATTTTTGTGCCGGATTTCATGACTACATATACTTCATCTCCGGTACCTCTTTCAAACCCCGATACATATTCAGGATAGGCCATTATAAGGCACAGTAAATCCCTTTTCATATTTATTTCATATATATCCTTTTCGGTAAAATCCGTATCGTATTCTTCACTGTCTAACCGGTAATTCATGTTATAGTTATTGTTTTTTTCATCTTCAGTCACAAATAAAGACTCTGATCGCTCTGTCAAAACATCTTTTTTATTTTCAACACAGCCAGAGAGCATAAGCAATATTAAAGCAAAAAATAAATAGGCAACTTTTTTCAAAATTCTGTCCTCCTGTAAAAACGAATTTAAATTGCCTATTATATTTTTATTCACCAATGGTTTATTTTATTGCTTCAATTAGCAATTTTACCGCATTTTCAATATCTTCAAGGCTTGCTGCTTCCACCGGGCTGTGAATATATCTGCAGGGAATGGAAATTGCACCCGACGGAACTCCTCCCGCTGAAATATGGATTGCACCGGGGTCACTGCCGCCATATTCAAGTACCTCAAACTGATACGGTATATTTATATTCCTGGCCGATTCTTCCAATAATTTCTTAACTTCAGGATGGCATATTACTGATCTGTCCTTTATCTTTATAGCAGGGCCGCCTCCGCATTTTACCTCCATAAGGTTTGCCTCGGGAGTATCTCCTGTATCTGTAACATCTACTGCAATTGCAATATCGGGCTTCAACTGGTAAGCAGCTGTTTTTGCCCCTCTAAGTCCCAATTCCTCCTGAACGGTAAATACAAAATATATCTCATTATCTGTCTGGGGCAGACGCTTTATAGCTTCAATAAGTACTGCACATCCGCTTCTATCGTCAATTGCTTTGGATATAACCATATCTCCCTGCCTTACAGCATCTCCCACAAAGCAGGCAACATCGCCAATGCGAACTAATTTTTCAGCCTCTTTTTTATCCTTTGCACCGATATCTATATACATCTTTGACAGTTTTAAATTCTTCATATCTTCCAGTTTATCCTCGTAAAATACTGCACCCACTGTACCGTTTTTGAACTTTACTTTCTGTCCCAAAGAAACAAAGGCTGAAACTCCTCCAATATTGGAAAACCTTATAAATCCCTTTTCATCGATATAAGTTGCCATCACTCCAATTTCATCCATATGTGCTGCCACCATAATCTTTTTGCCTTTTCCCGGTTTTGTGGCAATAAGATTACCCAAAGTATCCACTCTTATTTCCTGTATATCATTCTTTATTTCATTAATGATAGTCTCCCTTATTTCTTCTTCATTGCCTGAAACACCAAAAGATTGTGTCAACCTTTTTATTAACTCAAACATTTATAATTCCTCCTGTTTTATGTCCTATTCGCACTTCCGTAGCTATTTATTTTACTTTATCAATAAGCTTCTTCTCTTGTTCCAAGGTCTTTTAAAACTGCTATTACTATATCCTTGCAACTGTTAAAGTCCTTTTTGCTCATAACCGATACCGGGGAATGAATGTACCTGCAAGGTACTGATATAGAAGCAGTTACTACTCCGCTTCTGCTCATCTGAATTTTTCCCGCATCATTGCCTCCGGTATTGGTTTGTTTAAATTGTACCGGTAATTTGTTTCGTTGTGCCAACTCATATATATAATTAACAAAATTCTTGTCGGGATACGATGTACGGTCCATTATTGTAAGGGCTGCCCCTTCTCCTAAGACTGTAGAATACTCACTCTTTTCCACTCCCGGCACATCGGAACAGGTTGTACCTTCAACCACCAATGCGATATCGGGATTAACAGTATAGGCAGCAACTTCGGAACCTCTGAGTCCTACTTCTTCCTGAACCGTAAAGCAGGCATACAAGTCAAATTCATATCTTTCTTTCAGTGCCTCCATAAGTATTGCACAGCCTACTCTATCGTCCAAAGCCTTTGCCTTTACAAGCCCGTCGCCAAATTCTGTATATGGACTGTGAAAAGCAATATAATCTCCCAATGACACCAATTTCTCAGTTTCTTCCTTTTTATCGGTGCCAATATCTATATACATTTTCTTTAACTTCACATTAGCATTCCGTTCATCTTTTTCTTGCATATGAATAGGTTTTGAGCCAATTACCCCAGGAATCTTTTTTTCTCCAACCAATACTCTCTTGCCAGGAAGTATTCTTTCATCAATACCTCCAACAGTGGCAAATTTTATAACACCACTATCGCCAAAACCTGTAACCATAAATCCCACTTCATCCATATGGGCTGAAAGCATTACCTTGAGTTTTTTGCTTTTGCCTTTCTTAAAGGCGAGAAGGTTTCCCATCGAATCAACTTTTATCTCATCGGCCAATCCCTTAATATGCTCTTTTATAAATTCCCTGACTTCGTCTTCATTTCCCGAAACCCCATTTAATTCTGTAAGTTCTTTTAAGTACACGTTGCTTCCTCCATTTCAGCAATAAATAAAATTTCTCGCTTAATTCATCTCTTAATGCTTTCTCTTTGGAAATCAGACAAAAAGAGAAGGTACAAACTACAATCCCGAAACAAATCTTGAAACCAGTTTACCTGTATTCTTTATATCATTTATGTTTAAAGTCTCTACAGTAGTATGCATATATTTTACCGGAATGGAAATGAGCAATGACGGAATTCCCGCCCTCGACACCTGGGTTGCCCAAGCCTCAGTTCCCGTATTTCCCGGTTCCACATCAATCTGATAAGGTATGTTTTCTTCCTTTGCCACCTCAATTATTTTATTGGTGTATGCTCTGTGAAGGTTCGGCCCTATTGCTATGGCAGGTCCTTTACCCAAAGCATAGGTTTCGTCTTTAGAAGCATCAGGAATTTCCCCATGACAGGCATCGATAACAATTGCCATATCCGGATTAATATTGTAGGAGGCTATTTTTGCACCACTCAAGCCAAGCTCTTCCTGTGATGTAGCAACAAATATCACATCATCATTGTGGCTGAGTTTTGACAGCCTCTCCATAATATCCAGTAAAGCGGCAACTCCGGCTCTGTTATCAAGGCATTTTGAACTTAGTTTATTTCCCTTAAGTTCAAAAGGATAAGTCTTAAACGTTATAACATCTCCTATTGAAACCAGCTTTGATATAGTCTCTTTTGAAAGTCCGGTATCTATATATAAATCCTCCATCTTGACAGCCTTCTTTGTCTCCTCAGGTTTAAGAAGATGCGGAGGCTTTGCCCCAATAACTCCGTAAACATCCTCACTGCCGTGAATGATAACCTCTTGCGCCAAAAGAATTTTAGTATCTATTCCGCCTATGTTGGTAAATTTCACAAAACCTCTGTCATCAATGCTTTTAACCAACATACCTATTTCATCATGATGAGCCATAATCATAATCTTTATTCCGGTATCACCGGATCCTTTTTTATATCCGCAGACGTTATAAAATTCGTCTATTCTTACCTCATCGCAATAATTTTTAAACAGTCCTTCTATGAATTGGGATATCTCTTTTTCTCTTCCCGATACCCCGACATACATGCTAAGATCCTTTAATACGTTCAAGTATTCCATTTTGCACCTCATAATTTGATTTATATAATACTTAGTATTGTTCAAAATACGTTTTTTTTGTATAACAATTTTTGAAATTAGCTTTTTAGCCTTCCTCTTCGCCATCAAACTATATGAAATTTATTTTTTATTATACAACAAAGCTGTATTGACTTGCAAATAAACCCAAGGAATATTAATCCTTATAAAACACTTCAAATATATACCAAATCTCTTAATCAAGGTATAAAATTGTCAATTAATCAAAAAATTATTTCCGTCTATATACTCCAGGGGATGGAATTTTCTTTTTCAAATGAAGATGTGGGCAAAAAACTTTTTAAAATTTAAAAAAATACTTGACTAATCCGATTTTTTAATTTATACTATCACTTGTCGCGTTTACGAGGGCCTTTAGCTCAGTTGGTTAGAGCAACCGGCTCATAACCGGTTGGTCCGGGGTTCGAGTCCCTGAAGGCCCAC
>ENA-OWOZ01001993-OWOZ01001993.1-bioreactor-metagenome-genome-assembly--contig:-NODE-1993-length-16554-cov-3.334770_pt1 | contig 16554 bp, 14 predicted proteins | sample MGYA00238140_ERZ651804 | MGnify/ENA primary metagenome ERZ651804 (study PRJEB26910, sample SAMN07631232) | bioreactor metagenome | isolation source: Switchgrass digestor | place: USA: Dartmouth... | reverse complement strand
TTCAATCCCCCTTGGCTCTATCATTCCTGTAAACCTGGAAAATGTGCTGATGACCGGAGCAAAGGCATCTTTCAGTTCACTTGCCGCCACCAGCGCTGGTACCATCCCTGCGCGCATAACTGTGGGCGAGTCGGCGGGCCTTGTATCGGCTTACAGTTTTCTGAATCAGATTTCACCCCTTGAAATCCTGAACCGGCCCGAAGAACTGAAAAACCTGAGGAAATATCTGAAACGCGGTGGGGTTTACCTGGAGGATTTTTCTGAGTATATCCTGGTTGAAGGGACCCAGGAAAGACTGGTTGACCTTCCTGTTTATCCGTACATTAAAGTCCTTGCTGAATATGGTCTTATAGCAGGGGGAACGGATAACGATTACCGGCTTGATTCCCGGGTAAGCCAGGAACTGCTGGCTGTTCTTCTGAAAAATGCCATGGTAAAAATGGCCCCGGATTTTTATACACTTGAAATGGACGAACTTCTGACAAAGTATGAGAAAAAGGCTACCCTTACAGGGGAGACGGCGGGCGAAATGATCCTGGATGTGCTGGGAATATCATGGGAAGAAGGAAAAGCCCTGTCCAGAATGAAAGAGGTTCTTCCTTCAGATCTGCTGGATGATCTTGGGAAAGAAGAACCTGTAACAATGGATGTTGTATATGTTCTTGCCGTCGAGGCCATAAACACGCTTAAGCATTAGACTGCCTTATCTGTCTGAATTTCGTCTTAAGGGTCAAAATCATGAATCGCGGCAAATCCAGCATCCTTTTATATCTGGAGGGCTGTTTTATAAGCCTGTACAGCCATTCAAGACCTGCTTTTCTCATAAATTCGGGCGCAAGGGATGCCGTCCCGGCAAATACGTCAATGGTTCCTCCGACACCCATGATCAGTTTGCAGCCAAGCTGCTGATAATGGCTGTGAATCCATTTTTCCTGTTTTGGTGCGCCCAATCCCACCAGCAGGATCTCGGCTTTTGATTTGTTTATCTGTTCGATGATCCCGGGTACCTGGTCTTCACTGAAATAACCGTGATGATAACCTACGATTTTTGCTCTCGGATATTCTGAATATATGTTGATGGCTGCTTTTTCAGCGACGCCTGGTTTTCCTCCAAGTATGAAAAAGCTTGCGGGACGTTTTTTAGTATTTTCGAAAATTCTTTTTACAAGGTCAATGCCTGACACTTTTTCCTTAAGGTTTTTGTTCAGTATCCTTGAGGCCAGAACAACTCCGGCTCCGTCAGGAATTAACAGATCCGCGTCATTCAATATTTCCATGAGGTTTTCATCTCTCTGCGCCTGCATGATTATTTCGGAATTGGGTGTATATATCCTTCCCGGCCTGTCGCCTTCAAGCAAATTCAATGCGAATTTAAGGGCTTCTTCCATTGTGACATTGTTAATATTAACACCGTGTATGTCAACTGTTTCTGTCATACCGGGCCGTTGGCCTCCTTATAAGTTTTGATTGTTATTATTAATTAATCATTCCGGCGAAGCTTATTCACCGCATATTCTGACAAGCTCCGCCCAATGAATTATACTAAAAGCTTCACGATTTGAAAAGAATATATATGGTTTATGTTGTATTTTCGGTTTATTGACCTGGTCTGAAAGTGATGTTACACTTATTAAGTAACTATCTTCCAGACATAGTCTGGTATTTTATTGTTAAATTTTTTTAATTGCCGGATTATAATTTTGGTCAGTAATTATTTCCGGCAATTAAAGCGACTTGGGAGTGTAAAACATGAAGATATGTATTATTGGGCTCGGATATATAGGTCTTCCCACTGCAGCCATGTTTGCGACAAACGGGCACTTGGTCCTCGGCGTGGATGTAAACAGCAAAGTGACAGAAGCGCTGAATCGGGGGGAGATAATTATTGAAGAGCCTTATCTCGAAGATCTTGTCAAAGAAGCAGTCAAAAACGGAAATCTTGCAGCGTCGGTCAAGCCTGAAAAGGCTGATGCATTCATTATCTGTGTTCCTACACCTATTCTTCCGGATAAAAAGGCCGATCTCAGCTATGTGGAAAGTGCTGCCCGCACGATAGCCCCCTATCTTGAAAAGGGCAATATTGTGATCCTGGAATCGACTTCACCGCCCGGTACCACAAGGGACCTTATATGTCCAATTATCGAAGAGGCGGGGCTCAGGCCGGGAGAAGACATATATGTTGCATATTGTCCTGAAAGGGTGCTTCCTGGCCGGATATTGCAGGAGCTCAAGGAAAACAGCCGGGTAGTGGGTGGTATAAACGAAAAGTCTGCCCAGGTGGTAAAAAAACTGTACGAGAGTTTCGTTGAAGGAGAAATATATACATCCGATGCCACTACCGCAGAGATGTGCAAGCTCATGGAGAACACATACAGGGACGTCAACATAGCTCTTGCAAATGAACTTGCCATGCTTTGCGAGAAACTCGGCGTAAATGCATGGGATGTAATAAAATTCGCCAATAAACATCCCCGGGTCAATATCCATATGCCTGGTCCCGGTGTGGGAGGACATTGCATCGCAGTTGATCCCTGGTTTATTGTCGAGAAATATCCTGAAACGGCAAGAATAATCAAGTTAAGCCGCAATACCAATGACGGGATGCCCCATTATGTGTTCAACAGGATCTGCGAACTGACAGCCAATATAGAAGGCAAAAGAAAGATATGCATTCTTGGGGTGACTTATAAACCCAATGTGGACGATATGCGCGAAAGTCCTATTCTGGAGCTTATTGAACTCCTCAAGGAAAACGGGTTTGACTATGTTGTGGTTGATCCCCACGTAGAATATGAAGGATCCGACAAAAGAGATGTTTATGAAGCTGCGAAAGATGCCCATCTTCTGGTTCTTGCCGTTAACCATGATGAGTTCAGTGAAATGGACTTTGCAAGGCTGAAGAGCGTAATGAACACGCCGCAGGTTCTGGATACCAGGAATTTCTGGGATGTCAGGGCCGTTGAAAAATCGGGGCTTAGTTATCATCTTCTCGGCTGGGGGAGGAATCCCAAGTGAGAAAGGTTCTCATGATAGCCCACCAGTTTCCGCCGGTCGGAGGGTCGGGTGTTCAGCGGAGCGCCAAATTCGCCAAGTATCTGCCGCAATTTGGCTGGGAACCTGTGGTCATTACCCGCGATACTTCCAAAATGACTTTAAGGGATGATTCCCTGCTGAAAGACATTCCGGAGGGCACGGAAATAATAAGGACACCTGCGTACGACCTTACGGTATGGCCTTCGGTATTCAATAAAGTAGGCAAATTCATTGCCTGGAGGCTGCTGATACCAGACGGCGAAGTGCTCTGGATGAAAAAAGCCTTGCCCAGGGCCATTGAAAGACTTGAAAAAGGGGATATCGATGCAGTGTATTCCACTTCATCGCCCTATAGCGCCCATCTGCTGGGGCTCGGACTGAAGAGGAGATTCCCTTATATACCGTGGGTTGCGGATTTCAGGGATGAGTGGACCAACAACCCGTATTTTCTGGATAATCCCCACAGGCCATCCAGGGCAAAGAAGGAAAAGGCCATGGAGCGGGAAGTCCTTATAACTGCGGATGCCCTTATAGCCAATACTCCTGTTATGAAGGCCAATTTTGTGAGACTTAATCCCGACCTTGACCTGGAAAGGCGGATGTCGGTTATCCCCAACGGTTTTGATCCGGATGATTTTGAAAACCTGGGTGCCAAATCCCGAAAGAATGACAAGTTTACGGTGACTTACACGGGGGCTCTCTACGGAAGGAGAAAACCTGATAAAATAATAGAGGCTGTCGGAGAGCTTGCAAGGTCAGGACGAGTGGACAGGGACAAAATCTGCCTTCGTTTTATAGGCAGCTTTAAAAAAGACATTCTTCAAGGCCTGATAACCAGAAACGGACTTGAGGGGGCGGCAGACCTCATAAATTACATGGAACATGAGAAATGTCTGCTTGAGATGGTAAATTCAGACGCCCTGCTCCTGATAGAAGGGGGAGGGCCGGGTTCGGAAGCTTTCTATACGGGTAAAATATTTGAATACATTCAGACATCAAATCCCATCCTGGCAGTGATTCCCGAAAACGGCGCCGCTGCCGATATAATCCGCAGAACAAGGACGGGTATTGTCTGCCACTGGGAGGACAAAAAGAAAATCCAGGAAGGTTTCCTGAGCCTTTATGATGCATGGCTGAAAGGTGAAAATATCATTAATCCTGACTATGAGGAAATTTCAAGGTTTGACAGGAGAAATCTTGCTGAAAGTCTTGCAAAACTACTAAATTCCATACGGGAGGAGAAACATGAGGATAATTGATGAAAAGGGCCGTATTTTCGGAAAAATCAATTTGTTTGACCTTATCGTACTTTTGGCTTTCGTATTCCTTGCGGCGGGAATTGGTTACAAAGTGGTAAAAGACAGGGCGGAGGCCGGAAATGAGGTGCCGGTCAAGACATATATCGCCACTGTCAAATGTTCGGCAATGCCTGACAGTTTCGCCGAAACCCTTGAAAAGGACAAAAGGATTTATTACGACAATGAAGGATTTACAAACGCGCGGATTGTTTCAATTGAGGAAGTTCCTGCGGTAGTTACCGTACAGACTGCTGACGGAAAGCTTGTTGAAGCCGTTGATCCAAAACTGAAGGATGTTTACCTGGAAATCGAGATTGATGACAGGCAGGACGACAATGATATCAAAATAGGCCGGTACGCTGTCGCAGTAGGCGGCAAGATGACAGTAAAAACGATATATGCCATCGGAACTGAAAGTCTGATTCTGGATATAAGAGAAAAATAACGGGGTAAGAAAATGAGCATGCTGGAAGTATGGTTCAGGCAAAGCCTGATATATCGTTTTGTTACTGCGGTCATAAATATAATTAATCATAGTTTTTTTGCCAGAGCGTTTGAGTATGTCGGCGCGGTCCTGACAGGCGGCAGGGTGGCCGCTTTCCTGCGCCGTATTGCTTCAAGGCGGTATGAACCGAATTCCTCTTTGGTATTCAGACTTCTGGAATACCTGAACCGTAAAACCATGGGTTTCAGGGACAGGATGCTGGATATTCTTAAGGAGAGCTTCATATATCGAATCCTTTCAGAATCGAAGGCCTTTAATGTAATCAATATTTTCCTTGTGCCATGCGTCGCTTTTTATGCCCTGATAGATGAAATCGGCCGTGACATTGCCGGGGACAGCTCCCTCTTCGGCCTGTGGGACGAAGCCTATCTTCTGATATGCATCGTTTATGTAGTACTGTACTGGTTCTTTTTCAGAAGGGAATCCCTCAGTATAACTCCCCTGGGTGCACCCATGCTGCTCCTTATTTCGGTATCGTTCTTTCTTTTCCTTGTAAATTCTCTTTATACACGGCTGGGCTTTGACGGCATGAGGGTCATAGTGCAGTATGTTCTATGGTTCTTTGTAATGAACAGCTTTTTGACCGATGACAAGAAAGTTTACCTGGTAATCAGGTTATTGGTTTATATGGGCGGTTTGATGGGATTGCACGGGATTTACCAGTACATCATAAAAGTTCCTACTCCGGCCCACTGGACCGATGCGGCTGAAGGCGCAACAGGCACAAGAGTTTTCTCATTTGTGGAAAGCCCGAATATATTGGGCAGTATCTTCATCCTGCTGATACCTCTATGCCTGTCACTGGTATTGCAGAATGACAGGGATTTTCTTGACAGGTCGCTATTCCTGATACTGCTGGGAGCCATGGGTATAAGCCTTATTCTGACACTTTCCCGCGGCGCCTGGCTGGGAGCCGCCGTAGCCCTTTTTGTATTCTGCCTTTCAGTCAATCCAAGATGGCTGCTTTTATTAATGATGGGGGGAAGCAGCGTCCTTTTGCTCCCGTCGGTTATGGCCAGGATTAAGTATATGCTTTCGCCCCAGTATCTGATAAACAGCCTGACAGCGGGAAGATTGATGCGTTACCAGAAAGGATGGCAGCTTTTTACCGAAAATAAATTAATGGGTGTTGGTCTGGGACATTTCGGCGGCGCAGTTGCAATGAACAACAAGAAGCTTATTCCTGATACATTTTATATGGATAATTACTGGCTTAAGACAATGGTGGAAATGGGTACCATAGGCACTGCGGCCTTTGGTATTCTCATAGTCTCACTCATCATATGGTCTGTCCGTTCCATAAGGCGTTGCGGGGATTACAGTTCCAGGCTTGTCGCTTCGGGCGGTTTTGCAGGACTTTGCGGCGTCATAGTCCACAACCTGGTTGAGAATGTATTTGAAGTACCGTATATGGTCGTTTATTTCTGGATAATTGCGTCCATCGTTCTGTATTTCGGGTTTGGACGGGAAAAATACAAGCAGGGCCAAATTAATGAATAAGTTTCCGGCTCCTGCTTTTTTGATTTTCTGATTTTTATGTCATAATTATCTATTTGTCAGTATATCATATGCAGTGCGCATATTTTCTTCGGCCAGAATCCTCAGACGTTCTCTCTGCCTGGCAAGTTCAGTCTCATAATTCTGCCGGTTTGCAAGCACTTTTTCAATCAACGAGCACGCTTCAGCCTCATCAAGGCTTTCCGGTTTTCCCGCCGAAGGCTGGTTCACCTCTTTAAGGAAAGCTTCCACTTTGGGTTCATATACCAGGCCGACCATTGGGACGCACTGGTTCGCGGCATATATAAGGGAATGCAGTCTCATTCCCACCAGTATCTCAAGACGTGACACAAAGCCGAGCATTGTAGAAGGACTGTACATTCTTTTTATAATTGCTGCCGGATGCTTCATAAGTCCTGTGATTGCAAGGGAAGCCTCCAAATCGCAGGGATGCTGCATGGGTATGAATACCGGATGCAGGTTCAGGTGCTCGAAACAATAATCGGCTATTCTTGCAATCTTGTCATAATATTTTGTGTCTCCCCATTTGCGGATGGAAAAACCTATCAGTTTTTTGCCCGCAGGGATATCTTCGTTGACTGCAAGTTCATCGACGTTATCCTTTGAGGAAGGTTCCATAAGTATTGCAGGGTCGGAAGTAATGTAGATACTGGGCCTGTTTATGCCCAGGGATTTAATTTCCTCAAAGGATTTTGAATCACGTAAACTTATTGCCGTCAGTCTGTTTAACACTATTCTGGCCAGGTATCTGTTGAATGGTTTGCGGATGGGGCCAATGCCGTTGGAGAACAGCATGGTTTTTGCGCCTGCCCTTTTGGCCATTATCAGGACGGTAAGATAGAAAACAATGGACCTGGTGCTTGTGCAGTCCTGTATAAGGCTTCCGCCCCCTGCCAGGAACAGACGGGACTTTTTCAGGCGGCGGTACATCCTGAAAAGGTTGAAGCGGTTGACCGATTCCACCTTATATGTTTCCCTGGTCTCTTTCGGATTTTTTGAGAAAACGATATATTGAAGACCCGGGTCAATTTTCCGGAATGTTTCGAGTATCGAATGCAGTATTGCCTCATCGCCGCTGTTTTTGTATCCGTAGTATCCAAGTATCGATATATCATAAAACTTATTGTCCTTTTTGCATTTCTCCTCGCTTTCCTTTATGATTGAATAGATAGAAAGCTGGGTTTCGCACATCTTTCTGAGTGAAAATTCAGCTTCTGCCTTTTCTTTAAGTGCTTTGCCCATCCTTTCCCTCTTGTCTTTGTCCAGGGTGAGTTCTGTAAGATGACGGGCCAATGCTTTCCAGTCTTTGGGCTCAACCAGGTAACCGTTATGGCCTGATTCCACAAGGTCGGCAAGTCCGCCTACCCTGGTTCCCACGAAAACTTTTTCAAAGCGTGCCCCTTCGAGGATCACATAGGGAAAACCCTCGCTTATGGAAGTCAGGACATTGATATCGATAATCTGGAAAAAATCATATGGCCTGTCAACTTTGCCGGTAAAATAAACGTAGTCATCCATGTCAAGGTTTTTTGCCACCTGTTTCAGATGCGGCATGAGTTCATCTCCCGGACCGCAGATCAAAAACCTTGCATTTGGATTTGATTTTACTACTTCCGAGGCGGCTTTGAGAAAAGTCTCGTGGTCCTTTACCGGGTGAAGCCGGGCCATGATACCTATAAGGTCGCAATCCTCATGGAAAGGAACGTTAAAGCGCTGGAAAAACTCCTTCCTTGTACATTTGGGTATTTCATTGTCAAAAGGGATGCCGTTATTGACAAGGTAAAGGTTTTGGGGATTGAAACCACGCTCGGTGAGTATATTCCACAGGCTGCTTGAAACGGCAATATGGTAGTTTATGTGTCTTAACGCAATCATATTGATAATGCCGAAGGTATATCTCTTCCAGAAACTGTGAAGGTAATCCAGGCGGTAGTCACTGTGGACAGTGGTAACCACCGGAATACCAGTCATTTTTTTTATGATTGTCGCTATCATATTGCCTTTGGCGCCATGGGAATGAATAATATCATATTGCCCTGAGCGGACAAGTTTAAGGGTCTTCTTTATATCACTGAATATATTTCCTGAATGAATGATATGGGCATCAATACCCATTTTCACGGCATCATCATGAAAATGTCCTTCCCTGTAACTGACAAGAGTGACATCAATATATTTTCCAAGTTCCTTAATAAGCTGGAGAACATGGCTTTTGGCGCCGCCTTCATCTCCGCCGCCGATAAGGTGTATTACTTTCATTTGTACCGTACAGCTTCCTTTCAGTAATATCAGAGACTTACATCGCACCATTCATTGCCATAAAGGACGCGCTGATATTTAAATCCTATCTCCTTTAACATATCATAGGTTTCTTCATAATAGAAATCAATATAACCGGGATGGTGGGAATCTGAATTAACAATTATGGGGATGTTCATTTCAAGGCATGCTTCCAGGATCCAGCGGCTTGGATACGGGGTCTGTGTATAGCCCCGGGAAATACCCCCGGTATTTACTTCCACAATTGCATTGGAGGAAGAAATGACTTTCAGGGTCTTGTAAACTTCATTCCTGTAAAATTCGTCATCTTCCCTGAAGTATGCTTCATTTTTGTTGTTTTTCCGTATCACGTCAAGATGGGCAACTATATCTGGTTTCATGACTGAAAGCATTTCCCGGATTTTGCCATAGTAGGCCGACACAAAAGCCCTGATGTCTCCTCCGAAACCGTTGTGAAGGGTCTCTTCAAACTGTTCCCGGGTGCCGTCAACAGCCATATATTCTTCTGTTTTTTCGCTAAGAAGAAAATGGACGGCCCCTATTGTGTAATCAATGCCTTTTTTCTTCCTCCAGTCAGTGCACCCCTCATAAAAGTCAGTTTCAAGACCGGTATAAATCTCCAGTTTATCCCTGTATTTTTCCCTGAGGGTTTTTGTTGTAATGACGTACTCTTCAAAATCCTCAGCTTTCATATTCCAGCCGGTATCCTTATGCACAGGGGCGTGGGCTGAAAATCCAAACCCTTTGAAACCTTTTGCTATTGCTGACTTTATATATTCCTCAAGTTCTTCCCTGCCATCGTCAAACCGGCTGTGGGAATGGAAATTGGATTTAAACATCTTTTCTCCTTTTACTTTGCTTTTTTGTTGAAAACTTTAAACATTTCCCCGATTGATTTCAGAGAGACCAGTTCAACCTGTCTCTTGATTTTCTTGGTTGTAGTTTTTTCAAATTCCTCGTGGCGCAATTCAAAATGTCTTATTTTTTTGTAGGAAGACAATTTCTTGTTTGCTTTCAGTACTTCCTGCTTGATGAGCTTATATAGCTCTTCATCGGAAAGGACCCTTCCAAATTTTTCGTTTATTACTTCCATATCGGGAACTATTTTGGCACAAACTATTGTATCGTCTTCTCCTTCCTCATCCACACCGTAGACAAGGGATTCCTTTATGTACTCGCTTTTGTTGAGATAGAGTTCCACATCTTCGGGGAAAATATTTTTGCCGTTTTTTGTAACAATAACGTTTTTCTTACGGCCTGCAATGAACAAAAAGCCGTCCTTGTCAATATATCCGTTGTCGCCCGTATACAGCCATCCGTCCCTGAGCACTTCATTTGTCGCTTCAGGATTTTTGAAATATCCCAGCATGACAATGGGGCCTCTTACCTTTATTTCTCCAATCCCGTCGGCGTCCGGATTATGTATTTCAACTTCTATTCCGGGAAGGGGAAGACCTGCCGATGAGTCCTTATAGTAATCCAGGCGGTTGACTGATACTATTGGAGAGCATTCTGTAAGCCCATAGCCCTGCATTATGTTCAGACCCATGGCGCGTAAGGTTTTTGACGCTTTGGGATTTAAAGCAGCCGCGCCGGATATGATTAGTCTCAGGTTTCCGCCCAGGTTGGCAAGGACTTCCCTGAAAAGATGGCGTCTTATATCAATTCCCAATTTGAAGAGCAGCCCGCTTATGCCTATTGCCACTTTAAGCATTATGTACCTGTTTTCCTTCTTTGCCTTGTTGATTATCTTGTTGTAAACATTCTCAAGGATCAGCGGAACGCTCATGATAATCGTGGGCTTATATTCCTGCAGATTTTTGGTTATATGTCTGAGCCCTTCACAGAATGCAATGGTTACCCCCAGGTACACCATCGTGAGAAATCCGGCAGTACATTCGTATGTATGGTGAAGGGGCAAAATGGACAGGACCGAGTCATTGGTATCTGCATACAGCAGCTTTGAGACAGCCATCATATCAGAGACTATATTCTTGTGGCTCAGCATTACTCCCTTGCTCTGGTCGGTTGTGCCGGACGTAAAAATGAGCATGTGCATTTTTTCACGGTCTATGGGGGTATCAATGAATGTGGTGTCACCTTCAGAAATCAGTTGTTTACCCCGTTTTATAAGTTCAGTGTATGACAGTATGCCGCCGTCACTGTCTGATCTGTCAAAATTTATTATGTATTTAAGATTTGGAAGATTGGCCTTTTTTTCTTTCAGAACATCCTCGTAGCTGCCTGAACAAAGAACTGCGCTGGCTTCGCTCCTTTCAAGAAGCTTGAATATCTCCTGGTGGGGAAGTTCCTTGTCCAGCGGGACCACAACTCCTGTCCCGTTGACAATACCCAGATATGATACACACCATTCGTAGCGGTTTTCTCCTAAAACAGCGATCATGCTGTCCTTAAGACCCAGGCTGCACAGAGCCGTGCCCAGGCACTGTATGTCTTCCTGAAACTGCTTGTATGATATTCCTTGGATTTCGGAAGTTTCCTTGTTTTTGACAAGAAATGCGTTGAGGTCGCCGAACAGTTCGACACTTTGCCTTACCATATCCCGTAAGTCTGTGATGTTCCGCACTTCAAACAACCGTTGTGATTTTGGCATAAAATCAGCTCCTGACACTTCAAATATTTTCGGCTTTCAATTTCCTGAGAATCTTGTAGCGCAGCTCTTCTGACACTATACATATTTATGGATAATCATAATTATACTTTAAACCCAGTGCAGTGACAATATTGTAAGTTGGATGCCATCAGCCGGGGATTAAATGCCACGTTGGTTTATCTGATGCCGGTATAGGGCATATATGTAAAGAAAGCAGGCTTCCCGCTGGTGAGAAGTTTTTCACTTTAAGTTGAAAGCCATTTTATGCTATGTTATGATGAATAATAGAAAAAAGGCATGAGAAATGTCGAACAAAGGAGAATTATATGAGTACCGTGGTCAGGGTAAATTCATGTGTATACTCCCGTATCGGTTTCAATCGAGAAAAAAATACCTGTTCTTTCTACATGAACGGAAAATTCACGTCGGAAAATTATATCGACAATGTTCAGGCATCAATGGAAAGCAGGGGGACCGAATTTCTTTTCGCAATTGCCGACAACATGGAGTGCGAAATTCCTGATCAGAACATGCATGTATCCATTCTTAAAGAACTTGGAAGAGCCCACGAAAAGGCTGCAATGAATGAGACTGACATCGCTTCCGGCATAAAAGATCTGGAAACAAGGATCAACGAGACCGAACGTCTCCTTTCAGGTTTTCTTGAAATCAATGAAGTACCCATCACCGACAGCAGGTGGAATTTGGGTTTTGCAGGCCTGGTTATAAAAGACGGACAATTTGCTGCTCTTACAGGCGGAAACGGTCATGTTTACATGATGAGGGAGGGGATGTTCAGACCTCTCGCAAATGAGATTGCAAAGGCAAAAAGAGCCCTGGACTCCCAGGAGGATGAGGAACAGCGGGATGAGATCGAAATACCCGGTGAGCAACCTGGAGGCAGCGTTATTGTTTCGGATATTTACACCCTCCAGGAAGAAGATGCCTTCGTGATGGTCAGTGAAGGGGTCGCAGAAGCCCTGGGTGAAGAAAAAATAGAGGATCTGATGGCTTCGCGCAGCGACAGCAGCTATATAGCTTTCCGCATCATTGAAGAAGCCATGAAAAGAAATTTCAGCGGAGATCTCTGCGTGATGGTGGTGCAGATTGAAAAGATCTATGAGAGCCATGGCACCGCAAAGAAAAGCAAAATTATTCAGAAACAGCAGAAGGAAACCCAATCGGTCAGGAAGAGGGTAGAGAAGCTGAACAAAGTCCCGCCGGTCACCTATAAGTACACCAGAAACAGCCGCAGAATAAGCAGGCATCAAAGCACGATTTCCTTTTTGGTGACTGTTCTGACCGTTGTGGTAGCGTTTTTCATACTGTTCAAGTTCATAGATTCCCTAAAGGATGCCGGAATTAACAATATACTTGACAATACCGAGCCTACTCAAAGCACGACGGCTACACCGGCCTCATCCCCGTCGGAGACCCCGTCCGATGAAGAAACTCAGCCGCCGGAGCCGACCGATGCTGAAGAAACCCAGGAAACCCCGCCGGCAAATGAAACCGGTGAGATTATTGAACATGTGGTTAAACCGGGGGAAAGCATAAATTCGATAGTAAAGCAATACTACAATGATCTTTCGCTGGTGGATAAACTGTGTAAATACAATAATATTCAAAATCCGAACCTGATACAGGTCGACCAGGTAATAAAAATACCTCCAAAAGAAGTTTTGATGCAACAATAAGACATACCGCCGGAACAGATTGAAACGGGCTGAATTAAACAAGCCCGATTTTGTATTCCTATTAACGGTCTCAGGCATTTCGCGGTTGAACCCTAAGAAAATATTGTTCAGCATATAATTAAGCCCCGGACTGTGTCAATACAGTATCGGGGCTTTATTCTGCAAATAATACCCTATTTTTCCTGTTCAAGCTGCAAAAACTTGTCCATGAGGGTATATCCCTTTTCAATGAAGTAACCGGTCTGTTGGCAGTAATTTTCGGTATAGATTGCATCATTGTTTATTATATCAGAATTCCGGCTGTCGTATATCATGAAAGGCACAGGGTCTTTACAATGGGTCCTGATTGATATGGGTGTGGGATGGTCGGGCAGTATCATAATCCTGTAATCATCCAGGCCTTCAAGGCCGTCAAGCAATGTACCCAGTACCTTCTCATCAATGAGTTCTATGGACCGGATTTTCTCTTCGACAAGTCCCTGGTGCCCGCATTCGTCAGGAGCTTCTATATGGATATATACAAAATCTTTGCCGTTTCTGAGCTCCTGAAGGGCAGCTTCCGCCTTGCCCTTAAAGTTGGTATGTATATTACCGGTTGCGCCTTCCACCCTTACGGCTTTCATTCCCGCGGCTATTCCAATTCCTTTTACGAGGTCAACCGCAGAGACAACCGATCCGCACAAACCATATTTTTCAATGAACAGCGGAATTGCAGGCTTTTTGCCCTGGCCCCACAGCCAGATGGAGTTTGCCGGATTAAGCCCGCGGGAAATACGGTCAAGGTTTACCGGGTGATTTTTCAGTATTTCAGCGCTTTTCTTCATGAGTTCCAATGCTACTTCAGACTTAGGACCCCTGGGAAGATGATCAGTTATTGTCCTGCCCGAAATATCATGGGGAGGAGTCAGACTTATGTCAAGAGGTCCCTTGTTCCATATCATGCAATGCCGATAGCTTACACCCGGATAGAAGGATATTTCTTCTGTATTCAACACCCTGGCAATGTCTTTTATAAGAATGGCGGCTTCTTCGCTTGTAATCTCACCGGCGCTGTAATCCAACATCCGTTTGATTTCATAGTCCTTATCGTCGCTTAAGGTAACCAGATTGCATCTTAGCGCCGTATCATCATCCGAAAGCTTTATTCCCATGCTTATGGCTTCCAGCGGAGAACGGCCGGTATAATATATTTCGGGGTTAAAACCGAATACCGAAAGATTTGCGACATCGCTTCCTGCAGGCATGTTATGCGGCACAGTGCGAACCATCCCAAGGACAGACTTTTTGCTGAGATTATCAATATTAGGTTTATGCGCTGCTTCAAGGGGAGTCCTGTTTCCCAGGCTTTCTATCGGCCAGTCAGCCATCCCGTCCCCAAGAATTACAATATACTTCATAAGTCTGAACCTTTCTGTTGAACTTGATATGCTGATTTACAGCTTTGCAGCAATGTATTCCTGTCTGCCCGCGATATTCCAGACGGGTGAAACAGTTCCTGTCCTCCGGATGGATTTTATTTTAAGGTCGCTTACCGCATAATCTGACATGAATGCCATAAGTGCGCCCATAATGGCAGCCACAACTTCTTCATTCAGGGAAGCGGCGTTTTCTTCGGAACCATTGTCTATTTTCCTGATTGTATAGTTAAAACCTTTGTTCAGTATAATCGGCATATGTATTACCTCCGGGAAACTGACAACATTTATTCCTGTTAAAAGTATCATAATATATTGTCTCAAGTCAAGGTATGAGTATTCCAAAACGGTTGCGCAATTTACGGGTTTTGTTATAATGGATTTATAAATAATTATATAAATACTGGTAAAATAAGTATTTCTCTTTTAATAGTCAGGAGGATGGCCATGATCACGAAGGATACCATTATTATGGATGTTCTGATGATGGACAGGGAAGCCGCTTCCATCTTCATGAAACATGGGATGTTCTGTATCGGATGCCCTTCTTCGTCCGGCGAAAGCATAGAAGAGGCATGTCAAGTGCATGGCATTGATCCTGACAAACTTGTGGAAGACCTGAATGCTTATTTTGCTTCAAAAAATTAAAAAATGGAAGAGAAGTTTTTCCTGTACTGGATGAGGTGAATTATGAAGATCTCTGAAATAGCTCAGGCCTTAAATGGTGAGATACTGACCAGAAACCATGACAGTGAGCTTGAAATAAAATCTGCCTGCAGTGCTGATCTGATGAGTGATGTAATGGCATTTTCCAAGGAAAATTCCATGTTGCTTACCGGTCTCATCAATCCCCAGGTCGTAAGAACTGCAGAAATGATGGATATGAAAGTCATTGTCTTTGTCAGGGGCAAAAAACCGACTGAAAGCATGATAGAGCTTGCTGAAGAAAAAGGCATTGCCGTCATTGCCACCGATTACCCGCTTTTTGAAGCCAGTGGAAGACTCTATATGAAAGGGATACAAGGCAGTGGGAGAAATTGAAGAAGACTGTAATAGTCAGAGATTATATAATACCGGCAGATGATTTTGCCGTTGCCGGTGAAGCTTCCAGCAACGTAAGAAAAATCCTGACCCAGTTGGGTGTCCCGCCCGGTGTAGTAAAAAGAGCTTCCATAGCCATGTATGAGGCTGAGATCAATGCCGTAATTCATGGAAAAGGCGGAAAAGCACATGTAGAAATAGATGAAAACAAAATTTACATAGTTATATCAGATGAAGGTCCGGGAATTGAGGATCTTGAACTGGCGATGCAGGAGGGCTATTCAACAGCCCCTGACAGCATCAGGGAGATGGGATTTGGCGCCGGAATGGGCCTTTCCAACATGAAAAAGAATTCCGACATACTTGAAATTGATACCGAAGTGAACAGAGGAACCATTGTTCATATCACGGTATATTTCAATTCAGACAAAAAGATTTGACAGATAAGGATTTTGCTATGGCTCAGACTTATTTTCATTCTGTGACGCTGGATAAAACCAGATGCAAAGGATGCACAAACTGTATAAAGCATTGTCCCACCGAAGCCATCCGTGTGCGCAACGGAAAAGCCGTAATTATTGCAGAAAGATGTATTGACTGCGGCGAATGCCTGAGGGTGTGCCCTTATCATGCCAAAAAAGCTGTTACCGATCCCCTTGAAAGCATGAACGACTTTAAATATAAAATAGCGCTTCCCGCCCCGTCCCTTTACGGACAGTTCGGCCCCAACTTTTCAAGGCCTCAGATAGTGAACGCCCTGAGAAAACTGGGGTTTGATTATGTGTTCGAAGTGGCAAGGGCGGCTGAAATCGTGACAAATGCAACTATAGAGTATATGAACAATGACAAGGCAAAAAGGCCTGTCATTTCATCTGCATGTCCTGCCGTTGTAAGGCTTATTCAGGTGAGTTTCCCGAACCTTATTGAAAACCTTCTGAAAATCGAATCGCCCATGGAGGTTGCTGCAACCCTGTCCAGGCAGGAAGTGATCAAAAAATACGGAATTCCTGCTGAGGACATAGGTGTTTTTTTTATTTCGCCCTGCGCGGCAAAAGTCACCAGCGTGAAGTCACCGTACGAAGACAAGGTATCAAAGGTGGACAGGGTTTTGTCATTCAAGGATATATACATCCCGCTTCTCGAAATCATGAAA
>ENA-OWOZ01001992-OWOZ01001992.1-bioreactor-metagenome-genome-assembly--contig:-NODE-1992-length-16559-cov-77.478340_pt1 | contig 16559 bp, 10 predicted proteins | sample MGYA00238140_ERZ651804 | MGnify/ENA primary metagenome ERZ651804 (study PRJEB26910, sample SAMN07631232) | bioreactor metagenome | isolation source: Switchgrass digestor | place: USA: Dartmouth... | reverse complement strand
ACCACCAATGGAGTAGAGAGACTTAATGAGGAAATCCGACGCCGGGAACGGGTTATCCGGATCTTCCCCAATGAGGCGTCTGTTATCCGGCTCATGGGAACTCTTTTAATGGAGCAGGACGAAAAATGGCAGACAGGCCGCAAATACTTTGATATGGAGCTTTATTACCATACTGTCCGAGGTAATGACTCAGAAGACGACACTGCTGCTTAAATCGCTTTCCATGAATAGCCGCATTTATTCCACGATCTGTTGACAACGAGCCTCCCATGGCATGTTTTCAGGCATCAGGGCCATCCCCCCTTATCTTTGGGGGAAGTCTTACCCTGGAGTGGTGATGCCTGGCTAACAGCCTAACATGCCATGTACTCATTGTCAACAGCTTTCGCGGCATAAACGCTTAGGCTATTGTTTGATTAGCTACTGCTTTGATGACCGAGGTATTTTACACACAAATTTGGACTTGACTTTAATTAACTTCTATGCAAAAATTAATTTTTTTAATTAATAAATTTGTATAACAAAAAGTATGTAGGGGAGGGAATGCTGTATGTCAAGAAATATTTACCTTAATGAAGATATAGCTTTAATAAATAAAAAATTTGAAGCTTCTGATGATGTAACAATATTTAGATACATGGATTTTAGTAAATTTATGGACCTATTAGAAAATAAAAGTATTTATTTTTGTAGTTCAGAATATTTTGAGGATAATTATGAGGGTAAAATGCCAGAAGGGTTTTATAAAAATTGGCCAGAAGATATAACAAATGGTCATAAAGAAATATCAACTGAGTTTGAAAAGGTCTATAAAACTTATATTAGTTGTTGGAATGAAGCTAAGGGCGAGTCATATGCATTATGGAAAATATATACTAATCCAAATACAGGTGTTGCAATTAAATCAACAGTTGGAGATTTGAAGAAGGCATTAAATAATGATAGGATAAAAATATATAAAGTAAGATATATAGATTCATTTAGTAGTATTGATGAAGACTATGAGCCACCTTTTTACTTTAGGGAAACAGAAAGAGAACCCAATATATCAATTAATAAACGAATAAAAGAAGTTTATAAATTCAAATCTTATAAATATGAAGATGAAATAAGAGCAGTATATGTAGATATTTCAAAATCGAGAGGAAAAACTTTTGAGATTGATATAAATAAATTAATTAATGAAATATATATAAGTCCATTTGCTCCTGATTGGTTTGCTAAGTTAGTAGAAAAAATTAAAAGTAATAAGAATTACAATATTTTAGATAAACCTATATACAAATCACAAATTTTAATAAGAGGAAATAATGATTAGATTTATAATAAATAAAAAATTTATTGATAAAAGAAACATTTTAAACAAGCCTTATCTGAGGATAAAATCTAAGGTAACCTTGTTTAATTTACCTATAAATGAAGAATGCAGGAAAACAGAAGGTTTGGGGGATGGGGATTTGAAGAATTTGTTTGAGGAGGATATCTTTGTCCCCCTAAAATAAAGTTCTTCAACAAGTAAATAAAGTTCTTCAAAGCAGGAGAAATCTTAGATTAAATTCCAAGAAACCTCCTGCCTTTTTATATCCCTTTTTCTTTCCTCTTACTCTTCAACCCCTTGAAACTACTACAATTCCCTTCCTTTTCCCTTATACCTTATATCTTATTCCTGCATCAATTTCTTGAAGAACTTTATTTTCATTCATCTTTTTCTTTTTTTTATCTTCTTTTCTGTGTTTAATTCCTTTAACTCCTTGAAATTCCTTGATTCCATTTATCCTTTTACCTTATTCCTTCCTCCTTCTCCCTGAACAATCTTCTTGAAGAACTTTATTTTCTGGGATAAAATGGGATGTAGGAAAATGGAGGGTTTGGAGGGATGGGCGTTGAAGAACTTTATTTTTAGGTTACATAGTTAGAGCAGGAAAAAGAGAAAAGGGATTAAGGGTGAAGGTAAAAATAAAAAAGGTGTTGACAAAGGAAAAGAAAGCTGATATTACATAAGATATAATTTCTTATAGGCAATTATTTAAAAATATTGCCATTATATGATTTTTATAAATTTGTTGTATGTTTAGTAGAATTTAAATCAAAATATTTTTTATATTTTTTTATAGAGAAACCATTTATATATTAACTTAATTAAGACAATTTGCTTAACCCAAGGGGGAAGTGTGTCAAAAATTAAGTTTCTATATAAGTGGTTTTTTTGTGTTTAATTCTAAATTCTACTAAATGGAACTTTGAAAACTAAATAAGAATATAGCTCTGCAACTTTAAAAACTATGAGTGATGGCATTTAGAGTCTTTTGTATCTATATCAAATGATGACTTTAGGTAAATACCTTATAATGTTTTTAAAGAAATGAGATGTAAAAAAATTGAGGAAGATTTGGATTAAACAAGAATCTTTGAATATTAGAAGTACAAAAGAATATATTAAAGGAGGTGATGCCTTTGTAGTATAGGATAGAATTATGATAAAAGCAATGAATAACTAATAAATAAAAGGAGGAAAAAGACTTATGAAAAATACTATTGATAAAAAAGAGTTAAACATTAAAATAACTGATTTAAATGGAGGATATAAAGCAATATATGAGTTTCCAATGGAAATGAGAGATGTTCCTATTGATTTTAAAGTTGAACAAATGCTTAAGATATTAAATGATTGTTATGATAAAACAAAAAATGAGATTGCAGGGTTATTTACTATACAAGAGGCTTGGTTTCTTGTAGCGACATTTAATTCATATCTATATACATCACAATTATGTGATAAAGATGTCCTTTTAGCAAATGTTGAAGATGCAATAATTTACGAAGGATTGGACCAAATGTTTGGGATAGATAAAGAACAGCTGTTAGACAAGATAAATAAACTAACTGAATTTCAATGTTTCTGTGTAATTAGACAAGCATATGAGGTTCGTTATCTGCTTAATGAAAAAGAAAAAGTTATTATTGATAATTCTTGCGATGAAGATATTAAAAGAATTTTTGGTATTAAATAAAAAATTGCTTAAATCAGCTCTCGCAAAGCCGACTTAAGCTCAAGAAAAGTTACTTTATTAAAAGTATATTTTATTCCAGCCTTGAAATCAAGGCTGGAATAAAATATAGTACAGAAATTTAGATGGAGGAAATTTAGATGAGAAAAAATATAGAAAAAATAATTTGTACAAATCCTGATACAGGTGAGTCAAATATTAATATATTGGCTGGAGCTATTGAACCAATATCTATGAATATAAGGATGAGACAAAAAATTGATGTTATTTATAATAAAAATAAAGTTGAATGTTATAAGTTAGCTAAAGAGAATTATTATTTTGATTTCCCCCTATTTTCAAATGGGGATATAGTTAAAGAAGAATATTGTAAGAGATTATTAGGAGTCCACTTATTAGCAGATATCAACAGTGAAGTATCTGAACTCTTGCTTCTTTCTTATAAACAAGTGTACCCACATATATATAAATACATTGAAGAAAACGAAGAAATAGATTTTAATCAGGTAAATAATATCTGCATTAAGGATATGATATCGGTTATGGAAATTATGGAGATATTTAGTGTATGTTATTTATTATGTAGTATATTGGGAAAGAAAATTATTGAAGATGAGTGGGTTGAGAGTTATCATTATAGTCTATTGACCAGCTTTGCAAAATGTTTTAGCAAGTTAGAACGAAAAGTTTTACATGAGAAAGGATTATTATCTAATTATTATCTTGATAAAGTCAATGCTTTTAACTATGATAGTTTTGATAATGAATGTAGAAAAAAGATTAAGAAAATAAAAGAAAGATTAACAGAAAGAATTGGAATTGATACATATCAGATACATATATATCCACAATATAAAAGTCATGAAAACATAGGTATTATAAGAACGGCTATTGAGTTAATTATGGAAAGTGAAGGGTTATCTTTAGAAAGTTTTTTAACTAATTATAAGTTTAAAGAAAAAGACATTGATGAAATAATAGGTGCGTATTATTGTATTTATAAGAATCAGAATATCGCAAGTATTCTTGAATTCACTTCATATATGTTCCCAATAAAAATCCTTTCTAACGAATATATGAAATTGAAAAAAAGATATTTTGAAAATCACAAAGAAAATCTTTTATTAGAAATGAAAGAAATGAATAAGAGAATACAAGATTTAATAAATGAAAATGAAAAACTTAATAAAGAACTAAATCAAGCTAATAATCAAATTTTATACTTAAAAAATGAGTATAAAAAAGGATTAGAAAAAGAAATATTCAATTTAAATAAAGCAAATAGAATTTTAGAAACAGAAAATCAGGAATTAACAAAGGAAAAGAAAGAATTGATTGCCTTAAGAGAATACTTGTTTAGCAAAGATAATAATAAATATAATCAGGATGATTTAGAGTTAGAAATTCCATGTATAAGAGCAATCATATTTGGAGGATATGAAAATTGGCAGAATAGATTAAAAGATGAGTTGCCAGAGACTTTTAGATTTGAAAGTGGATTAAATGAAAGATTTGATGAAAGAATATTGGATAATGCAGAAATTGTATTTCTAAATGTTGAGTCCTGTATGAATCATGGAGTATACTATAAAATTATGAATTATGTTAGAAAAAGAAATATAACAGTAGCATATATCAAGTCCACAAATGTTGAGATTGTAAGAAAAGAAATTGCTTATAAAATAAAAAATGAAATTAAAGATGTCTTGGAAACTGCTTCTTAAAAGTAAAAATAGAATTAAGAATAATTTTCGATAAAAAAATAAAGGATGAGAACTAAGTGGTTTTCATCCTTTATTTTTTCAAAATTAGCTATAAGCTCTAAAAGAAATTGAGAATAATAGTTACATTTGTTATAATTATCGTATAACTTTAATACAAAATTGATATAAAACAAATACAGAATATATTATACATATATTTTTAGGTAATTGTGAAACTATAAGATAAAAATTTACAGTTAGCATTCAATAGTGGAAGATATAGGAAAAATACAGAGTACCAGAGAGTGAATTTAATCAAGAAAGGTCTGAATTTTATTGATGAACATTGAAAACAGAAAAAACAGGCATGACAATTAGACCCCAATATTTATGCAAATGAGGTAGATGCTTAAGTTTAGCTGGCTGTGCGAATTAAGCAGCTATAGATTTAACAGAACGAATTTTATCTATAGCCCCCATACGGTATGCCAGTAAAACAGTAATAAGATGCGCAGCACCAGCCATGAAGAAATCTGCCTTGATGGTTTTGCGGTCTCTAGCCCGGAGATTACCAAGCTGTAGAGGAAGTTTGAGCCTAGAGATAACCTGCTCAATGATATGTCGAAAATCTGCTATTTGATTCCATTGCTCTGTATCTCTAGGGATAGGGGTATGAGCTCTGTAATTATCTTTGGGATATGTATAAAACATTCTGCCACAATCGGAAGTTGTACATTTATCCTCGCAGGAGCAAACATATTTGCCACCAGGTAACTTTTTAGTTTTAGGGCAAATAAACTTATTCCTAAAGGAACGGTTTTTGCCTTTACAAGAGCCATCCCATTTCATTGGAAGAGATGGGTCCTTTGGGCATGTAGGAATACCATTTTCATTAATTCCTGGTTTGCCGAAATCTTGTCTGGTATTTCGAGGATTAAGAGCAATGACAGGCAGTATGCCATGATTCTCAAAGAGATATTGATAGTTTGGGACATCATCGAAGCCAGAATCAGCAGTCATAGCATAAATATTAAAGTCATGATGACGCTCAAAGAAGTTTTCCATAGCAGGTATAAGCAGTTTTCCATCCCATGTAAGTTTAACTTCTTCAGGGGATGCGGGTTCAGAGTTATCAGTATCATAATTAAAATCCGGCTTAAAATCGCAAAAGTCCATATGTCTTAGAACACCGAGAGCATTGGACACAGCTATAGTTTTGTGGGCATAACAGAAAGTACCATTGATATATTGCAATTTAATATTAGGGTCAACAGAAGCAGTTTTAGGCATTTGATTATAGGCCATTTTATAGATGTCTTCTTTTGATTTGTCCTTATTGAGGTATTGAAGCTTTTTAACAAGAGCATTAAAAAATTTAGGATTGTTTTCCTTAACATAGCATTCAATACCAGTAGTATCCATAATATAAACTTCAGCAGGATTGATGCCTAATTCTTTTTCAAGGGCTTGGCCAATTTCCTGACAAATAGGTTCAGTAATATCAACTAACTTATGAAAGAAAGCTTCAATGTCATCACAGTAATCCTGCTTGAACCTTGAGTAAAAAGAAGCATCAGGAACGGTATTAAGTCCACAAAAATCACGGAGTTCTTTTGAAAAGGACAAAAAAGTAATAAGTAAACCAATAGTTGGTATAGATAGTAACTTTTGCAGTAGTAAAGTTGAAACAATTGAATCGAGAGAGTTATCATGAGGGCGACCAGTAGCTTTATTATAGTGAAAATACCAATTTACAGGGATTAACTCACAAATATTAATATACTGGTCAAGAAGCTCAAGTAACTGAGGTTTTTGAACAACAACAAATTTATGAAAATCATCAATAAAATCAGAAAAATGAAGTTGTTTTATCATGCAGGATCTCCTTTCGCTTTGGTTGGATTTTGAATATTAGGTATAATATACAATTCGACAAAAGTGGAGGAAAATCCTGCTGATATATAAAGTAAAACCCTTTAAAATCAATAATTTTGGGGTTTTACAAAAGGCTAATACATATATTTTTAAAAGGAGGGTGAGGATGATAACCTTTTATAAATCTCAAAAAGATGTTGCTCATGCTTTAAAGCTTCTGATAGATGAATATTGGGAGTTAAAAGTAGAAGAAGATATTTTCATTGAAAAATTAAATCAAATTATTGATAACAATGGAGATAAAGTTTTTAAAGACAATGATTTTACTTCATTGATTAAACAAAGATTAGGGAAAAAGAGAATGGAATTGATATTAAAGGTTATAGAGGGGGATAACAAATGAAAACATTGTTTGAAGCTTGCAAACCAAGAGAGAGTGTATTTGATGAAACTAAAAGAGATGATACATTAGACCTTAGTAATTTAATAGATGGTTCTATAGATGGAAAGCACTTTTTTGAAGAAACCTATATTACAGAAGGTATGAAACTTTTATTTGATACTGCATTTAAAAGATTTGAAGGAAAAGCATCCAGTGGACTTATTAAACTAACCCAGGCCATGGGTGGAGGAAAAACACATAATATGGTTGCACTTGGAGTTCTCGCAAAGAATAAAGAAATTAGAAAAAGTATTTTAAATGGCAGGTATGCAAATATTGATTCAGATATAAAAGTAGTAGCTTATACAGGAAGGGAAAGTTATTTAGAGTTCGGTATATGGGGAGAAATAGCAGAACAACTTGGTAAAAAAGAATTATTTAATAGATTTTATAGTCCTTTAATGGCTCCAGGACAATCTGCTTGGATTAACTTGCTTAAAAGTGATACTCCAACTTTAATATTACTTGATGAGCTTCCACCATATTTGCAAAATGCAAAAACTATACCAGTAGGAACAGGAACATTAGCAGATATAACAACGACTGCTCTTGCAAATTTGTTTAATGCAGTAGGAAAAGAAGAACTTTATAATGTTTGTATAGTTGTATCTGATTTACAAGCTACATATGAAGAAGGTTCTCAGCTTTTACAAAAATCATTTAAAGAACTTGAAAATGAGATTGAGCGTTCTGCAATCAATATTGAGCCAGTAGGAGCTAACACAGATGACCTTTATAATATTCTAAGAACAAGATTATTTGAAAGAGTAGGCAACAAAGAAGATATAGATGAGATTGCTATGGAGTATAGGAAGGCAGTGGCAGAAGCAAGGCAAATGGGATATACAAACTATTCTCCTGAAGAAATTGTGAAAGGTATCTATACATCCTATCCTTTTCATCCATCTATTAGAGACTTGTTTGCAAGATTTAAAGAAAATCCAGGATTCCAGCAAACAAGAGGGTTTATTAGATTAACAAGAATGATGGTAAAAGACCTTTATAGTGGTGATATAAAAGCTAAAAAACGGTATTTAATTAATGCTTTTGATATGAACTTAAATGATAAAGAATTAATGCCAATGGTAAAGTCTATTAAACCAAGGTTATCTAATGCAATAGCTCATGACATTGCAAATCAAGGGATGTCTGTTGCAGAGATAATGGATGAACAAATAAATAGTACAGATATGCAAGATTTAAGTAAATTAATTTTAGTATCTTCTCTTGCTAATGTTACTAATGCAATAATAGGCTTATCTATTCAAGAGTTAATAGGATATATAGCAGAACCAGGCAGAGATATTACAAGGCTTAAGTCAGCGTTAGAAGAATATAAAGTTAAGGCTTGGTATTTATATACTGATAAAAATGACAGATTATATTTTAAAGATATAAAAAATGTGAATGCAGAACTTTTAGATTTGGTAAGTACTTATTCTTATGATGTAGCTAAACAAAAAATTAAAGAGTTATTAGAAGAAAAATTCAGACCTAAATTATCAGATTGTTATCAAGAAGTGTTAGTCTTTCCTTCTATTGAAGAAATTGAATTAAAAAGAGATAAAGTTACATTAATACTTACAGAACCATATTTGGGAAATAAAGGGCTAAGTCCAGATATTGAAAAATTCTATGAAGATACCACATATAAAAATAGAATTATGTTTCTTACAGGACAGCGTACCTCTATGGAAGGACTTATAAATATTGCAAAACAATATAAAGCCATGGACACTATTATTAATCGTATGAAAGATGAAGAAAAACTGCCAGAAAATGACCCTCAGTATCAGCAAGCCTTGGATTTATTTGATAGAATTAATCTTCAGCTGCTTCAAGCTACAAGAGAAACTTTTGTGACATTACATTATCCTAAGCGAAAAGGTCTAACGAATGATGACTTTGAGATGAAATTCAATGAAAATAATTATGAGGTTGAAGACCAAATTAGAGACCTATTAATAAAGGTTATGAAATTTACTAAACAAACGGATACTGAAGAATTTAGAAAAATGTTTGAGGATAGAATTTTTACTCAAAGGCAGATGACATGGAATAATTTAAAAGAAAGAGTAGCTACTATTACATCATGGCCTTGGCATAACCCAAGAGCATTAGAAGATTTAAGAGATGACATGCTGAGAAGAGGACTTTGGATAGAAACAGGTGGATACTTAGATAAAGAACCTCCGGCTCCAGAAACTTCTGTATTTATTAGGGAAATAGGTGAAGATAAAGATACGGGGGAAATAATCTTAAAGATAATGCCACAAAATGGAGATGTTGTCTACTATGAAATTAATGGTGATGCCACAGAAGCTTCAATGGTAGTAAAGGATTTAAACAACTTTAAAACTAAAGAATTAAAGCTATCATTTTTATGTGTAGATAGTAAAGGGAAAAATACTACAGGGCCTGTAATTTATTGGACAAGAAAAATTAATTTACAATACAAAATATATGATAAAGATGGAAAACACGCTGTTGAACTTAAATCTACACCATCAAATGTAATAATTAAATATACAACAGATGGTTCTAATCCTAAAGAAAGTGGAGGAGTTTATGAAGAAAGCTTTATTATTCCTGAAGGAACTAAGTTTATTCAAGCCATCGCTTTTAATGAAAGTCTTGGGGTTTATTCAGATGTAATGCAAATAGAAGTAAAAGAGAAAATGTTTGAAATAGATAAAGAGAAACCTGTCCATCTAATAGAGCCAATAGTATCCAATAATACTACTGAAACTTTTAATGTGATAGAAAAGTTAAGTAAATATGATTTATCTATTTCGGGCATAACTATCGAGATAACAGAAAAAGGTAACAGCTCTACTACTGGATTTATTGAGTTAACCATGGGAGATTTTGATATTAAAAAACCTGAAAACCTTTTAGAAGAACTAAAAGGTCTTATTGATAAGTTTTTTGATGAAAAAGGTTTTGAAGCTCATATTACTATAAATAAGATAACTTTTAATAGTGGACAGGTATTTGAGCAATGGGTGTCAGACAATAAAGAAGTATTAGAACAATATAAAGACAAGATATTGCAATAGACAGTAGGAGGTTTTTAAAAATGCCTAAAATCCAAGCATTAGGTTTTGGATATATTCCGGAGGAAACAAAGCACCATTTTTTAGTGATAATCCCAAAAAGCCCAAATCAAAAAATTGTAGTTTATGAGCGATTCAACTGGGATGATTCTGAATTTCAGCAAAGTGATATAGGATATAAATCGTTAAAAGTTAGCATAGATAAACATAAATGGGATTTAGTAAAAGATGCTATACAGCAAGAGTTTAATAATACTTTAAAGAAAAATAACATCATTGTAGGAAAATTTAAGATAGGAGAAGTGCCAGTAGATAGGCTTTTAGGGAAAGAAATGGTACTATTGTTATGGGCAATAGAAGATTCAGACCCCAAATTAATACCTGTAGCTTTAAAAAATTGGCTGGGACTAAGCAGAGAGGAGCGATGGTGGCTTTTTACCATGACTAATGCAGTAACTGGTCATGCTGATGATAAAAGAGGATGGAGGAAGGCTATCAGATATGCTCTTACAGAAAATCCAATAGATGATGAGAAAAGTAAACAATTAAGTTTTTTAGATATACTTAAATAAGGTCTCAACATACGGAGGGGATAAATTGTTAGATTATAATAAATCTTTTATAGAAATGCAGTTTCCAGTATCTAAAGTATCGAAGGAAAGCTATAAAGAAAGAAAGGCTAATTTAGGACAAACTCTTACAGGACTTGGTAAATGGTGGGGAAGAAAACCCCTTATACTTGTAAGAGCTGCACTTCTTGGGGTTCTTATGCCTGTATCGGATAATCCGGAAAAAGATAGAGAAATATTTTTAAAAATACTAACAATGGATGATGAAGGTCTATATCTTAGAAAAGCAAAAAATTTGTCCATTAAAGAGATATACTCATTACTTGATGAAAAAGAAAGAGCTAAGTATTTTGATTCTGAATTTACGGAGGATAAACCTAAGTATATATCAGGTTTATCTATTGAAGAAAAAACAGAACTTCAAAAATTAGCTTTTAATAGACTAACTTATGATGAGAAATTAGTTTATTGTGATAGACCAGAACATGTAAAGAATCTCCCAGAAAATATATGGAAAGAAATAAATGAACATTTAGAAACTAATGCACATTCACTACAAGAGCTAATCAGGGAATTGGGAGAAAAGAGATATGGACATACACCAAAAGTAGGAGATTGTTTTTCAGGAGGTGGAAGTATACCCTTTGAGGCAGCCAGAATGGGAGCAGATGTGTATGCTTCGGATTTAAATCCTATAGCATCTTTGCTTACATGGGCATCACTAAATATAGCTGGAGCATCAGATGAAGAAATAGAAGAGCTAAGGGAATTCCAAGAAAAAGTATATAACGAAGTAGATAAGCAAATTACTGAGTGGAAAATTGAACATAACGAGAAAGGTCATAGAGCAGATTCTTATCTCTATTGCAATGAAATTATCTGTCCAGAATGTGGGTATAAAGTGCCATTGGCACCATCATGGGTTATAGGAAAAGGAACAAGAACAGTAGCCATATTAAAAGATAATGGAATAGATGGATTTGATATAGAGATAGTTCAAAATGCAACAAAAGAGCAGTTTAAAAAATCAGACGAGAATATAACTGTTAGGAATAATAAAGTATATTGTCCTCACTGCGAAATGGAAACGCCTATATATGCAATTAGGGGAGATAGGAAAGACTCTGAAGGTAATACTGTTTATGGGCTAAGGAAGTGGGAAAAACATGAATTTATACCTCGTAAAGATGATGTTTTTCAAGAAAGATTATACGCTATAAGATATGTAAAAGACTATATAGATGAAAAAGGAAAGCTAAAGACAGAAAGGTACTATACAACACCTACTAAGGAAGACTTAGAAAGAGAAAAAAGGGTAATTGATTTATTATCTGAAAGATTTAATGAATGGCAAGAAAAGGGATATATTCCTTCTATGATGATAGAAGAAGGCTATAATACAGACCAGCCTATGAGAGAAAGAGGATGGCAATACTGGCATCAATTGTTTAATCCACGACAGCTATTATTGCATGGAGTTTTTAATATAGCAGTAAATAAATACTCACAAAATAAGTATCAGCAAGTATGTGGAATTCTTGGTATAAACAAGTTAGCAAACTGGAATTCAAAATTATCACAGTGGTTATCAGATGGTTCTAATGAAAAAGGTGCACAAACATTTTACAATCAAGCATTAAACACTATGTTTAACTATTTGTCAAGAACTATAATATCATTACATACAACATGGTTTTTTAATATTAACAATTATAGAATAAATACTAATAAAAATATTACGACCCAGGATGCAAGAGTTATTACTGCTAATAGTGATATTTGGATAACTGACCCTCCTTATGCAGATGCAGTTAATTATCATGAGCTTTCAGAATTCTTTTTAGCATGGGATAAGGTATTACTTGAGAAGACTTTTCCTGAATGGTATACAGATTCAAAGAGAATTCTTGCTGTAAGAGGTGTTGGACAAAGCTTTAACGAAAGCATGACAGAGATTTATAAAAACTTGGCTAATCATATGCCTGATAATGGTACACAGGTAGTTATGTTTACGCATCAAAGTGTAAAGGTATGGGCAGATCTTGCTATGATACTTTGGTCAGCAGGGTTAAGAGTTATATCTGCTTGGACAATATCTACTGAAACAGAGGCTTCTGGTATTAAACAAGGTAATTATGTTTCAGGAACTGTTTTGTTAACTCTAAGAAAGCAAACATCAGAAGAAAAAATCTATCGAGATGAACTATATGATGAAATCAAAGATGAGGTTGAGTCAATGATAGATTCCATGAAGGATTTAAATGATAGAGAAGACCCTGATTTTAACGATGCTGATTTTATTCTTGCTTCCTATGCAGCTGCTCTTAAGGTTATAACAAAATATAAAAATATAGAAGGAATAGATATTCCATACTGGTTAAGTCAAGCAAGGGATAGTAAAGAAGAAAATCCTATAGAAGAACTTATTAATAAGGCTCAAAACATTGCTTATGATTATTTAATTCCCGATGGATTTGATAAGTTTATTTGGAGAGATTTATCTAAAGAAGAAAGATTTTTTGTTAGAGGTTTAGAGCTTGAGATGAACAATATATATAAAGTTGGTGATTATCAAGAATTAGCAAGAGGATTTGGGGTTAAAGATTATACTAATATGTTCCAAAACTTTAAAGCTAATTCAGCGAGATTTATGACACCTTCTGAGTTTAAGATGAAATTTATTGGGGATGAAGGATTTGGTTCTACTTTAACAAGACATTTATTAGTTGCTATAAATGAAGTCGGTAAATCTAATTCTACCTCTCAAGGTATAAGTTATTTAAAATCTGCATTCCAAAAAAATAATGAATATTGGTATAAAAAGCCTATAATGATAGAGATATTAAACTTTATATCAAGAATAGAACATATTGAACATATGAAACATTGGAAGGAACACGCTTATAATGCAAAACTTTTAAGAGAAGCTCTTAAAAATGATGGAGTATAGGGGTGTAATTTATGATTAATCGATATTCTTCAAGGAGAGAGCCTTTATCAGGCTCTCTCCTTAATAAAAAGCTAAAAAATGCTAAATCTTATGACAGAATAGCTGGATATTTTAGCTCTTCTATTCTTGAAATAGCAGGAGAAGAAATAGAAAATATAGAAGGAAAAGTTAGGGTTATTTGCAATTCTGGTTTAGATGAAAGGGATGTTCAAACTGCAATATTAGCTAAAAATGCTATGAGAAAAGAATGGTGTGAATTTAAACCCGAGGAACTCCCTGATTCATCCTTTAGGTTTAAGAAATTATATGAACTATTATCCAGTGGAAAAATGGAAGTAAGAGTATTACCTGATAAGAAGTTTGGACTTATCCATGGAAAAGCAGGAGTTATCACTTTGGAAGATGGCACAAAAACTTCTTTTTTAGGCAGTATAAATGAATCAAAGTTTGGTTGGAAGTTAAATTATGAGTTAGTATGGGAAGACAATTCTAAAGAAGCTGTAGAATGGGTACAGGAAGAGTTTGATGCATTATGGAATGATGAATCAGCTATACCTTTATCTGATTTTATAATAGAAGATATAAAAAGGATTTCGGAGAGGAGAGTTATAGAAAGTGTTGAAGAATGGAGAAAAAAGGATGATATAGAAGCTCCAAGTATAGCAGTAGAATCTCCAGTATATCGTGAGCAATTAGGACTATGGGAACATCAAAAATATTTTATTGATTTAGTATTTAGAGACCATAAAAAACCATATGGTGCAAGATACATATTAGCAGACCAGGTAGGACTTGGCAAGACGATTCAACTTGCTATGTCAGCACAATTAATGGCTCTTTATGGTGATAAACCTATACTTATAATTGTACCAAAAACTCTTATATGGCAATGGCAAGATGAAATGAACACACTTTTAGATATGCCATCGGCAGTATGGAATGGCAAGGCGTGGGTAGATGAAAATGGTTTCGAATATCCTAATCGTGGATTAGAAGATATAAAGAAATGCCCTCGTAGAGTAGGTATTATATCTCAAGGATTAATTGTTGCTAAATCACCAATTATTGAGCATTTATTAAGTAAGGAATATGAATGCATTATTGTAGATGAGGCACATAGAGCCAGAAGGAAAAACTTGGGGGAAGGGAAGGAACATCTCAGTCCTGACCCTAATAACCTATATGAATTTTTATTAGAAGCATCGACTAAAACAAAAAGTATGTTGCTTGCAACAGCAACGCCTATACAAATGTATCCCATAGAATTGTGGGATTTGCTGAACATATTATCTCAAAAAAATGATAGTGTTCTTGGAAGTGTTTCTTCTTATTGGAGGAATAGGAACAAAATTGCTAAAAGTTTAAACTTAATTATGGGAAAAGAAAAAATGGAATTTTTTAATCCTGAGAATTGGGAGTGGATAAGAAATCCTTTTCCGCCAGCTCATGAAAATGCAATATTTGCTTCTCTTAGAATGAAAGCTGGTATGAAGGATGATGAGTTTGTTTATAGAAAATCATTTATAGAACTAACCAGGGGAGAAGCTCAAAGAATAGGGGTGTTATTAACTGGAGATTTCTATGCGAAATATAATCCTTATATTAGGCATGTTATTAGAAGAGAACGCAAATATTTAGAAGAAACTATTAATAAAGATACAAATGAACCTTATTTAAAGAGAATAGAGGTTGTACTTAAAGGAGAAGAAGATGATGAAGCTCTCGTATTATCTTCCTATCTAAAAGAAGCATATGAATATGCTGAAGAATTTTGTGCAGAACTTGGAAAACGCTCAAAGAGTTCTGGATTTTTAAAAACATTATTGCTAAAGAGAATAGGAAGCTCTATTGAAGCAGGAAAAAATACAGGATCAAAAATGTTGAATAATTGGAAAACATCCTTTGAGAAAATGTCTGAGGAGATATCAGAAGAAGAGGAAGATATTATAATAGAATCCGATATAAAAAATCTTACACCTAAAGAAACCGAATTATTAGAGAATTATGTAAGAGCTCTTGAAACCAGCGAAGCAATTGACCCTAAATATAACAAAACGGTAGAATTGCTTCGGGATGAAAAGTGGATTGAAAGAGGGACTATTATATTCTCTCAATATTACGATACTGCAAAATGGATAGCAGAAAATCTGTCAAAGGATTTTATTGGAGAAACTATAGGCTTGTATGCAGGAGGAGATAAGTCAGGTGTTTTTATAGATGGAATCTTTAAGAAAAAAGAAAAAGAAGAATTAAAAGCAATGGTAAAAAGAAGAGATTTGAGGATACTTGTTGGAACAGATTCTGCCAGTGAAGGTCTGAACTTACAGACACTTGGTTCATTAATTAATATTGACTTGCCTTGGAATCCTACACGATTAGAGCAAAGAAAAGGGAGAATACAAAGAATTGGACAAATACATGATACTATATATATATATAATATGAGATATAAAGATTCCGTGGAAGATAGAGTTCATCACTTATTATCTAAGAGGTTCAAGAATATATATGATGTATTTGGACAATTGCCCGATGTTCTTGAAGATGTATGGGTAAATGTAGCCATAGGTGAAAAAGAGAAGGCACTTGAAATAATAGATAATGTACCAAACAAGCATCCATTTGAGAATAGATATAATATGGGGGTTGAGCATATAGATTGGGAAAGCTGCTCAGAAGTATTGAATAAAAAAGAAAAAAGGAGATTTTTAGAGAAGGGTTGGTAGATATACTTATAGGATTTTGAATTTCTATATAATATTAAAAAAGCATGTACTTTATATATTTTTTATTAGGAGCTATTATGAATATAATAATATGAATAGACTATATAAGAAGTTAAGATACCAAGAATCTTTGAAACTTAGATAGAAAATTGAGAGATTAAGTCTATATAATGGTGTAAAAAGAAGTTGAGCCAAAGCTCACACCTCGGTTAAAATATAAGTTGCCCAAC
>ENA-OWOZ01001991-OWOZ01001991.1-bioreactor-metagenome-genome-assembly--contig:-NODE-1991-length-16594-cov-4.128655_pt1 | contig 16594 bp, 13 predicted proteins | sample MGYA00238140_ERZ651804 | MGnify/ENA primary metagenome ERZ651804 (study PRJEB26910, sample SAMN07631232) | bioreactor metagenome | isolation source: Switchgrass digestor | place: USA: Dartmouth... | reverse complement strand
AAATCTTTTAAGGAATAGAAATGAATTAAATATAATTTTACTTTTTGCGCTAATTTGTGTACTCATACAATCATTATCAATATGCCTTGAAAATTTTAGAGGCTTATGGCTATTTATGGGTATTTGCTTAGCAGTGCAAAAATATAATATAAAATTTGATAAATTAAATATTAGAGAAAGCAAAACCAGAAAAAGTTTATTATTTTTTGTTTTAATATTTTTACCAATATTTTTATTACTATATTTTGACGTGGCACGTAAAATTCCTCAACAAGTAAACCTGTCTAATAATAAAATAAGTTGGTACATTAATAATGTAGTGCCAAGGGATAAATATACTTTGATTTATCAAATAGTAAGTACAGGAAAAGAGTGCAAGATAAGTATATATGAAGACAGAGGAAAAAATGAGATTTTGGTTGATGAGAAAAAATATAAAGTAGTTAACGGTATAGGTAAAATTTATTTTACGCCAGGTTCGGATGTTAAAAGATATAGAATACAATGGGAATCAACTTGTGAAAAAGCAGAACGATCATGCTTAATTAATATGTATTATCGGAATGAAAACGAAAATAAAAATATAAGTTTACTGCAATACAAATATATACCAAATACGTTAAGAAATTTATTTATTAGGAAGAACTGGATATATTTTAAAGGAGATAAAAAATTAGATAGGAAGTCAAATACTCCGAAACTTATAAGTAAGAATATTGAAGTAACAAACTACAATATTAAAAATCGAGATGGGACTGAGTATATAGATTTAGCATTGAAACTGAAAAAGCCGATGAAATATACTGAATTACTAAATATAGAGGTTTATACTGATAATATTAATAATGTTTTTTCCGTAGATAAATACTTTAATAATATTTATGACATAGATAACATATCTAATAAATTTAAATTTATTTATTATATTAATCCTCCTAAGGAAAACAATGTTACAGGGGGCACTTTTGAATGTTCGATACCTTTTAAAGGGCTGGATGCGAATTATTTTGTTACCTTATATATTGACGATGATTACAGATACAAATTAGCTATTGGAAATATTCATCCCAATAACAACAAGCAGTAATTTTAGTGTGTTGTAATAGTTATTATAACATTTTAATAATAACTCATAGTTGTATTTACTGGACAAGGAATTTTACATAAAGTATAATAAATTGGATTATGTTGTTATTTATACTTTTAATAAATAAAAGCATTTAAAAATTCTTTATGGTTATATTTTTCGATGATATAGAATGTCTTAACATTTCGAATTAAACAAGTTATATATTAACTGAATTTTACAGATTAATGCAAAAATATTGTTAAAATTAAAAATATGAAAGGCGTGTACAACAACATGATAAAAACATGGGCAAAAAATTTTATTAATGTAGGAAGAAGTAATTATCAAGTTAGAGATAATTGGGTAAAAAGTGTTTTAGAAAATCTACCTGCTGGTTTGACATTATTAGATGCCGGAGCTGGTGAAATGAAATATAAACCCTATTGCAAGCATCTTAAATATGTCAGTCAAGATTTCTGTCAGTATGATGGAAAAGGAAATAATCAAGGACTGCAAATTGGCAAATGGGATTATAAGAATACAGATATTGTATGTGATATTACTAATATACCAATGCCTGACAGATCATTTGATGCCATTTTATGTACTGAAGTTTTTGAACATATTTCAGATCCCATTCTTGCTTTAAAAGAATTTTCTCGTTTACTAAAAAAGGATGGAATACTTATTTTATCTGCACCATTTTGTAGTATGACACATATGGCACCCTACCATTATTATAGTGGTTTCAATAAATATTTTTATGAAAAATATTTAAAAGAATTTTCATTTGATATTATTGAAATTAGTACTAACGGTAATTATTTTGAATATTTAGCTCAAGAGCTCTTAAGAGTGCCATCTATAGCAGAAAATATACTAAGACTAAGATGAGAATATGGCACTATATACCCATGTTTTTGATAATAAAATTATTTGAACGCTTTCAAAGTTAGATAATGGCTCTGATGAAATATTAAATTTTGGATTTCATGTCTTAGCACGAAAAAAATAGATTAAAAAGTTGTAATATAATTTAATTATATTATCAGACATGATTGGAGATATTATGAGTACTATTGGTAAAAAACGTCTATCAAAAATTAATAATGTATTATGTGCTTATGGTATTGATCTAATAACATTTATTCATTCAGTAAGAGGAACTAATTCTTATATTAAGGATTACTTTCATTTCAAAAAGCAATTAAAGCGAAATAATAAGTCGGTTAAAGTGAATTTTTATCCATGCATGGCTGATCGTTATGATTTTGCCGGAACAGCAAAGGGACACTATTTTCATCAGGATTTACTTGTTGCCCAAAAGGTTTTTATCAATAATCCTAAAAAGCATGTAGATATTGGATCACGTATTGATGGCTTTGTGGCTCATGTAGCATCATATAGGGAGATTGAAGTACTTGATATAAGACCTATAAGCGATAGTTTTAATAAAAATGTAAAATTTCGTTGTGTTGATTTAATGGATGATAACTTAGATTTAATAAATTATTGTGATTCATTGTCTTGCTTGCATGCTATGGAGCATTTCGGCCTTGGCAGGTATGGTGATAATATTGATTATTTTGGTTACATAAAAGGTTTTAATAATATGTATAAGATATTGCAAAAGGAAGGCATACTATACTTATCAGTGCCAATAGGGCCTCAAAGAATAGAATTTAACGCGCATAGAGTATTTTCAGTTTCAACTTTGCTTTCGTTAATAAAAGGTAAGTTTGAGATAATATCTTTTTCATATGTAAATGATCATGGAGATCTTGTTACTAATCCAGAATTCAATAAAAATAATATAGATACAAATTTCGGATGTAATTATGGTTGTGGAATATTTGAGCTAAGAAAACTTTGATTATAAATTTTATTGATGTTAATTCGTTATGGAGCGGATATAAGATGAATATTTTAGTAACTGGAGGAGCTGGTTTTATAGGCTCTCATATTGTCGATAAATTAATTGATAACGAACATAATGTTATAGTGGTGGACAATTTATCTACTGGTACAATCAATAATGTTAATAAATCTGCTAATTTTATTCAGGGAAGTATAATTGATCGTGAGTTTATTGAAAGTATTATATCTAAATATAAACCCGATTGTGTAATTCACCATGCAGCGCAAATTGATGTGCAAAGGTCAATAGAAGACCCTACTTTTGATTGTGACACTAATATTAGAGGAACTTTGAATATTTTAAATAGTTGTGTAAAAAATAATGTATCAAAGATAATTTATGCTTCTTCAGCTGCTGTTTATGGAAATCCAAATTATTTACCTATTGATGAAAACCATAGTATAAATCCGATGTCGTATTATGGTATATCTAAATTTACTCCGGAGATGTATATAAAAGTTTACAGTAATATGTTTGATATTAAATATACAATTTTTAGATATTCTAATGTATATGGTCCAAGGCAGGTTTCAAAAGGAGAAGGCGGAGTTGTGTCTATATTTATAGATAAAATGTTAATGAATCAATCTCCTTATATATACGGTGATGGACAACAAACTAGAGACTTTATTTATGTGAAAGATATTGCTAATGCGAATTTGCTTGCATTAAGCAGCGCAGATAATTGTATTTTAAATATTAGTTCATCTACCAGAGTATCAATTAATGAATTATTTGAATATATTAGAAAATTAATAGGTAATAATATAGGAGCAATTTATAAAGAGAAGCGAAAAGGAGATATACTTCATAGTGTACTTGATAACAATAAAGCAAAGGAATGTTTAAGATGGGCTCCTCAATACGACTTGCTTAAGGGCTTAGAGGAAACTGCCTGCTGGTTTAAGCAACAAATGATTAACAAAATTACTTTTTAGAAATATATAATTATAAATATGAGGTAATTTGAGATTAGTTTTATTGTAAAATCTATGTTTTTATTTGTAATATAATTTAAATTTGTAATATAAACTTAATATTACAGGATTTGATAGGTTTCTGATTTAATAGTATAATTATAGTAAACTTATTACATTTTGTTGCAGAGGATGAACAAAAATGAATAGGAATAAAGCGAAAATTATAAAAACATTTTCTGCTTTAATAGATATATTGTTGATTTTCTTGGCATATTATATTGCATATCGTATACGTAATACCCTATTTGTTGAAAAATACGATGTCATGCCAAACTTTGAGAAATATTTATGGGTATTGCCAATAATAATACCAACATGGATTATTTGTATGTATGTTGCTAAAGGATATGAGTTTGGCAGTTGGAAGAATTATTTCAGTAGTATTTTTAAAGTATTAATATCAATAGCGCTTAGTATTGTTATTGTAACTGCAAGTTTATATTTTAAAGGGGATATAAGTCATAGCCGATTGTTTTATGGACTTTTTTCTATCGTTGCATCCATACTTATTATTTTAAACAGAACCGGATTTAGATTATTTATAATATCGTTAAGCAAAAATAAAAAAAATCATAAGAGAGTACTCGTGGTGGGTACACAAACGAGGGCAGCTAAGTTTACTGAGTACATACAACAGAATCCGGAGCTTTTAATTCATATAATAGGATATGTAAGGGTATCCGGAGGCAGAGCTTTTGGAAACATAAATGTTCTAGGAAGCTTGGATAACTTGACAAAAATATTAAAAAATAATGTAGTTGATGAAGTAGTATTTGCTCTACCCAGAGATTATATCGGTCAGGTAGAACCGTATGTTATGCAATGTGAAGAAATGGGGCTAACTGTTAATATAGTTGTAGATTTATATGATTTAAAACTGAGCAAGACTCAAATAAATAAAATTGGTTCATTGCCTGTAGTAACATATCATACTGTATCACTTGATGAATGGCAGCTGTTTTTTAAAAGAGTGCTCGATATCATTGGTTCTATAGTAGGATTGATAATTACAGCAGTAGTTTTTATTTTCGTTGCACCAGCTATACTGATTGAATCTCCCGGGCCTATCTTTTTCTCTCAGAAAAGAGTAGGTAAAAATGGTAGGGTATTTAAATGCTATAAATTCCGTTCGATGTATATGGATGCGGAAGAAAGAAAAAAGGAACTCCTTGATAAAAATCAGATGAAAGGAGCAATTTTTAAAATTAAGGATGACCCCAGGATAACAAAAGTCGGCAGGTTTATTCGAGCAACTAGTATTGATGAATTACCTCAGTTTTGGAATGTATTGAAAGGTGATATGAGCCTTGTAGGAACTAGACCTCCAACTCTTGATGAAGTAGAAAAATATGAAAATTATCATTGGAGAAGGTTGAGCATAAAACCTGGAATTACAGGGTTATGGCAAGTAAGCGGCAGAAATGAGCTTAATGATTTCGATGATATTGTTAAATTGGATACAAAATATATAGACAACTGGTCTATATGGCAAGATATAAAATTAATCTTTAAAACCATGCAGGTTGTAATTACAAAGAAAGGTGCATGCTAATTTTGTTTACATATATAATTCAAAGGAAAATTGAAATTTTCAGATTTTATTAGATAATACTTTACATACTTACTAAGAAGCCGGATGTTATGTTGTATATTAACAAAGCGCCGGCTTTTTGCATGTACGTATATTGGCTGATTTATTTACTTAAATACATATAATTATTTGTATAAAATATAAATTATCTGAAAGATAATTCTTTACCCATACACTATAATTATTATATAATAAACTAATGCTATGTTTTTTGTACAATATTACTTTGTATGGAAAAAACTATTCCATTGTGTTTTAGATTTAAATAGGTTAATCTAGAGATACAATGCAGATTTTGAAGTGCTATATCAGATTGTTATAATTAGACTTATAACTTGAAATTTACATATCAAAAAGTGAGGAAAGCAGATGAAATTAAGCTTGGCAAAACCCGACATAACTCAAAAAGAAATAGATGCAGTAGTGGAAGTAATGAAATCGGGTGTTTTAAGTATTGGGCCTCGAATAAAAGAATTTGAGAAAAAAGTTGCTGAATATATCGGCGTAAAGCATGCAATTGCTGTGAACAGCGGTACCAGTGGTTTGCATTTGCTTATACGTGCGTTGGGAATAAAAGAGGGAGACGAGGTTATAACAACTCCTTTTAGTTTTATATCTTCTTCAAATTGCATTCTGTTTGAACGTGCAAAGCCTGTATTCGTGGACATAGATCCTTACACACTCGATATTGATATAAACCGGATTGAAGAGAAAATAACCGATAAAACGAAAGCTATACTTGCAGTTGATGTTTTTGGGCATCCGGTGGATATAAAAAGATTAAGGGCCATAGCTGACGAATATGGGCTTAAGCTCATAGAGGATGCGTGTGAAGCTCTGGGATCTGAATATGACGGGATCAAAGTCGGTTCGATGGCAGACGGAGCGGTATTTGCTTTCTACCCCAACAAACAGATCACAACAGGTGAAGGCGGCATGATAGTTACTAACAGCGATGAAGTTAATGCTTTATGCAGAAGCCTCAGAAATCAGGGAAGAAGCAAATGTGGGCTTTGGCTTGAACATGAGTATCTGGGTTACAATTACAGAATGAACGAACTCAGTGCGGCTATAGGCTCTGTTCAAATGGACAGGCTGGATGAAATAATCAAAAAAAGATGCATGGTTGCAAATATGTACAATGAAGCTTTGTCCGGTATAAAGGGCATTACACTTCCGTATATATCTCCAAAAGTAACCGTAATGAGCTGGTTCGTTTATGTAATAAGGCTTGAAGATGATAAAAAACAGGCTCAGATGATGCAGCATCTTATCGATTCCGGAATATCATGCAGACCTTACTTTTCACCTATTCATCTTCAAAAATACATGGTAGAACAGTTCGGATATACTGAAGGCAGTTTTCCTGTCGCTGAAAAAGCCGGACGGACCTGTATAGCCCTTCCATTTTATAATGATATGTCTGCTGATGAGATAGAATATATAGCTGAAAAAATAAGGGAAGGCTTGTCTTAAAGTATATCAGGGATAACTGTATGTTTCTGTGATTATTTTATGATACATTTCCTGGTGTCCTGCAGCAGAATTTATCACAAAAGAGGGTACATCAGCTTCGGAGATGTAATTAAACATTATTGATGACTGAATATCCATTATGTAAACAAACACGAGATATTATAAAAATTCTGATTTTCAATGCAATTTATTAGTTGCTTAGTGTATAGATTAAATAATTTGTTCACAAAGTCAAAATAAATTTAAATAAAACGTTGATATTGAAACATCATGAATGAAATGATATAATCTACATGCTAATAATTGTACGGTTTAATATGATTGATTTTGAATTAACGTTTATGATATATATGATAAATTTAAAAATATGTTTGGCATTAAATTGATACATTCTTATTCAAAATAATATGGATTATATACCTTAATTGATGTTAATCGAACACTAAATTCTGTTTTACATTAAGTTGTTTATATGATTAATAAACCTATAAATATTTTGGAGGGATTATGTTGAATAAAAAACTCAGAAATAAATGCCTTTATGGATGTACTATAGCTATGCTGTTTGTTTTTATGATGCTTTCTGCAGGATGCAGTTTGGATAAAAATAGTAGTCCATCAACCACAAAGTATGGAACTACTTATGATGAAGTGGGAAGAATTATTGACAATGATATAAGTGAAAAAATAAGAGCTGAAGAAAGCCTGATTGCGGGACAGCTCACAATATCCGGAGATATTGTAAATGTTTCTATGGTAGCAAAGGATGATGCAAGTAAGAAGGATATAAAGTCCGTTGGAGATAAATACTTAAATATTGCTAAGAAAAAGTATAAAGATAAAAAGATATGGGTACAGATAGTGCAAAAGGATCAGAATGTGTACAACGAAAAGAAATAACATAAATACAATTCAACATAATGAATAACCGATGTTTGAATATACGCCGGATCACTTATTTTTGTAAATTAAGTAGATACCGGCTGTTTTATTATATGAGCAAATATTTACCAGGCCGGATATTCAAATTAATTTACCAATTTAAATAAACAATGATATAATGTAAATATAAAAGTCTGCAATATCTCCGCAAAAAATAAGTTAATAATTTAATAGGGGGAAGATTCTGTGAGTAAAAAAATACTGATTGTTGATGACGAAAAAAACATAGTAGATATACTCAGATATAATTTACAAAAAGAAGGGTTTGAAACAATAGAGGCCTATGATGGTGAAGAAGGCTTGAAAATGGCTTTGGAATGTAAACCTGATCTTATACTCCTTGATATAATGCTTCCAAAAATGGACGGATTTGATGTGTGCCGTAAGATAAGGCAAGCCCTTTCCACGCCTATATTAATGCTTACTGCAAAGGAAGAAGAAGTAGATAAAGTTCTGGGACTTGAAATGGGAGCGGACGATTATATTACAAAACCGTTCAGCCCCAGAGAGTTGATGGCCAGAGTAAAAGCCAATTTGAGAAGGACTGCCAGTGAGTTCGCATCCGGTACATCAAGCGGAAATATAATAAAACGAGGAAGCTTAACTATTGATGTAGACAGATATGAGGTTAAAAAAGACGGCAAAGTTCTTGAACTTACATTAAGGGAGCTTGAACTTCTGAAATTCTTGGCTTCGCAGCCAGGACAGATATTTTCAAGGGAAGTTCTTCTTGAAAAAGTATGGGGTTACGAGTACTATGGAGACTTAAGAACTGTGGATGTAACAATAAGCAGGTTAAGGGAGAAGATAGAAAACGATCAGGGAAACCCTGAATACATAATCACTAAGCGCGGTGTAGGTTACTATTTTAATAATAAATAGAGCTTAGCATGTATTAGTATAATTGATAATTTGAAATGAGTATTAAATACGTATACATTTGACATAGATTGGTACATAAACCTTAATATCTCTGTATTTTTATATCGTTTACATCTGATTCTAATTTTTAATCGTCAATTTATTAATTCTCAATTTTATTTGCGGGGTCTGAATTATATGTTAAAAAGCCTTCAGTGGAGACTGGTAAGCATATTCATTTTATTTGCAATAGTATTGATTATTGTAATAGGGGTAGTATTGAACTTCAGGGTTCAGGCATCGTACTATGAATCGTTTAAAAACGGAATAGAAAACGGTTTTGAAAACTGGGAAAATGCTAAGTGGAAGGGTGATATAAGCCTTGCCACAATGGAAGATGTGGAAGAAGCTTTAAAAAGCGGCGATGCCAGAATGTATTTTTACTTAATCAGCGACTATCGTTCATATACTTTGTTAAACAGCAATGCCAGTGAAATAATAGACACTTCATATGATTATTCAAACACATCCAAAAGCGCGTTCCTTAATCAAATTCTTACATCTAAAAATGTACTCAGCGTATTAAAAGGTTCAAAGGTCGGTGACAGCGGAAATTTGATCTATGCTGATGACAGTGCCTTTTTCGATTATGCCTGCAGAGTCAAGCTGAAAGACGGAGACTATATATTCTATTTCCGTTATGACAGGGAAGAATGGCGCAAAACCATCGATGATTTGAATAAAAACATTATGAGCAGCCTTATAGCTGCCATTGCAGCTTCATTTATATTTGGCTATGTTCTGTCAAAAACGATAACCGTACCTGTTGTAAATATAATGCATAAAGCAAAGGCTATAGCAAGCGGCAATTTCGGACAGCCCCTTTCTGTGCGTTCCCATGATGAGATCGGTGAGCTTACCAATACTTTCAACTATATGGCCAGAGAATTAAAGAAGACTATGGTGGAAATCTCCAGTGAAAAGAGCAAAGTGGAGACAATTCTGTACAATATAACGGACGGGGTAATTGGCTTTGATCTGGAAGGCAGGATAATTCATATAAACCCTGCTGCCAAAAATATGCTTGAAATTGACGATGTGGAAGGTACATTCAATGACTACTCTAAGAAATATGATTTCGGTATAACACTTGAAGATATATTATACCTTGGTTCCACAGGCAGTAAAGAAAAAATGATCAGAGTGGGAGACAAATATATAAATGCATATTTTGCATTGTATTCAGACAGAGAAAAGAATATAGAAGGTGTAGTAGTAGTACTGCAGGACAATACCAAGCAGCAGAAAGTTGAAAATATGAGGAAAGAATTTATTGAAAATGTCTCACATGAATTAAAAACTCCGCTCACATCAATAAAGAGTTATGCTGAAACCTTGCTCGACGGAGCGATGGAAGACAAGGAAACAACCAAAAGATTTTTAGATGTTATAAATTCTGAGGCTGACAGAATGAACAGAATAGTAAAGGATCTTCTGCAGCTTTCCAGCTTGGATAATATTAATAGCAACCCGAATGCCAGAATGGCGTTAAAGCTTACAAAGATATCTTTTGTGGATCTGGTTAAAAGCTGCGTTGACAGGATGAATATGGAAGCAAGGGCGAAGAAACAGAAGCTTGAATGCTATGTAATTGGGGATATACCGGACATAATGGCAGATCGGGACAGGATGGAACAGGTTGTTCTTAATATAATCAGCAATGCAATAAAGTATACACATGAGAACGGTGAAATTATAGTGTATATTGGTATTATATATAATGAAATATATATGAAGGTGTCTGATACGGGAATAGGAATACCTGAAGAAGATTTGTCGCGGGTATTTGAGCGTTTTTACAGGGTAGATAAAGCCCGTTCAAGACAAATGGGAGGAACAGGACTAGGGCTTGCCATTGCCAAAGAAATAGTTGAAGTTCACGGCGGAAGTATTTCAATAAAGAGCGAATACGGCAAGGGAACGGAAGTAACCATTAAGTTGCCAATTGTTACTGAAAATTAAACGGGATGTAATGGAATTGTAATATTATTTGTTGTATAATTAAATTAAGCAACGGAGTTTTTATTGAAGAAGAAATGGAGGTGTTCCATATTGATGAAAAAAAGTATAGCTTTCATGCTTTTAGTTATATTTTGTTTTTGCTCATTAACTACTGTAGTTAATGCTACTGGTGAACAGGATTTACCGGTTCCTTCGATTTTATATGATAAGAGTTTAAGCAGTACAAGTCAGTTTTTGGTGAAAATATTAAGACCTGAAGGAAATGAAACTGTTATTAAGAAAACGTATATTACATCAGGTATTGCCCTTCAAAAAGACCTGATTGTTCAGATATTAAGAAAAAACAATGAAGGAAATTATGAAAAGATATATACACGTGAAGGCAGAAGTAACTGGGAAATAGGGCCATCCGGATTATTTATGAAAGAGATACAGCTTAATACCGGACCTAACAGGCTTCGCATAGCTGTATATAAAAAGGGTGAAGATCCGGTACCGGGAACTAATTGCCAGATAAGCGATTTTACTGTAACGCTTTTATCTGAGAAAATAATAAATGATATTTTCAATATTAATATTTAATCGTATTATGATAAATATATAAGGTACAAATTATGAAGCTAAGGTTTGGTGAAAAGCTAAAGAATTTCGTATTAGTTCTGCTAATAATATTGAGTCTGATAAAGGTAGGAATCCTATGGAATTATTATAACCATGGGTTTCCTATTAATTTTATATATGCAATTTTACCATTTGGGGATGATGAAGAAGAAGACAGGCTTGACAGCCAATATGCTGAGCTTCTGAAGCCTTATAACATCATTATATCTTCCGGATTTGATGAGGGAAAATATATAATTAACAGGTCAGCTGATGAAGAAAACCTATGGAATGGTTTATGGTCCGATGCAAAGTCATATATGCTATCAGCAATAGAAAGCAATCCTGAGACCTATGACAAAAGTAAATGGCTGGAGGTCTTGAACAAGGCAGGATTTATTTTTGAGTATAAAACAAGTGTAGATTCCGAAATTTTTAACAAATGGGTTTTAAAAAATAAAAGCGGCTATGCAAGTACCTATAAAAGTGTCTATAAGATAGCGCTTATACCTAATGACGGTGTAGATGAAATAACTGACAATATGGTTTTATATGTGTATGACGGCAATGACAATGATGCCAAGATATATAGATATTCTTTGAAAGTCAATAAATCTCATATTGATTATATAAAATCAAGAGATGAATATAAGACTGATATCATAGACAAGTATACTAGTGATACCTCTCAAAATTACAGGTTTGCTTATGAATTGTTTAAAGATGTAGCATATATACGTCAGGATATGTTGATAAAAACAAACGACCAGTCTACAGAAATCAAAACAGTTGATAGTTATTTACCAAACGGCTTGGTAATTCAGGATTCGGATAATGCTGATATACAGTCCAGAGTATCCAATATAATACTAGGCAGTGATAAAACGAAGGGTTATGAAACCGGTGTGAGTATTGATGGTGCTATTACGGTCTTCAATATAAATAATGTTTATACTATATATAAAAACGGACTTGTCGACTATATCTATAAAAGTGCAACTCAGGAAAGCAATCGGGGGAAAATAGCCGATGCTTTTGAAAAGGCAGTCAGTTTTATAAATTCAATTAATAAAAATGAACTTTTAACGGGCGTCAAACTATATATTTCAAATATTGAGCAAAATGACGATTCTTATACTTTTTCATTTGATTACAGAATAAATGCAAACGGTCTTCCCATAGCTGTAGATGAGAACGGAATAAAGAATGCCATAGTGATAAAGGCAAACGGCAGCAGGGTACTTTCGTGCCAGTGGCTTTTCAGGGTTTTTACAGCTTCAGAAGAGGAAAATAGCTATAAGATCGCAAAATTTGATGTTCTGCTTGATGCGATTATAAAAAATAATCCCGCAATTGAGGAAGCTATAGATAATCCTGACAGTGAGTTTGTAATAAATGACATATCTCCGGGGTATATACTGAAAAATACAAATAGTTATTACACTGATAATATTAAACCTGAATGGATTGTTAATGCGGCTTCTGCGGATGATAAGCATAAGATGGTACATCTAAAAATGGAAGAGGGAATACAGGAGTAATTTATGGATTGGTCTAAAGTTAAAAATATTTTAATAATTGTTTTTATTGGCTTGAATGTTTTCCTGTTCTCTTTTGTTATAAACATAGGAGAAGGAAAGGATGTATCTGAGTCTAATTTAAAAGATGCTGAAATAGCATTGAATAAAAATGGAGTTGAATTAGAATGCAAGATTCCGTCATATGCAGATCAGGCAGAAAAAGCAGTGAAGGCCGAATACTCAATAGATCAATCTAAAGTATTCAATGTTCTTATGGACAGTAATGCAAAAGTTGATGGGAATATTGAATATAATAAGGAATATAAATATGATGAAAAAATTATTGTTTTTATAGATAAAAACCAATTCAAATATACTAATTCTAAACCTGATGACGATAATATTAATATTACATCTGTATCTCAGGCAGATAAATATATTAATCCGATTTTAAAAAAAATGGATTTATCCTTATCCGGTTTCAAATTGGATAGGTCTTTAGTTAATGAAGACGGAAGCATAACTTTGATTTATGTTGAAAGCTACAATAAAAATATAAGTATATTTGACAGCAGGATCCTGGTAAATATAAATTCGGACGGGATCAAAGAGATTCAATGTACTTTGAATAAAATAGAAGCAAAAGGTGAGCCTACCCAAACTATTTCAGCATATCAGGTATTATTAAGGAACTTTAATGTAAGCGGAACTGTCATAAAAGATATTAAGTTTGGTTACAAAGCGGAAAGTAGCGAACAAAATGCAAATATTTATTTGCCGGTATGGAGGATACGCCTGGGGGACGGCAGCGAACATTTTTTTGATGCTTTTACCGGAGATAAAATAAAATAAAATGCTGACATTTGTCTGCATTTTATTTTATTTTATTTTATTTTATACAAGTATCATTTTTTAATTTATAATGATATAATAAATTTTATGAGTGTATTTTGCTATAGAAAAGAAAGTAGGTGTAACTATTGAGTAAGCTGCTGATTAATGGGGGCAGGCCTTTGCATGGAGAGGTTTACATAAGCGGATGTAAAAATTCTGCGGTAGCTTTGATTCCTGCCGCATTATTAGTGGATGGATCTTGTACCATAGAAAATATACCGAATATAAGTGATGTAATAATACTTTTGGATATAATAAAATGCATGGGTGGCAGTTTTACATATATCGATAAAAATACTGTAACTATAGATACTACAAATATTAGTGACCATAGAGCAATATTTAACTGTATGAAAAAGTTAAGAGCATCCTATTATATGCTCGGAGCGTTATTAGGCAGGTTTGGGAAAGCTGAAATCGATTTCCCGGGAGGATGCGATTTCGGATTTCGTCCTATGGATCAGCATATAAAAGGTTTTGAGGCCATGGGAGCTAAGATAGATGTTGAACATGGGATAATAAATGCAACTTCTGAGGGATTAACCGGAGCGCATATTTATCTTGACGTGGTAAGCGTCGGAGCGACTATTAATCTAATGCTTGCGGCTGTAAAAGCTGAAGGAATAACAACTATTGAAAATGCAGCCAAAGAGCCTCATATTGTTGATGTAGCAAATTTCTTAAATGCTATGGGCGCGAATATCAGAGGTGCCGGAACTGATATTATTAAGATCAAAGGTGTTGAGAAGCTAATAGGAGGTAATGTTCATTGCATTATACCTGATCAGATAGAAACAGGAACATTTATGATAGCAACTGCCGCTACAAAAGGCGATGTTACGATAGGAAATATTATACCGAAACATGTGGAATCTTTGACAGCTAAGCTTTTAGAAATGAACGTTGGGGTAGAGCAGGGAGAAGACAGTATAAGAGTATATAATAAAGGCCCTATAAATAAAGCAAATATTAAAACCTTGCCATATCCTGGTTTCCCCACTGATCTGCATCCTCAGATGGCAGTATTATTGTGCATGGCAGAAGGGGTCAGTACTATTACTGAAGGTGTTTGGGATTTACGCTTCCAGTATGTTGATGAGCTTAAACGTATGGGGGCTAATATAAAGGTAGAAGGACGAATAGCTGTTATCGAAGGCGGAAAGAAAATAACAGGGGCTAAAATCCGTGCTATGGATTTAAGGGCAGGGGCTGCGCTGGTTATCGCTGCTCTGGCGGCAGAAGGACAGAGTGAAATAAGCGGCGTAAATTATATAAACAGAGGATATGAAAACCTGGATAAGAAGTTTGCAAGCCTCGGAGCGGATATAGTTACAGTTAATGATAATGAGTGAATTTATTAGTTCAGAGTTCAGTGTTGATAATTGATGACTGGATGCGATGTTTAAAGTAAAATGTAGACGGTAATTTTATATTTGAAGTTAAGAATTTTGCAATGTATCTTTAATTACAGGCTATATACTAATAATAGACAGGGAATTATAAATTACGAAACACAAGTAAAGTTGAAATTAGGAATTATCTGTTCAAGATTGATAATTCTAAGATTCATAAGATTCATAGTTAATATATTGTTTGTTAATTGAACAATGAACTACAGACTACGAATGATGAGCATAAAATGCGAAGCATTCCAAAAGCATATATAGGAGTTAAACCACACATGATAAAGTTTTGTACATTGTTTAGCGGTAGCAGTGGAAATTGTATATTTATCAGTACAGATAAATCAAAGATTCTTGTTGATGCCGGGATGAGCTTAAAAAAGATTACTGAGGCTCTTGAAACAATGGGCGAAAATCCATGTGAGCTGGATGCGGTCCTGATTTCCCATGAACATATTGATCATATCAGAGGTGCGGGTATATTATCGAGGAAATTAAATATACCAATATATGCGAACAGCAATACATGGAATGCTATGAAAAGTGCCATTGGAAATATTAAAGATGAAAATATAAAGTGTTTTGATACGGAAGAAGGATTTGAAATAAAAGACATTTTTATAAAGCCTTTTAGTATACCTCATGATGCGGTTGAACCGGTTGGCTTTAATTTTTTTGCCTGCGAAAAAAAGGTTACTGTAGCTACAGATATCGGACATGTTACGAATGGATTAATAAATGCGTTGGATGAAAGTGATTTTGTGCTTTTAGAGGCAAATCACGACAGAGAAATGGTGAAAGTGAGTTCTTATCCATGGAATCTTAAACAGAGGATTCTTGGAGATGACGGTCACTTGTCAAACGAAATGGCAGGTAAGGTAGTTGCGCATCTTGCTGAAAAAGGCACGAAGATGTTCATGCTCGGCCATCTCAGCAAGGAAAACAACTTCCCTGAACTGGCATTTCAGACTGTGAGCAATGAGCTGGCAAAGAAAAAAATTAAGGCAGGTACTGATGTTTTTCTTGAAGTAGCTCTGCGGGACAGGGCCAGCAGTATGGTGACGTTGAAGTAGGTAGTCATAAATGGGTAGTCTAAAAATAATTGGTAGGGAAGGCAGGAAACGCTTGTCTTGAGTGCCTTCGAAGTTTTTTCCGCTTTTGACCGATCAAATTGGGGGAAAAGCCGCTTTTCAAAATGGGACATTTCTCAGCGAGGATGACCCGCGTCAGCAGAGAAGTGTCGCATTACATTATGACCGTCGCGGAAGTTGTTAGGGTCGGTGAAAACCTTCGAATACACTGGGCTATAGAAAAACAT
>ENA-OWOZ01001990-OWOZ01001990.1-bioreactor-metagenome-genome-assembly--contig:-NODE-1990-length-16597-cov-2.990375_pt1 | contig 16597 bp, 16 predicted proteins | sample MGYA00238140_ERZ651804 | MGnify/ENA primary metagenome ERZ651804 (study PRJEB26910, sample SAMN07631232) | bioreactor metagenome | isolation source: Switchgrass digestor | place: USA: Dartmouth... | reverse complement strand
AGATACTAACTGCTCCCCTATTTCTTTGTAATATTGGCTACTTATTATTACTAAATATTCTTGATTTTTTACTAACTCTATTAGCTTTTCTACAGAAATTACTTCACAACCATTAAAAGTTCTACCAATTTTGCTTGTATCATTATCGCAATAATAGCAAATATCATATCTATCTTTCAAATATTCATAAGCTAAAATTCCTAATTTTGATGCTCCAAACAGTATTACTTTTTGATTCATATCTTTTACCTACCTTTTTTATTAGATTTATTCCCACTTAATATCTCTATCTAATATATTAGTAAATTTTTCAGCACCATTTTTATTTAAATGTGATACATCCATAAAGTCTTCATCAGTAAATAAATTTGATCTAAAATAATCTAAATATTGAAAGCTGTAGTTTTGACTAAATTCATTAAGTATTGAATGGAACTCGTCTTCTATCCTTTTAGAAAAACAATTCGTATAATACTTACTTGCTGGAAATACAACTACTATTGGCTCTATATTATGTTTTTTTAAAAGTTCCAAATATTTTTCAAATATCTTAATATTCTCTTTTACAGTTTCAGGATAATCTTTATTACAATCAATATCCGCTTGACATTTTCCTACCCTTATTCTTTCATCCAACTCTAAGTTGCTTAAAGCTTTCGAAACCCACTTATTAGTTATACTTTTATTCTTATCAAATAATTTTATTGCTATGGCATTGTTTATATCATACTGTTTTTTAAAATCCGAATTCAAGTAATCATAATTATGCGATTCTTTTAATATATCATAATATAAAGATACTTTATACTTCATCCCTGATAAAGACATATCATATTGAAAACTATAGTAACATAAGCCAATTATCACATATTTTATTTTGTTATTTGTATAATTGTAAAGAATATGCTCTACTATCTTATAGTCAAAAAATAAATCTTGGCTAGCTAAACTAAATTTTTGAATTTTTTTGCTCAATAAAGTTTCAATTACACTAGTTTCCGCATAAGATATTCCTGTTAATAAAGTTTCAATTGAATCAATATTTCTAATATAATTATCAAAACGCTTCTCAAAAGGATTATATAATATAGTATGATATTTATTAAATTGAAAAATCTTATTAATATCTAACCCCATATTAAGCAATTGATTATAGATTGTCTCATTATACTGGCTAGCAATTGCTATGTAGTCATAATCAAAGCTTTCAATTAAATTAGGGGAAACTATTTTCCTCTCATTCCGATATTTACCCCATTTTGAAGAATCATTATCTGCATAGGCAATTATATTAACATCTTTTCTCAATAATTCTTCTAATCTTTCAGCAGAACCTCCTGTACCAAATATTATTAATCTACACAAAACAAATCACCTCATGCTCGAATGTATAACTTACGCTGAAGTCTAACTATTTGTTATATTAATCTCTAGTTTTTCATTACGCTTCAATTCGGCCAATCTCAAGGCAATATCACCAATTAAGCCTAAAGCTAATACAATATATAGAAGTTGAATTTTATTAAATATCAAGAAAATAGATGTTAATATATCAATAGTACCTAAATCCATCCCTATAATAAAGCCTTTTTCCATAAAAAACTTTTTAATTCCTCTTCTTTCAATAACCTTTAACTTTCTTAACCGAGGTACTATATAATATGTTGCTATTATTGCATACAAATTGATTAATAAAATCACTAAAGCAATTAAATATATAGGTACATTTTTATAACCAACAAAAACAAAAATTAACGTATAAAAAACTCTATCATTTATACTATCTAATTTAGCTCCCAATTTACTTTTCATATCTTTATATCTTGCTAAATTCCCATCTAATATATCCAGAAACAAATATATTTGAATACATATAGCCACACTAAAAAACATCTGTTGATAGGCTAAATAAAATATAAACAAAGCAAAAAAAGAATTAAATATAGTAACAATATTAGGAGTTAAAAAAGTTCTAGATAAAATAGGTAGTATTGGCTCAACAACCTTAACAGTGTAAAAATACTCTGCTACATGCATTGTTTTATCTTTTCTTTTATACTGTTTTTCTTTCACGATATTCACTTCTCTCAACTATATTTTATATATTTTAAAACAAAGGTATTAAACATTAAATTTTAAAATATACCTTCCTAAGGCTTTATTGCTTAACTCAGATTCAAAAGCATCATAAAAATCCACTATATTTCTAATTTGTATCTCATTTAACAATAATTTCGAAATATCTCTTCTAAAATTATCATTTTGTAAAAGTATAACAGCTTTTTTAAAATCACTAATTTTACTTCTAGTAGCACCATAAAGAGATAATCCCTTTTCTAATATTTTTCGTGTATTAATCTCTACTTTCTCCTCAGCCACTCCTGTTAAAATTATACTACCTCCAGCTAATATACAATCAACTATCTCATTAATTGCGAAAGATGAAGCTTTTCCACCAACACATTCATAGGCAACAGATATGTTTTCTTTAATCATTCTTTTATCACCTGATATATAATAGGTATGAGCAGGAAATTGCTTTAACTTACTCTCATGCTTACCTACAACAACTACCTTCGCATTGCTATACATATATCTAATTACTACACAAAGAATATATCCTAAAACCCCGTCTCCCCAAATACCTATAGTTTCGTTGCCTTTTAAATTAAATCTCCTACATATTGATATCGCAACAGATATTAGTTCACTAAAAGTTGCTACTTGTAGGTCTATATTCTCTGGTATAGGAACTAAATTTTTAATTGGATAATTAACATATTCCCTCGAAAAACCATTATAATTACTAGAAGCAAATTTAGAATGAGGACAATAGTTCTCTCCTAACTCCTTGATATTGCAAATACAGCTCAAACAATTCTTTAGGCCTTTAGGGACAATGTTTGGGACTAAAACCACTTTATCTCTTATGTTAAATGTTTGAGTTTTATCTAATACTATAGTTCCTACAGCCTCATGTAAAAGGTTCATTGGATATTTAAATCCTAAAGTTCTCTTATCTCTAGCTCCTAAATAGTATCTTAGGTCAGCTTTACATATAGATGCATATTCAATCCTAACTACAGCTTCACCTTCATTACAAATGATATCATCAATATATAAATCAAATCTCCTAGGTTCAACTATCTTATAGCTTTTACCAAGCATTATACCATCTCCGTCTTACCCAACTTAATAATTGCTTTAAGTAAAAGCAAGTCATCAAATGAAGTAATTTTAAAGTTTAGTTTTTCTCCCATAACTAGGTGCACTTTCTGTCCAATGCCTAAGACTAATTGACAGTCATCTGTAGAATTTAGATTATTATTTTTAATTGCATTCTCATGAGCTTCTTTAATTAATGAATACTTAAAGCTCTGGGGAGTTTGTCCAATATATAGTTCACTTCTAGTTGGAACTTCTTCTATTGTACTTTCATCTATACTTCTAACTATAGTATCTGCACTTGGTACTACTGTATCTACAGCACCAAATTCTTTTGCCTTGCTTATGTTGTTACTAATTATTTTATGGCTAACTAATGGACGAACTGAATCATGTATAATTAAAATATCATCATCTTTACATTCATTTGAAAGAGCATTTATTGCATTATATATTGATTCTTGTCTAGTTTGTCCACCATCTACGATCCATCTAACCTTATTAATTTCATACTTCCTCAGTAATATTTTTAAATCATCTACCCATTCCTTAAGACAAACGACTGCAATACTATCTATTTCAGGATGGTTATCAAATGTCTCTAATGTGTAAACTATAATTGGCTTTCCATATATATCGATAAATTGTTTGGGTTTATCCACTATACCCATTCTACTACCTGTTCCACCAGCTAATATTACTGCTATGTTCATATGCCACCCACTCTCAAACAATATTATTTAAAATACAACAAAATCTTTAAGGTGAATATAACCAATACTTTTCAAGTAATTAACTATTTCAAATCTACCAGGATCAGACGCAGATATAACTTTAACTTTGTTTTCCTTTAGTATTTCTGGTGAATAGATTTGTACTCCTTCCAGTTCAGTTCCAATTTTACTTGCAGAACTATCAATAAAACCTGCTATATTATACCCTTTCTTTTCAATTTCTTTTTTAATCCCAAGTCCATACCCTCCTGCGCCCCAAATATAGACTGGTGAAGTAAAAAGCTTACTCACTTCTTCTTGCTTAATTCTGAAAAGTGCATTATATAATTTATCTTTTCTCTGAACTGACGTAGAATCCTTACTTACTCTAATCATTCCTAACTTTTCTGCTATATTAATCATTTTATATTCTTTCTTATTTAAATCATATAATAACTTGTAGTCTTCTGCAATTTCATAGCTTTCATCATAACCAAACTTTCTGATTATATCTCCTCTTATCATCATTAGTGAATGTGTCACACACCAAAACATATACATTCTTTCTTGAATTTCTTCAGTATTTAAAGTATCGTTCAACTGAGCTTCAAAATACTTTTTCTTACTTCTATACCTATTTCCTAATTCTACCTCTTTATTATGTGGGAAATACTCTATTTGACTGCCAACAACTGATATGTCTAAAGAATTATCTAAAACAGCCTTTTGTTTTTCAAATCTATCCAACATATAAATATCATCTGCATCTGCTTTTGCTATATATTTGCCATTACATTTACTAATTCCAAAATTTAAAGCTTTTGAAATCCCCTGATTTTTATTAAAGCTAAAAAGTTTTATTCTTTTATCCTTATATCTTTCTATCATCTCTACACTATTATCTGTAGAACCATCATTAACAACAATTAATTCAAAATCCTTAAACGTCTGATTCAATATGCTATTCATAGCATCTGTAAGATAGTTTTCGCAATTATAGACTGACATTAAGACACTAATTTCTGGCATAGAAACACCTCATTCTAGTTATATAAATACTTTTATACTGGATACATATAGTCTTCTAAAATCTTTAATCCTTTCTTATTTAAATAACTACTTACTTCCCTATAGCCTAGACTAGTTGTAATAAAAATATAATCATATCTAATCTTATCAATGTCATGAGGTTTAATAATATCTATATTTTCAATCTTTCCTTCTTTTTCTTTATCTACAACCGCCATAATATTTATCTTTTTATTCCATTTGCTTGATAGTACATAATTAATAAACATTCTACCTCCTAAACCTGCACCCCAAAGTATGACATTTTTTTTGTCCGCATCAAATAAATAATTTAGTTTACATTCAATTCTTTGCCTAATTGCAATTTCACCTTTCTCAATATTACTTTTAGATTTACTGTGTACCCTATATTTTAATAACTTCATATCAATATTTGAAATTTTATATCCTTTTTTCAATACTCTAATCCACAACTCATAATCTTCTATAACAGGATATTTACTTGAATATCTTTCTAACTTAGCAAATCTTGTCCTCATCATTACAGTAGGATGGGCAATAGGACAACTATAACTTGTCTTTATATACATATTTTCGTCATTTAATTTCTCATTGAACCACTGTTCTAGCATAATACTAGTTTTTTTATCTTCTCCAAAACTTTCAATAAATGTGCCTAATATTGCTATATCTGTATGTTCTTCCAAATATTTATACTGTAATTCAAACCTTTGGGATAATGAAATATCATCTGCATCCATCCTAGCAATATATTTTCCCTTTGCTAAATCTATCCCTTCATTTAAAGAATATACTAACCCTTTATTTTCCCTACTAATTACTTTTATTCTTGAATCTTTACATGCATATTCATTTATTATATTTAATGACCCATCAGTTGAACCATCATTAATTATAATAAGCTCAAAGCTTTCATATGTCTGATTTAATATACTTTCAATTGAATCACGAAGAAATTTCTCTCCATTATAGACAGGTAATATAACTGAAATCAAGTTATTATCCATTTTTCTCCTTCCATATCATTGATTTTTTATTAACACATCTATTTCGATTATTGATGAACATCCTATTTTGATATTTATATAGTTGTAAATTTCAATTTATTCTAATATAAAGAATTTAATCATTGTTTTCTTCATTACCTTAATAAACATATAATTCTTATTCTAAGCTAAAATCAAAAAAACTATCTTTTTCCTATTATCTCAATATTGCAGATTTTTGATTTCTTAGCTATTAATATACTATGCTAATTTTGATTTATATAATAGCAATCCTTATTTACACATAACATAAGAAAAACTTATTAGAAAATATTTTCTTTTAATATCCCTAAGCCAAGTAATTGTGACTTTATTTCGTCATAATATGTTTCGGATGCTACTACAATATAAATATCTCTTCCAAACATTTCTATCACTTGATTTATAGATACTACTTTTATTCCATTCATGCATGTATTTATCTTTTCATTTGAATTATCACATATAATGTTAGGTTTAACATCAAACTTGTCAAGTAATTTTAATATTCTATATCCTCCAGTGGATGCGGAAAAAACAATTAGTGGTTTTTGTAATATTTGCTTTGAAACTAGATACTTAACTAACAATGCTTTCCTAAGAATTTCTTCATTCTTATTATTAAAGTATATATTTTTTTCCCAGTTATGAAAGTTACTATCCAAGTAACTTAAATGCCCATTTATTGCAATATTAATAAGATTTATGCTTTCAGATTCATATATAGCACGTTTTATTAAATATAAGCAACTATCAATAATCCTTTTTTCCAACTCTTGATAATAATACTCAAATATACCATTGTCTTTAAAGTATTTCACAGTAAAAGGCCATGCATCTTCCCATTCAAATGATTTTTTATTAAAATTAGTCGTTATACTATTTTGTCTATTAATTAGATAGTAATATAAACATTCCTTAACTTGTATTATTTTTGTAGCCTTAGTTAAAACAACAGTCGTGAAAGGCAAATCATGACACTTTAAAACTTGATCATTAAAAAAAATATTATTGTCAATTAATAAGCTTTTTTTATATAACTTATTCCATACATTAGGATCTAACTTGAAAAGTAATTCCTTTTTATCCTTTAGAGTTGTAGGTTGATTTAAATCAATATCTATTTTCGCCTCACTTTTTTTGCCATCCTCATAAATTACATAGTAATCGCAAAACACATAATCAGCATTGAATTTTTTGATAGCAGTATACATTTTTTCAATCATTGTTATTTCACAATAATCATCTGCATCAATGAATGATATATATTCACCTCTAGAAATATTAATTCCGTAATTTCTAGAAAAAGCAGCACCATTGTTTTCATTATTAATAACTATTATTCTACTATCTTTATCTTTCCAGTATTCTAATTTTTTTATAGTTTTATCTGTAGACCCATCATTAATGAGGATAATTTCTATATCTTTAAACGTCTGAGTAACTAAGGATTCTATACATCTATCTATATACTCATATACATTATAAACGGGTACAATTATACTTACTTTTGGCATACTAAAACCTCTTTCATTATTTATTAAAATTTTCCTATATTAAACATCGATGATTAAAAGTGCCTAATTACATTTGTTCTTTGCTGTTATATTTGTTTTATTTATTTTGCAAATTAGAAGGGGAGGGGGGAGAAAACATAACGCCGGCTTTTATTTAAGCCGGCGGATACTTTGGTGGAGATGGCGGTAATCGAAACCGCGTCCGAAAATCCATTCCCGCAACTTTCTACGAGCGTAGCCGTTTATTTAAACTTCCCCTCGACCGACGCCAAACGGCAGGCTTCGGTGTCGGGTAGTTCCATTATTCATGACGGACTATGGAACACTCGTCCGTTCACGTTCACCGCTAGTCGACGCCTTTATCCGAACCGCGGTAGTTTCGGTAAAGACGGCTGCTTATACTTTAAGCAGCTGCTAAAACTCTATTGTTCTCGTTTATTTTTAAACTGCGGATTTTATAGCGGGCCCGCACCGCTGCTCGCTTATCACGGTTCAGGATCCCCGTCGAAATCCTTTCATCCCCATTTTTAAGCAGATGAAAGAGTTTAGTCTTAAAACCGTCTTTCCTTAAAGGCGCGTTCGATTTCTCGTTCAGATGCTTTTTTAGCTTCAACGGCTCTTTTGTCGTAAAGTTTTTTACCTTTACAGAGCCCGACCTGAACTTTAACGCGTCCTTTTTTGAAGTATACCGACAATGGTATTATTGCATAACCCTGCTGTTTTGTCAATCCGTAAAGCCTGGTAATCTCTCTCTTATGCATAAGCAGGCGCTTGACCCTAAGGGGGTCCCTGTTAAATATGTTTCCATGCTCATAGGGCGAAATATGCATATTATTTACAAAAATTTCACCGTTTACTATTGAGCACCAGGCGTCTTTGAGATTTACCCTTCCTTGCCTTATGGATTTGACCTCGGTGCCGAAAAGCTCGATGCCGGCCTCGTAGCTTTCCTCAACAAAATAATCGTGAAAGGCTTTTTTGTTTGTAACAACCGTTTTGATAGCTTCCTTACTCATGTTGCCCTCCTTTCTTTGAGGCTACATAACCTCCGGAGCGTCAACCTTCATCATATTAAGAATATTTTTCATAACATCCCTGACCGCAATGCAAAGGCAGAGCCTTGCCTTGAACAAATCCTTATCCTCCACATCAACCCTGTTGGCGTTGTAGAACTTGTGGAAGGCGGTAGCAAGGTCGATTGCGTATTTTGTAATCCTCGACGGGTCAAGATTCTTTGCGGCAAACTCAATTTCTTCGGTGAGAGACGCGATGTGCTTGATAAGCTCCCTTTCCTCGGGAGTATCGAGAAGCTCGAACTTAGGCTCGGTCTTTATTTCATCAAGTCTTGCGCTGACCCTCTTAATAATGCTGCAAATCCTCGCGTGGGCATACTGGCAGTAGTAAACGGGGTTCTTTGAGGAGTTCTCGACAGCCAGGTCAAGATCAAAATCAAGGTGAGTGTTAGCTTCTCTCAGATTGAAGAAGAACCTCGCTGCGTCAATCGGAACCTCCTCAAGGAGAGTCACTAGGGTAATAGCCTTGCCGGAGCGCTTTGATGCCTTGACAACCTCGCCGCCTCTGACAAGACGCACCATCTGCATAAGAATTACAATGAGCCTTTCGGGGTCAATTCCGATTGCCTGCAATGCGGCTTTGAGCCTCGGCACATAGCCGTGATGGTCCGCGCCGAGAATGTTTATGGCCCTGTCGAAGCCTCTTTCGACCAGCTTATTATAATGATATGCAATATCCGGAACAATGTAAGTGGGAATTCCGTTTGACCTGACAAGCACAAAATCCTTGTCGCAGCCGAATTTTTCTGCCATGAACCAAAGCGCGCCGTCCTTTTCGTAGGTGTAGCCGCTTTCCTTTAAAAGCTTAAGAACCCGCTGAACCGAACCGTTAGCGTGAACGGTGCTCTCGCGGAACCAGTTGTCGTATTTGATGCGGTATTTCAAAAGGTCCTCTTCAAGGGCTTTAATGTTCTTGGGCAGAGCAAAGTCGATAAGAGCCTTTTTTCTCTCCTCGTCGGGTACATTAAGATACTTGTCCCCGTACTGCTCATAGAAAGCCTTTGCATGGTCGATGATGTCTTGTCCGAGATAAGCGTCCTCGGGCATCTCAATCGACGGGTCAAAAATCTGCCTATATCTAATATCAAGGGAGAGACCGAACTTCTCTATCTGATTGCCGGCGTCGTTTACATAGAACTCCCTTTCAGTGCGGTAGCCCGCCCAGATAAGAATCTCCGACAGAACATCGCCCAGAGCGCCGCCGCGGGCGTTGCCAATGTGCATGGGACCGGTGGGGTTGGCGGATACGAACTCCACCAGCACGCTTTGGCCCTTGCCTATGTCGGAATGTCCGTACTGCTCCTTTTTCTCAAGGGCGTCCTTCAATATATCGGAATAGTAATCGGAATTGAGCCTGAAGTTTAAAAAGCCTGGACCCGCTGTTTCGCAGCTTGCGATGTATGTTCCGTCTGTGACAATGCAATCCCTAACAATCTCCGCAATCTTAACGGGCGCCATTCTGAAAACCCTGGCGGACGCCATGGCGGCGTTGGTGGAATAATCGCCATGGGCGCTGTCGGCGGGAACCTCGATAATTACGGGGGCGTGCTCGCCCTCGGGAAGCAAGCCCTTTTCAATAGCGGTTTTAAAAGCCTTTTCTACAGCCTCTACAATCTGATTCTTAGCCTTTTTAACAACTATGCTCATCTTTCAAATTCCTTTCGGATAATGCTAAATTACAGAGAATTCAATGGTCATCTCGTTTTCGGAGGCAAAGCCCGCGTTAAAGTCAAGGGTGTAGTTAAGTCTCAGGACGCCGCCGTTTTCTGTGACGGTTGACTCAACGGACTTGCCGTAAATGCCAAGCATAAACTCGCCGTATGGCGTTTCATAATGGCAGTTGTGCCTGCTGTTTTGCTCAATGATGAATTCAGAGTTAAAGTCGCCCTGTCTTATGAGGGTGACGGTTTTTTTATTTACTCTTATCGTGGTGTTGCTTTTTGTGTTCTCGTCAAATAGCTCAATGTAATTTAGTGTGTAGTCGTTTTCGTTTCCTGTGAAGGTGCCCTTTGTGGTGACCTCGTGATTTTCCACCATCTGCGGACCTTCGCTTTGTATATTGGTAATCCTGATTACAACATTCTTCTTCATTTATATACTTTACCTAATCCTCTGCTTTCTGATTTCAGCTATTTGCCTTTAAGGGCGATTTTTAAAAGCTCGTTGATGAGCTCGGGGCAAGGAAGCCCCGCATGCTCAAAGAGCTTGGGATACATGCTGATTGATGTAAATCCCGGTATCGTGTTGATTTCGTTGAAAAGGAGCCTGCCGCTGTCCTTGTCAAGGAAGAAGTCTACCCTTGCAAGGCCTCGTCCGTCAAGAGTTCTGAAAACCTTTTCTGCAAGCCGTCTTAATTCATTGGAGGTTTCCTCGCTGACGGGAGCGGGGATGATTAGTTCGCTGTCGTCGCTTATATACTTTGCCTCGTAATCGTAAAACTCGTTTTGGGGTCTGATTTCACCGACCACGGAGGTTCTTACCTCCTGCATGGTGCCGAGTACCGAGCACTCAAGCTCCCTTGCGTTTATAGCCTCCTCGGCGACTATCTTGCAGTCGTGCTCCAAAGCCAGCTCTATCGCCTTCTTTAAATCCTCTCTTGTTTTAGCTTTGGTGATACCCACCGATGAGCCGGCATTGGCGGGCTTTATGAATACGGGAAGACCGAGTTTATCAATAATATCAGCGATTATTCCCTCGGAATTTGACGAATACTCGAAGCTGTTAAACGACAGCCATTTTGCCTGGGGAATTCCCGCGGCGTCGGCAACCAGATTGGTAAAAGCCTTATCCATGCATGCCGCGCTTGACAGAACGCCGCAGCCCACGTAGGGTATGCCGTATATCTCAAAAAGTCCCTGAATCGTGCCGTCCTCTCCGTTTTTGCCGTGCAATACGGGGAACGCGGCGTCAATTTTGATTTTCTCCTTAACAGAGCCGTCATTATCGAAAACCAAAAGCTCCCTTGAGCCGAACTCGGAGGAGAAAACCGCGGGATAGGTTTTGCCCGATGAAATCCATTCGTTATTCGGGATTAAATCCACGCTGCCGTCATAGTACAGCCAGCTACCGTCCCTGGTGATTCCCAAGGTATATACATTGTATTTATCCCTTGGAATGTTCCTTATTATACATTCCGAGGAGCGAAGCGACACTTCATATTCGCTTGACTTGCCGCCGAAGACTACAAGAATATTATTCAAATAAAACATCTCCCTGGAGATTGACCGTTTTGCGGCCATAGCATAATCATTAATAAATATAATCGCGTAAATTAAATAATAGCACAATTAAGGCGAGGTTTGCAATCGAATTTATGCATTAACTTCCATTTTCGCTCGACAGCTCGTTTTGAGGGAATTCGACAAAACAAGACAGGACCTGCACTTGCGCACAACGGGGAGCATATAATGTATTACCTGTCATTATACACAAATTTGGGCGGAAAGAGAATTCTGTTTTAAGCGGAGTACTTTTTTCGTTACGGGGGGCTATTATGCTGCAAGCACTTATTGATTTTATTGCCGCGAATATTCTGTACTTAACACTTCACCTAAATAACTACGGAGCCTTTCCGCCGCCGCTCAAACCCTCGGAAGAGAAAATGTACTTTGAACGGCTGAAAAACGGCGACGAGGAAGCGAGAAAAATCCTGATAAAGCACAATCTAAGGCTCGTTGCCCATATTATAAAAAAATACTATTCCGGCTGCGCTGAGCAGGATGACCTGATATCCGTCGGCACCATTGGTCTGATTAAAGGAATTAACAGCTTTAATCCCGACAGAGGCATCAAGCTCGCTACATACGCCGCAAGATGCATAGAAAACGAGGTTTTTATGTACTTCCGTCAGGAAAGAAAGGGCATGCAGGATATTTCCCTGTCGGAGCCTGTTGAAACCGACGGCGAGGGCAATCCGCTGACGCTTATGGAAATTATCAAAGTTGACGACACGATTGTCGATGACATAGATATTAAACTCAAAGAGAAAATGCTTAAAAAATTCGTGGAGGATATACCAAACGAAAGGGATAAGACAATTATCATTTTAAGATACGGGCTTAACGGCGGCAAACCCATGACCCAAAAGGAAGTCGCCAAGCAGCTGAATATTTCGAGGTCCTATGTTTCAAGAATTGAAAAAAGAGTCCTGAAATACCTGAACAGAAAATTCGAGACCGAAACCTGCATTTAAATATAAGGCGAATCGGGCTGTGCAATGCTGCACAGCCCGATTTTTTAAAGGATGTATAAAAGAGACGGAAAAGAAGGACGCAAAATATAGTACAAGCTAAAACATAAGAAGGGCGTCGGGGCTGACTTCGTTAAAAAGTACAGCGATTACGATAGTTATAAGGGTAACCCCCAAAACTATAAGCGTGGGAAGTATGTTTGACTTTCTCTCTAAAAATGCTTTCATCGCTGTATCCCTCCTTGTTGTTTGCAAGTTAATTATAGAATCAATTTCCGCCAAAGTACACTAAAGCAAATTTACAAAATGACTACAGATTTGTAATCTTTACAGGCAATTTATTACAACTCTGAAATATGTGACTTTTTTAGACAAAATTCAAAGAATCCGTTACTTTAAAGGCCTTTGTATAAATAATGCGAAAAAATGCATAAATTTAAAAAAATATTTGATTTTTTGGCTTTTTGCTAGTATAATATGGTATGATTTATTTAAAGTCAGTGTATAAATGCACTGAATATATTCATCAAAGGAGTTATACATATGAAGAAAATGCGTAAAGTTCTTGCAGTATTGATGATACTTACACTTCTTGTCACAGTATTCGCAGGCTGCAAAAAGCAGGACGACAACGGTAAAGAAACCGGTACCACTGAGAGCACAGCGGCAGAAACATCGCCCATTCTCCAGAAGGATGTTATAGTAGTTGGCACAAACGCCGAGTTCCCGCCCTTTGAATATCTGCTTGACGACGGCGTAACACCCGACGGCTTCGACATTGCTCTTATTAAGGCTATCGGCGAGAAGATGGGCAAGGAAGTAAAGATCGAGAACATGGATTTCGACGCTATCCTTGCGGCTATCGGCAACAAGGTTGACATCGCAATCGCAGGTCTTACCGTTGACGAAGAAAGACTTCTTCAGGTAGACTTCTCCGATACATATTTCACCGCCGTTCAGAGCATTATAGTTAAGGAAAACGACGACACAATCAAGTCCGCAGAGGACCTTAAGGGCAAGAAGATCGGCGTTCAGCTCGGAACAACAGGCGACCTCATCGCAACAGATGACATCGAAGGCGCAACAGTCGAAAGATACAAGAAGGCTATCACCGCGGTTCTTGATCTTTTAAACGGCAGAATCGACGCAGTGCTTATCGACAGCGCAACAGCTAAGGCACTTTCCGCTGCCAACAAGGGCACAAAGGTTATCGAAGGCGACTTTGAGCCCGAGCACTATGCAATCGCTCTCCCCAAGGGAGATACAGCACTGAAAGATTCCATCAACAAGGCTCTTAAAGAGGTCAAGGAAGACGGCACATTCGATGAGCTCCTTGAAAAGTACATTGAATCCGGTGAATAATCGGAAAATTTAAAAGCACTGGGGCGCATTCAAAAACCGAGTGCGCCTCTTTGATTTGGAGAGTAGTATGAACCTATATTTTTCCACAATTGCACTGGCAATGCCAAGCTGGATGGAATCAATAAAGCAAGACTTTTATATCAGCTTTATTTCAAACGACAGATATATAGTCTTTGCGAAAGGCTTATTGATGACATTGCGGCTGACATTCTTTGCTGCAATATTCGGCATAATATTCGGCGTTCTTTTTGCCCTTATGAAGCTGTCACGCACCAAGAAGGGCAAGAGGACCGTCTTTTCGGTTTTCGCAAGCATTTACATTGATGTCATCAGAGGAACGCCCGCAGTATTGCAGCTTCTCATTCTCTATTTCGCCGTTCTGCCCGCAACAGCCAGCAAGGAGCTGGCGGCGGTCATCGCTTTCTCAATAAACAGCAGTGCCTATGTTGCGGAAATCGTCAGAGCGGGCATTCAGGCGGTTGACCACGGTCAAACCGAGGCGGGACGCTCACTGGGACTTTCCCAAAGGCAGACAATGACCTATATAGTAATACCGCAGGCTATGAAGAACATCCTGCCCGCATTGGTAAACGAGTTTATCGTGCTTTTAAAGGAAACCGCGGTCGCGGGCTATATCGGAGTTATGGACCTTACAAAGGTCAGCGACTTTGTCGTAAGCCGAACATTCATAGCATTTATGCCCCTTATCGGCACAGCGGTAATTTACTTTACCATAGTTAAAATTCTTTCATTCTTCCTCGGCAAGCTGGAAAGGAGGCTGCGTCAGAGTGATTCGCGTTGAAAATCTAACCAAAAACTTCGGCAGCCTTGAAGTTCTAAAGGGCATCAACTACGAAATCAAAAAAGGCGAAAAAATAGTCGTGGTAGGTCCCTCAGGCTCAGGAAAAAGCACTTTCCTGCGCTGCCTCAATCTCCTTGAAAAGCCTACCTCGGGCAAGATTTGGTTTGAGGACCAGCTTATCACCGACCCCAAGGTAAACATCGACAAGATAAGAACTCAGGTGGGAATGGTATTCCAGCAGTTTAACCTTTTTAACAACTTAAAGGTTCTTGACAATATTACCTTAGCCCCCGTAAAACTGAAACTCCAAACCAAGGAAGAGGCGCAGGAAAACGCTATGCGCCTGCTTGAAAGGGTAGGACTGTCCGACAAGGCATACGCCTATCCCTCACAGCTTTCGGGCGGACAAAAGCAGAGAATTGCGATAGTTCGCTCACTTGCGATGAACCCCAAGGTAATGCTTTTCGACGAACCCACAAGCGCTCTTGACCCCGAAATGGTGGGCGAGGTACTGTATGTTATGAGAGAGCTTGCCGAAAGCGGAATGACAATGTTTGTCGTAACCCACGAAATGGGCTTTGCGAGAGAGGTCGCCACAAGGGTGGTCTTTATGGACGAGGGTCAGATTGTGGAGGAGAAAACCCCCGACGAGTTCTTCACAAACCCCGAAAGCCCAAGGCTCAGAGACTTCCTCGCAAGAGTTTTATAACAACAAAGGTATGCAGAATTCCTGCATACCTTTTTAATTTAATAATATTGTTTTAAACTTATGAGTTTAATTGTAATAAGAAATTAGCTAATATGCCGTTATAATTATTCCATTTGTTTACTAATTGTAGCAATTGATGCTTGTATAAAGAAAGATCAATCCCAAGTATTTTTAAAAGAATGATTCTATACAAATATGATATTTTAACCAAATACAGGATTGATTGTTCACCAGTTAAATATTTATCTTGTTGGTTACTTATTGATTGGTCACCAGTTAAATGTTTATCTTGTTGGTTCCTTTTTATGTGCATTATACGATGTCTTGTATTTTTAAGTATTTTGAAAAATTCCCCTTGATTATTATTTAGTTCTAAGGAGAATATTTCCGTACCAAAATTTGTGATAACTGCTTCAATACAATTAATTATTGAAATTTTTCTGCTATCTTCAGTTTGTAATTTGCGTATTTGCTCTTGTTTCTCAGGTGGTAAATTGCACAATAGTTCACTATCATATTTTTTTATCAGTTCAACCATTGATTCGAAGCTTTGAATAAGATAGGCACACTTTACATCACAGGGCAATTTAATTTTTGAAAGATTATATAGCACTACCTGATGAACAATGTCTAAATCGCTCTCTAATTCTAGCCATTTTTCAATGATATTTGGTGATAAATAGTCATAAAAGTTTAAAAACTCGGGGTTGAATAGGTAATGGCAACTATCTGTTTCATAATATGCAAGTCTTCTGTTTAAGCTTTCAGTGGAATATAAATCATATTCTTTCTCATTCTCTTTTTGTCCTTCATAGTTTAATTTGATTAGTGTAAAAAACCTACCCTCAAAAAGCATCAAAAGTTTTTCGAGGCTAAACAGCAAGGCAGAAATTTCACTGAGTTTGATAATTTTTGAAGAAGTTAAGGTTATCTTTCTGTACCTTGCCTGATTAATCTTTACATGAATATTACTGTCATTGTAGTTAAAGTCT
>ENA-OWOZ01001987-OWOZ01001987.1-bioreactor-metagenome-genome-assembly--contig:-NODE-1987-length-16632-cov-6.821987_pt1 | contig 16632 bp, 13 predicted proteins | sample MGYA00238140_ERZ651804 | MGnify/ENA primary metagenome ERZ651804 (study PRJEB26910, sample SAMN07631232) | bioreactor metagenome | isolation source: Switchgrass digestor | place: USA: Dartmouth... | reverse complement strand
GGAAAGCCGTATGCGGGAAAATCGCATGTACGGTTTGATGAGGGGGCGGTGGAAACCCCACTGCTCTACTCTATCAAGGGTTGAGAAATAAAACGCTAAAAATGTTTAAAAATAAAGGGTTTCCAGACATTGAATTTTTCTTTCGGCTGTTTAGCCTGAAGTGACAATGTCAAGAAACCCTTATTTTTATTGCTTGCGGGAACATATCAACCGCCCTGAAAGTGATAGGGTTGAGTTGACAGATTAGATAACGGCCTTTTTTCATAGGGGTTGAGTTGACAGGATAGATGTATATGTAAAGAAGCTGTCTCAGTCTGTCAATTTGGTCAGAATTGTTTTATACATAGCAAAAAACGCCTTGCTCTAAACAAGACGTTTTCAGGAACTCCTTCCACACATGGTGAATGAGCTAATTACACTATAGCATATTCTCAGCTTTTGTCAAGAGGAAAATTAAATTTCCCTGAAACGCGTTTCAAATCTTATTTTCTCCCTTTCTCATTATTATTATACGCAAGGATATGTAAAATGTTTCATATTGTTTGGCTTCTAGAGTACTTTTGATAATGTTGAAGTTTTTTCCTTAACGAGTGATCTTGGTCGAAATAAAACGACGTAATAAGTAAGCAGTAGTTCTCACGACGTTCAACAACAACCATGTACCTTTCTTCTTCGAGAAGCAAATGAACTCTCTGATATGTTCCCTTAGGTGCTGGTTCTGCCCAAAATTTGACACCCTCACAAGTGGTGCACTGTGAGGGATCACAGTTGTAATTCTCAATAAAACTTCTTACCCATCGTATTCTCTCACAACGCCGAAAATCTGGTACACGCTCTCCCTTTTTGAGATAGTCCTGACAGGTTACATGGAAAAATGCTTCTTCTTTACCAAACTCTACTGGATGTTTTCTGATATTGACCTGCTTCCCTTCAAAATAAGGCTTGGAGTCAATAAAATCCTTTTTAAATATATCATAAAGCGCATCCTGGTATCTATTCCAATCATTTTCATAGTCTTCGAAAAATTCTAGGCATGGCAACCAGCACAGCTGTTCTATAGCCACTTTTCCATCACCTCGCGTTCCAGAAGAACAGATTGAACTTGTTTTCCCTTAGAAGAGTGCTTCTGTCTAAAGAGTATCCAGATCTTTTTTTTATTAATTTTATTATTTCAAGCTTGGTGTCACTCTTTATATGTCCTTCAGAGAAAATCCTATTGTTATAACCCAGAGCACCGATAAGAATGTCAACAATTTGCATTATTTGCACCTCATCAGAATGTATAGGCTGTAACTTTTTTATAATTTTTGTGCTAAAATCATACATGGAGTTACAACAGACTTCCCTCAGTTTCTTAGCTTTGCTGTTGGTATGTGTGTCCTTGATATCGATGTATATATCATAGCGATCGCTAGGAGAAAGGATCGCTTTTAACATTTCAAAATACATCTTATAATACCATAAATCATGTGTCTGGTTAAACCGTTCATGATCAAGCAGGGCTTTGTCAGGAATGACCAAACCTCTGAAATGTAGATCTGCCTCGTCAAAGAAGTAATTGACTAAATCTTCATATACTTGAGCTTTCGCTGGACTTATTTTCGTCCATTTCAATTCCAATTTTGTTGATATTCCATTTCTGTGCTTAATCTGTCGTATCCTCTCATTAACTTTTCTAACACAGTTATGAGGACACCAAACTGCTCCAAGAACCATGACATTTATACCATCATGTTCCAGATGACAGCTTTCATCACAATAGATGTTGTAGTCAACCATGAAGCGCACCTCCTTTGATAGTTGCATAAAGCTATATCAAGTTAATCATCAAAACCAAAAGACCTAACTCTAAAAGTTCGACAGTTTTCTGAAACCGTCCGAACTACCTGTTGTGGGATACCCTCAGGGGCAGTTACATTTAGTTCAAGTGATATCTCCACTTGAGCTCCATCAATAGACGTCAGGTGACTGATGACCTCCTCAACGAGTTTCTGAACATCGCGCCCGATCCGAGTTGTATCAAGCTGTGCGGACATATAGAAATGCGTGTTCTTTGGCGCTTCGGATACAGGAGGCTCTCTAAAAACATCGGGATTATTATTGTTAGGTAATGGATATGTTGCATCGGCATTTAAGCTTGGGGTGTAATCTCCATTACTATGTGTTGGAGTAGCTGTTGTAGCCGCTTGCCTACGTTCAGATTCTTCTTGTAGTTGCTTTTGAGCAATATCAATTTTTACAAGATAACCTGAGCGCTCAATTATACCGACGTATTGGTTGAACTTTAAGTCGATATAGCGTGTACCGTCAAATCCAGCTGCATATGCAAAATACTCCGTAGAATTCAAACCTGTGCGTATTGCTTCCTCTAAGACACTTTCATTCGCCAAACGAGGTAAATAGCAGTAGGTACATAGGTAATCCCAAAGCTTTTTTATTGAAATGTTGTCAGATTCACGCCATAGTATATTGTCTAGTTCCATCCTGAGAAGAGACGGAGCCCACCGGTTGATAATAGCCTCGTTTTGGATCATCTTCTTGGCAGCTTTGGATATTATGCTTTCGTTGCCGCCACTGATTCTAATGGTATCCCAGATGATAGTTTTCATATCGACACTTTTATCGATGTATGGCACTAAAAGCCAACAATATGCTTCCTTAATTCTAGCATCCACTGTTTCATTGCTTCTGCGGAGATTATTCTCAGTTTCCCTATTCTGGGCAGCATCAAGTCCTAAGTCTTCACTATCTTCCTTCACTGAACGCCATGCAAGAAAGCGCTTGACTTCTTGCTTGAGCGAGTTCATCGCATCTTGATCAGGGGCGACAAAAGCCAACATGTTACGATATATTCGTGGAGTATTACCTCTATTATTTAAAATGTCTACAGCAGTGGCAAGTGCACGATTGGCTTGGTTAGTTGCTTTATATTCATCAACAGGGCGTAGCACCACCAATCTTGCCGATTGTTCATCTGGCACATCTAGTGATGAATTTGGACAGATGTGGATGCCAGCAAAAGGCTGCTCTTTGCGCAAACCACGAAGTCGTGTTTCAATTTCATATTCAACATCTGATGATGGAATTTGCGTGGCGCGGTCTTCCACCGTTTTTCGGAGCGTAGGCCGAGTATCATACCAATAACGGTCACCAGAAGGATTTGTGTAAAGATAAGCGAGTGACCGCTGTAATGTTTCAAGCGCGTCATTGAAGTCAGCAATATTTTCACCAGGCTGAACTACTCCAAGTCGGATACGAGATGCTTCAATTCCGCGCACATTCTGCTCACGGACAGTAGGAGCACTTCCTAGCATAATAGTTCTTGCTACACGCCGAGCAGCAAGCTTTCTTCCGTAACGCGGAGTTGACTGATCCTTTTGATATGGAATCGAGGTTTTACCGTCTACCTCGCGGTCGACGAGGGAATTCCAGCCTTCAGATAAATGCCGTGTCAATTCGTCACGGACATTCGGCACGTCTAGTGGGATAGAGCCAGGCATAATCATCAGACTCATGTCATTTCCCATCCAAAGCTCATGGATTACCGCTGCCATCAAACGCAGTACACCACGTGTTCTTTGAAATCTATCCAGTGTTGCCCAATCTTCATAGAGCCGATCAAACACTTCGGGATGAATAGGATAGCATGAAATCATCCGGTTTCTATACTCAACCTCACCAGCTTCTATCGGGAAATCACCTTGATTTTCATAATACATTTGACTGAACTTAGCACAAACAGTATCGCGTGCAGCAGGGTTTTTACAGTCAAGGAATAATCTTCGGCGCACGATTTCAAAACCTTCATTGGCAGCGACTGGCTTCCAGATGGATTCCATACGCCCGAAAGTATGCTCTATCGTTTCAAGCGCAATTTTCCCAGCCTCGCCACCAATCTCAATATCTGATTCTGGAATGGAGGCAACTACAAGGCTATTTTTACTTGCACGCGCAGCTTCAGTTACTTCCTGAATGAATGATATGAAATTGTCAAATGTCCCAGCGGGCAGCCCATTAGCCCCATATATTTTCTTAGCATAAGCTACAAGCTCGTCCATCAGTATTAAACATGGCGAGCAGGCGTCAAACAAGTTTTTTAGTGCCACCGAGCCAGGGGAAACGCCTTTTTTATCCGCTTCCTTAACAAAATCATACAGTTTCAGATTACCAGCAGATTCAGCGAGTTGCGCGGCCATCTCACCCCAAAGAGTATTGATTGTTATACCGGGCATATTGTTAGGGCGTTTACTCTTAGTGGGATCAAGCGCAGTACCTACTAAAACAGCTACATTTGCTTTAGGAAGAGTGGCAACGCCCGCCCTCTGCAAAATAGGTTTAACATTCGGAATCTTTTCCAAGGGAACTCGACCACGTAACATATGATAAAGAGCAAGCATACTATGAGTTTTACCGCCACCGAATGCAGTCTTTAACTGAATAACTGGTTCTCCATCCTTTCCACATATACGACGAAGCGATTGCTCAAGTAAGCCTGCCATACCTTCTGTAATATAAGTACGAGCAAAAAATTCAACGGGATCGCGGTATTCATATGCGCCTTCACCTCTGGCTACCTGCGCAAGGTCAGCAGCGAATTCTGCGTTCTTATAGCGACCTTGTGCAACATCAGGGTGTGGCTCGATAACATCACGCCAGCTGGGAAGCCCAGATAATGGCGTTCTGTCAAGAATACCATAGTTTTTGCTCTTTGTGATGGCGGGAGCATTTTGAATCTCTGTGATCGTAGTTGATCCATTAGCAGAGCCATATCGCAAAATACGTAGTAAGCTGCGAATTTCCTCTGCACTTTCAGCGTCTATCTGTTCACACAAACGTGACATTGTATCAAGAGCGCGCCAGGTATCGTCATTAGAGAAGTCCTCTCCACCAAGGTGCGCCAGTTTGTTCCGCACACCGATTAGTTCCTTGGCCCAAGTGCGATGGTCAATGGATAGCTTTTTGCGGAAAACGGTATTCCAATGCAGATCAAACAAAATAAGACACCGCTGGATATCCAATGAGTCTACTAGTTTACCCCAATTCCCCGACAGAGGTAGATCACGTTTTTGCTCGTCATAAAGCTTATCTATGACAGCATCATTCCACCAGTCTTGTCCAAATTCATTACCAAGTTCACGAGCAATGTAGGGAGCTAACGCACTCAGCAAAATACGAAACCCCTGTGAAATTTGTGTATGATTGTTTCCCATGTAATCCCCTCCATTTAGATATCTGCATCAAAAAGCGTCATTTGCTTTGCATTATTTATTTGTGCCTTAAGTTCTGCTGCTTTGGATTGTATATCTGGCCACGCAATTACAAGTGAATTATAGGCATATGCTTCGCCTGCCCATCCCTTACGTTCTGCTATAGTGAATAAGCGGTAAGCAAGAGCTTTTGCATTTTCTGCATTGGAGCTGAACATATCCGCGATAATTTTTGCTGCAGCAACAATACCACCCGTTTCAATGGCTCGGGTTAATTGCTGTGTTAACAACCAAATAATTTGCTCTTGACTGTCCACTTTTTCAGGGATTTCTTCCCGGGTCAGCAGACGCACTAAACCCTTTTGAGCATAGAGAATACCTCGTCTAGCTAGCTTTTCAACCGATGTATTTTTTGCCCGCGCCAGTACATCTGCTTCTCCAAATTTTACTTCGTTAAATGCATATTGAGAAAATAAGTCAACGCAGAAACGACTGTCGCGGTCAAGTTCACCGTCCTGCTCTGAAAAATAAAGGTCAAGTTCTTGGTTAATAATTTGCAGTGCGCTTCGAACACTCATTGGAGAACCGTCTGCCTCAAGCACTTTTGAAAATCTGGAATATACACCCATTCCAGGGCCGATAGCTGACTGTGCTAAATCCACTGGCGCTATATTGCTTGCCTGTAATTTCTGTAAAGCGGGTCTTAATTCGCGTTTAAGAGCATTTATAAAGTCACGGCGTGTACAAACAGGAGCATCAGCGGGGCGCTTGCGACATACTAGGACGATAGAGGAAGCAAGAGCATTAGCTTCTTTATTTCGAAAACCTCCTGAACGCTCTGTCCTCATCGGCCAAGTACCCGTTATAGAAAAACCTGACTGTATCATCGCAGAAAGCATTGTTTCCCAACCAGTTGAGGCTTCAGACTCATTTTCATCTGTTTCCTTTTGCTTATATGCATAGTAGACTGTCACAGGTATATCATTACGCGCATAGTAATTGATTTGTGTGAATGTCTGAACCATACCATTCTCAAAAAAATCCCGAGCCTTATCCATATTACCCTCAAAACGATACGGATTAGCTATTAGCTCTTCTGCTTTGGGAACAAGCATAGTCCGAAACAGTTCCGGGTATGTTTCTTTAAGTGATTGCCGTAGCCAGATATAGAAGAAATCAGATAAATCAGCATAGCTAATGTTATCGTAATATGGCGGATCAGTCGAGATCATTATATTTCGTAACCCAATATCAGTTCGTGCATCATTTTGTACTGCAACACTGTTCGCAACGCCGTTAATCGGGAGATTTTTCATTGCCAAAGCAATCCATTCAATTGCACCACTCCAATTGCCAGTTGAAGATGAAAATGGGTTGCTTTCTGCAAAGTCCCAAACCATAGGTATAGCTTGTCGTCCAAACACTTGAACGATAAAATCACCACCCCATGTATTGTTAGAAGAGCAATAATTAGCTTCCCGGTCTACGGCAAACGCCAAATAGACTCCAACAGCTTGTGCGTAATCCTTGCTACCTCCATCAATTATTATTTGCTCTTGTGCCTCCGCAACAAGGCTACTAAAGGTCGTTAATGCCGTTAATTGGCGGTTTGTAAAAAGCGAAGAAAATCTTGACATACCGTAATTGGGTGTTTTAAAATCGCGCGGATTGTTAGGAAGTTCAGCGTCTGGATATTCAGTTGGCTTAGCGACCTTCGCTATTGTAGCCTGTAAATCGTCAGGTGACAAAAAAACTCTACCATTTTTTCCTTCTGCAATTATTGCTATTAGTCGTTCTCCCATCTCTCCCTTTTTTCCAGCTTCTCTAATATAGGGAAAACCCACAGGGGTTTCGCAAATAAAACATTTTGCGCCTCTTCGATTTACCGTTTCCTCCGGAGCGTTTGTCCCGTATTTAACCTCATACTTAAGTGTTTTTCCAACTTGGATAGGTTGTATAAAGGCTTCTCGACCTTTCTTATTTGACAACACAAAACTTCCGGTCAATGGCATTTCACATCCGCATGCTGGATTGGGGCATTTTACCGTGCGTGCCCAAATCCAAGCGATGACGGTATGTTCCTGACCGTGTTCATCTTTAACTTTTGGATATAAATGTCCGATGCGCTCAAAGGCTTTCTTCTTCATCCATTCACCGTAATACCGTACATCTTCAATAAGGCCTGCAATACCTTTCCAATCACCGGTCAACTGACGGCGAGATTCGGGATTTACAGGGGGTTGCCCGGCAAACTTAGGTGGGATTTCAATCATTGCCTTATTTATCATCACTGCCACGGGATTTAAATCACATGCGTGAACCTCAAGGCCGAGTCTCTGTGCTTCAAGCGGTATTGTACCACCACCTGCAAATGGGTCGAGTAGGGCTGGTGGATTTCCGCCTGTCGATTTCATGATTTCGGCTTTTGCTCGGTTAAGAACATCCTCGTTGTTGGAATTCTCCCATTTCACCAATTCCTCTATTAATCTAAACAGACGCTGACGTTCTGCAGACTGTTCTTCTTCCGTAGGAAATTCTTCCGGGTGGGAGGAAGGGTCATCCACCAGTGAGGAAAATATAACAGCCCGCGCTGCTGCAAGCGGTCGTCTTGCCCACCACAAATGAAGAGTAGATGGGTGGCCATGTCGGATAGATTTTTCACGGGCTGACTCTGCGTTAATCGCCTCCAGTGGAAGCGCAACTTCTATTAGTTTCTTTTTATATTTCATATGATTCACCTCGGTGTAAAATAATTTCTGAACTGTTCATCAACTCTGCAATGCTATAGTTGATGCTTGTAGCTGCAAAGTCAGGACGTTCACGAAACGGTTTTTTTAGATATACTGTATGTGTTGATGTTCCATCTACCTCGACGATAGCCAGGATATATTCGTCAGGCTTATTGAAAGCCGTGAGTATTTCGTTTTTTGTTACAGTCACAGTATCTGAGCCTTTCGCCCGACCCTTTACTTCGATGAATCGAAGTGGAGATAGATTGCCGCGTTTCTCCTGAGGTATTAGCGATTCCACATCATATCCGCATTTTTCTGCACTCACGTCACGGGGAATATACCCGAGGGATGTTTCAATCTCCATTACGGCTTTCATTGCGGTAATTTCTATTTCTCGTCGCGCCATAGCATTGGTAGAAAAGGTATCTGACAAGCCTTTCAGTCTGTTCAGCAATCCACGTGGTATAACAATCGCCCCTCCAACTATCACAGGAGGCGCCGCAGATATCAGCTTTTCTGTTTCAAGTTCTGCAAGTCTCTTATGCATTCGTGCTTCGAGTTCCTCAGCGCGACGGGCTGCAATTTGAGAATTAAGTTTTGCGTTTACTTTACCTGCAGATTCCTTCATTTTCAGGTCTGCAGCACGGAAATCCCAATACTGAATTTCGGCGGTCAGACGGTCTTTCACCGCTTTCGCAGTTTTATCAATAAGTTTAATCTTGCGCTCCCGTACCTCTGAAACATGAGAGGGAATAATTTGTGAAATGGCATAACCAATTGCAACATCCTCCACGTTTGTTTGCAACCACTTCTGACTGTTCAAGAACGAGCGAATAGTAGCTTGCTCGTCCTTACTTGCGGCACGATAGTCTAAATATGGAGCGTATCCGGCATTCGTCGCTGAGCCATCCTCTTTTATTTCTACAAAGTGTATGTGCTTAGATATAACGCGCTTGCTACCATTTGGTAAAATAACACCATCTTGCACAGAGTCTTCAATGTAGAATAAAAGCCGCGCATCCATACTGAGGTCGTTATCATCGATGAATACTGCTCCGCGCTTAAGTACGTCTATGTTGCGTTCGCGTATGATGTCTATTGTTGCTTCAAGAAGAGGATGCCCGGGAGCAATCAGTGTAGCAGGAATTTGCCCCTGTACATTGCAATATGCTTTATCAAAACAAACTCTCTCGTAACGCTGTAATACTGGTTCACCAAAGCCTATTTGCATATCACGATTACGAATGGCAAAGGGTACAGTCAATATCTCATAACGTCCTTTTTCCCTGGGCCGTATCTTCCCACCTAGATTTGTAAATGCTTCTATGAAAAATGCTTCAATAAAGTGAGGCTGGAGTTTATGCGCTTCCATTCGTTCCATATCCTCACGGATAGCCATTACTTGTTGTACGTCCATAGTGTTTTCTGTCAGGGCATATTCATCTAATAATTTTTGGAGAGCTTTCCGATCAAGTGAATGATCTACCACCTGATACAGTCGCGCCCGCACATCAGGGTCATTTCCGTAGCGCACAGCTTCAATGAGTAGTTCCCGTAAAGAACGATTGTCAAAGGTCAACTTTCCAAGAATATCAAATACTTTGCCCTTAAGAGCTTCACGTTCCTGCTCAAGTTTTTCAAAAAGTCTTTGAAAAACCATGCCTTCTCGAGTTTCTCTCGACACAAGATTCCAGAGATGACAAACTTCGGTTTGCCCAATACGGTGTATACGGCCAAAACGTTGCTCTAAACGGTTAGGGTTCCAGGGAAGATCATAATTCACCATCAAATGTGCACGTTGAAGGTTTATACCCTCACCAGCGGCATCTGTAGCGATTAGAATGCGTACCTCTTTATCTTGATTGAATAACTCTTGGACTTTGCGGCGCTCATCACGTAATAAGCCACCATGTATGGTTACGACAGCCTCTTCTTTGCCTAGTAGAGAGCGGATTTTATTTGCTAGGTAATTTAGAGTGTCGCGGTGTTCGGTAAATATAATTAGCTTTTCGCGCAGCCCATCAGAACTGAACATATTATCATTGTCCTGCAATAATTTGGATAATTCATCCCACTTACGGTCTACACCACTTGTACGAACATCGTTGGCCATTCGCTCCAGTTTTTTTAGTGTCGCGATCTCTGCCTCAAGTTCTGTGATGGTCTGGGCAGCAGTAGCCTGGTCAACCACCTTTTCCTCGATATCTTCTAATTCAGATGAAGGCATATCATCATCGTCATAGTCATCATAAACAGGCATAGCGTATTCTGCTGCCCGTTTGCCAAGCTTCTCTTCAGCAAGTCTGTTTTCAAGCCTTTCACGGCGTCGTTTCAACGACTGATAGATAGCCTCAGGGGATGATGCCAACCTACGCTGCAGGATTGTGAGGGCAAAACCTACAGTAGTTTTCCGTTCGCTATTCAACTGATCGGCTCGATTAAACTCTTCTTGTACATATTCAGTTACTGCACTGTAAAGCTTTGCTTCAAGGGGCGAAAGGTCATAATTAACCGTATAAGCAATACGCTCAGGGAAAAGAGGGGTTCCGTCAAACTTCAGTAACTCCTCCTTAACAAGTCGCCGCATAACATCCGATACATCCACAGCTTGACTACCGCTCCGTGACACTCCCTCAAATCGGTCTTGGTCAATTAGCGACATGAAAAGTTGGAAGTCTTCTTCCTTACCGTTGTGCGGTGTAGCTGTTAATAGCAAGAAATGTCGGGTAATGGATGACAGCAAACGTCCAAGTTGAAACCGCTTTGTATATTTTATTTCGCCACCCCAAACAGTAGCGGACATCTTGTGTGCCTCATCACAAACGATTAAGTCCCAGTCGGTAACACGCAGCTTTTCCTGTATTTCTGCATTTCGAGAGAGTTTGTCCAAGCGAACAATGCAAAGGTTAGCTTCAGCGAACACATTACCTGTAACTGCAGACTCTATACGATCATTTGTGAGTATCTCAAATCGCAGGTTAAATTTGTGATAAAGCTCATCTTGCCACTGTTCTGCCAAATTGCCAGGTGATACTATCATACATCGTTTTAAGTCACCACGAACAATTAGTTCTTTTATTAATAAACCGGTCATAATCGTTTTACCTGCTCCGGGATCGTCCGCAAGTATATAACGGAGCGGTAAACGCGGTAACATTTCCTGATAAACCGCTGAAATTTGATGAGGTAGCGGTTCAATAGCAGAGGTGTGAACCGCTAAGTATGGATCAAATATGTGTGCGAGGTGAATGCGGTATGCCTCTGATGCAAGACGGAGTAGGTTCGCATCTGCATCAAAGCTCCAAGGTAGATTGTTGGTTACAACATTCAAACGTTCCTCGTCTTCCCTATATAAAAGCTGACTGGCAAGTTGCCCCTTAGTATCTTTAAAGGTAATTTCCAAGACAGCATTGCCATACCATTTAACTGCAACAACAGTAACAGGTTGGTTCCCTGCAATACCAATTACGCTACTGCCGACAGTTATATCTTCAAGATGCGCCATAATCATTCCTCCTCAAAAGGTATTGGTTATGATTCTTTATCGGCAGCGCCACCTGAACGAATCCACTCATCAACTTCGGAGATTTTAAACTTCCAGAGTCGTCCTACCTTATGAGCAGGCATATTGCGATTATTGATCCATTGAAGCACTGTTTCACGGCTAACGCCGAGATAGTCAGTTATAACATCCATTGACGCCCATTTTTCATAATTTTGGTCTTTATCCATTATAATGCCTCCGTTATTGTTTTATCTTACATCATTTAAGAATCCATATCGACCTTTAGTAGGATCTTTAGTGAATTTAATTATATTAGCATTGCTATAATCAAGTTCGGGGATGTTATTCTCAATGATTATTATTTGACCATTAAATTGGTTGTTCAACATGTATTGGAAGAGCCCCGACTTCATAGTATCAGAAGCTTGATCGTCACCGACTTCCTTCAATGAAAGAATTGGGGAGTCAATAATTAAAAATCCTGGTGCATACATCCCATATTTAACTAGATATTCCATTAAAGCAATAGCTAATACAGTATTTAAAAATGCACGATATCCTTTACCAAAAGCTTCTTTGGCTTTTCCATTTACGATTATGTCAAAAGTATTTGGACTGAAATATGCTGAACTAAAATTCTCATATCTACTTAACTTGAGAATCTTAGTCAGGTATTCATTCAAAACGCCTATAATCTGGTTGTCAAAATAGGTTTTTATCTTAAATTCTGCTTCTGGTTCATCGTCCATTAGCACATCAAACAATTCTGTTTGTAAGGTTATTTCAAAGTCACTAATAACAGAAACTTCATTCTGAACCTCAATTGCCTGCCGGTATTCTGTTAATGTTTCTTTTAACATAGCGACCTTGGGTCTCAATTCGTTATTAATAAGCTTCTCAACAGCCAATTTTTTTTCGTTAAGTATACTAAGTTTTTTCTCTATTTCGTCCCGTTCTTGTATAAGATCACGTTCGGCTTCAATCAGGTCGTTCAGTTGAAGCTGTATTCTATGTAGTTCTGCATGGGATGCTTCAACATAACCATCCTCTTCTTGCACAGTAATTTCATTTTCGCAGAAAGGACATTTTGAAGTTACAAAGAGGCCTTCTTTATTCAATTCCCCATCTACAATGAAGGCCAACCTCTGTATATCAGCTGCATACTGGCTCTGTAGTGATTGATACCGATTATAAAGTGTATTACACTCAGCTAATTGCGCATTTAAATCAAAAATCTCTTTTAATAGCTGCCTGTTTTGTCTCATAGCATCCGAGATAGCTTTTTCATTTATTGCAATATCATTAAGAACAGCTTCAACCTTCTCTTGCAGATATGCGGCATCCTGGTGGGGAAAAGCTCTTAATTCAGCTTTTCGAACTGAAAAATCTGAAAGCCTTCTGTGGATATAATCAGCAACAGCGCGTTTGCGAGCTTCTTTAATCTTCTTTTCCTCTAAAGTTTCTGCTTCGGCAAAATCTCTCCCAGTCATTAGGAAAAGTAGCGCGGAGAGAGCTGCCGTTGTGGAAGTATTTTGCTTAGGCATGATGATGGATTGTTCTTGGAAGACGTTGGTCTCTTTTATAAGAAACATATGTGAAAACGTTCTCCAAGTAAGACGTTGGCGCTCATACCTAGAATTTTTAATAATATAATGCTCTTTATTAATACCAATTAATTGTAGCCACACATCGCTGATATTATTTATCTTTCCACTGATTCCGTAATAACCCGATTCGATATTTCGATCTGTACTACTAACTCTTATTCTTTTAGTATCAAGAAGACGCTCAAAAGTAACTTTACCATTTTCCGTAGAGACAATCATCTTAATCAAGTCATAACCCGTATTTCTGTCCAAACGGATTTTATCACTTCCAAACAAATAATCTATGCATTCCAATACATAGCTTTTACCTGAGTCAGAAGGCCCACATACAATATTAAGACCATCCTTGAACTCTAAAATCGACGGTTCTTTACAATTTCCAGTTACAATCAGCCTTTCAATATAAAAATTAGGCATCTCTTTCTCTCCTTTGCAGCGAGGATACAGCGTATCTATTAATATGAGCAAGAATTTCCATCTCTGTTCTATCCGCTATGTAATTTTGCGCTAGCTTAGCGAAATTTCTATATTTCACAGCGTAATCATTGGTAAGTTTTGAACAAAAGTCCAAGCCTCTTTGAGCTATCGAATACGAAAAACCGTTATCTGTATATATGACATTTATCAACCCGTTTTTCACGAGCAGCTTAACTGATTTTTTTACCAGTTCGCGACGTAGAGCAAACTCACTGAATTTGAAGTCATTGTCACCATGTAAATTTATCTCAGATAAACCAAAGACCTTGCCGTATACTGTTATAAAATCTGCTGCTGCAATCATATCTGCAGTTTTCCATTGTTCTCCTGCAACTTCCAGTGTTAAAAGAGTGCGTAGTGAAATTTCAAAGGGTGTGTTAAAAATGCTATTCATTGCTCACCCATCCTTTAATCCGTCTGTCATTCACGAGAATATGGCAAACGCCTTTTTTCTCACTTGCGCCGATCCAGTTAGGCATTCGGCTTAGTATGCATTTATTTAATGAAATTGCAGCTGCTTGTGACATAACTGCGTTTAATCGCGCAACACCATGTGGATAATCCTGTGAATGTACGTCTATCACACCATCGTAAGTCTCATCCTTTAATATTGAAAACTGGTCGGGGTCTCTGTCACCAAATACATCTCGAGAGGCTCTCCTTATGGTTTCAGCAGCATAATAATCTTTTCGACGGCGTCCGAAATCACTTTTATATTTCGGATACAAGTCAAGGGATTCTTTCGACATTTCAGGAAGTTTCTCGGCATCGGCATAAGCAGCAAGTAGTTCTTTCACATAAATAAGTTCCTCCGACTCAACTTCTTCCGGTACCGCTAGGTTTTCTGGTCGATTGGGGAGTGATGCCAGGATATCTTGTAACCTTGCAATATTATCGAGAATGGGGGTAATATCGCTACTCATCTCTGTATCTACAGCGATAGGTGCCTTGTTTATCCGATGAATGGCATACAAAAACGTGTCTGCTAAAAACTCATTGAGCAGGTCGGTACTTGCTTTAGCTAGTAGGGCAGTTTTTTTATTCTCTGTGATGGAGTGGTCATCTTTAATGAGCTGTGTCATACGAGGTAATAATTCTTCTTTGTTATGTGGATTTAGGAAAGCAACAACTTTCTCATTAAAGTATTTATAAGCTCCTTGAACAACAGTGGCTGATGAAGCCTTAGCAACAATTGCTCTAGGGACTTCCTGCTTGAAATTAAAAAGTCGACTTACAACTTTTGGTATAATTTGATCATCAGTTATAAGACCTAACAGTAAATCGGCAATTGCCTGATTGTCATTGGGTTCCTGCATAGCATCTTGCAATATTTTTGCATATGTTCCAAAACATAACCTGCTCATTAAAGCGGCCTCCTTTCACAACCTTTTATGAAGGTAAATCGAAGGTAAATCGTGGTAAGCCAAAGGGAAATACTTTTACAATCCCTTCCTGTATTCTTTTATTTGAGGATTACAGGAAGGGATCTTTTGTTTACGTGTTTGCGATTGTTAACTGCTATCTCAATCCACGACCATATATTACAAGTTTGTACAAAAGTTATTATAACGCATTTATGCATATAATTCAACTTTCTTACCTGTTATTCAGCTTAAATACCTATAAATACATGAAGGGAGGTTCAAATAATGCGTGACATTAAAAACAGCAAAGGAAAACTTGTCTGTCGGATTGATGAAAAGGACAGTCTTGTTGAGATAGTTCATAAAGGCTGCAAGACTCTAATCCGATTTAAACCAGATGGCGTAGCTGAGGTTATTAACTTAGAAGTCGCATAGTAACAGATACAAGTCAATACGAGAAATCCGCCAGAACGCAAGACGGCAGTGCGGAACCCTGATAACAAAGGGTTCACCTGCCGTTCTTTTCGTTTTAGCGGATTTTGCGGCTCTGGCGGATTTCAAATCTGAAAGCCAAAGGAGCCAAAAAAATGCAAAGACATGTCAAAACAAGTAAAAAGAAACGTACTTCCTACATTTATTTCGATGCTGATGGTCGAAAGGTAATTGAACTTATACCCGGTCAGGACGGTGTCACCGAGGCTGACATTGAACTTCTTCATTCAATGGATGATGAAGAGGTGGACGAGCAGCGGAGATATGACTACCGAATCGCAGAACATCTGGATGCTTACCATGATGGCGAAGGTGAAGAGGCTGGCGACCGAAATAAACGTCTGGCTGATAATCGGACAAACCCAGAAGCTGTTCTTATAGCTCAAGAAGAAGAGATTGAGCATGAAGAAAGACTGTCCCGACTTCGTGAGGCAATGGAGACCCTTGAGCCCCAGCAGCGTATTCTGTTTGAGAAGAAATACATATCAAAGCGCTCTAATACAGACATTGCCGCTGAAGAAGGGGTAAGTGAGGCAGCAATCCGTAATCGCCTAAAAAAGATACATCAAAAGCTTCTAAAATTCTTTCCATAATAGGGGTTCGAAAGAACCCTTTTTTTCGCTTATCGCTGAGGGACAGAAAACCACCCTCAGAAAGGAGACAAAACATGAGTCTGAAACACAAGGTTACTATCAACGTTGCCAAACCCAACGGTATCAGAGATCCAGTGATAAAAAGCGGCTCTAAGAGTATTCGCAGCAAGCTTTTAAACTGGCTGTTTGGTGAGAAGGTCGGTGTATTCGTGATTACGCCAGGCGACTCGGTTGAAACTGTCGAGATCAAGGAAATCAAGGAAGGAGGCGTGGAGCATGAGCAAAATCAAACTGCTTCTTGACGTAGTCACGGATCTGCGATCTCTGGCGGACAGCTTGCAGGCAGTAGCCGACGCGATGGCAAGTAATGAGCCTGTTGATGCATCTCAGCCTGAAACACCCACTCTGGTACCAACTCAAAAGCCAGAGGAAAAGACAGTTACATTGGAGCAAGTGCGTGCAGTGTTGGCTGAGAAGTCACATGACGGTTTTACAGCTGAGGTTCGAGGCCTTCTTGAAAAGTATGGTGCGTCAAAACTCAGCCAGATCGATCCAAGCAAGTATGCCGACCTTCTTGCAGAAGCGGAGGCATTGAAATGAGCGAACATGCTATACTCTCTGCTTCCAGTGCACACCGCTGGCTAGCCTGCACTCC
>ENA-OWOZ01001984-OWOZ01001984.1-bioreactor-metagenome-genome-assembly--contig:-NODE-1984-length-16641-cov-4.580174_pt1 | contig 16641 bp, 8 predicted proteins | sample MGYA00238140_ERZ651804 | MGnify/ENA primary metagenome ERZ651804 (study PRJEB26910, sample SAMN07631232) | bioreactor metagenome | isolation source: Switchgrass digestor | place: USA: Dartmouth... | reverse complement strand
CTCAGTGCCGATGATACTTGGATGGAGACGTCCCGGGAAAGTAGGTCGCTGCCAGATTTATATCAAAGCCTTATGGTTATCCCATAAGGCTTTGTCTTATTATAATAAAAATGCATTTGTCGATTGAAAAATTATTGGGTTGTGAAAAGTAGCATATAAGATTAGAACTTTTCACAATTTTTTTATTATTACTGAAAATTTAATAATTAATTTATATAAAAAGGGTAGGATAAATTTGATATAATAGTTAAAATATATTGGAGAAAATAAAAAGAGTTAATTGCATAAGTTTTTGTGGGATGTGTGTAGTTTTTATAGGAGACACAAAATTATGTAAAGGCAAATGGTTGATTATGCTCTTTTAAAAGAGGTGTTGATAAAATGAAAAGTAATTATATAAACAATGTGGATACTATACTTATAGAAAAAGAAGGTTTTATTCCTGTTATAAATAAAGACGGTCAACGTATACAGCATGATGGAATGAAAATAGTGCAGAAAGTTTTGCAGGATAAATTTATGGTTGTTGAGTTGTTAGATGCTGATCTAATGAATGAAGAACAGATTAAAAGCAAACTTGAGATAGCTAGAAAAAGTTTAGGACAAATGGCACAAATGGGAGAGTCGACGGTTATAGCTTTCCAAGTTTTTGTATTCAATTCGGTACCCGATGAGAAAAAGCTCCAATTAATAAGAGAAGGTCAAATGGAAGATGTCTATATCAGAAAGTACCTTCCATGTATAATTGTAGATTTGGCAAATAAACAAGTTAATAAGTTATATAATCTACCTATAAAAGTACAAGGTATAGAAGAAGTACTTAAATCAGTTCTTGATATGGATAATAGCGAAAGTATTTCGTCGGATAATAATTTAAATTCTGTTTTGAAAACAGAAAAAGAATCTAATCATCCTTCAGCTCGATTTATAGACAAGGTTCCTTTTGTAACCTATGGATTGATTGCAATTAATGTATTGATGTGGTTAGTAATGAATATATATGCTTTAGTAAAGGGTGTAAATGTCCAAAGTTTATTTATTCCTTTTGGTGCTAAAGAAAACTATTTAATTTTTTCCGGGGAATATTGGAGGTTTTTGACACCTGTTTTTCTGCATGCCGATATAGAGCATTTGATAATGAATTGCTTATCCTTGTTTGTTTTTGGCAGGATAGTTGAAGGCATGTATGGTCATAAGAAATTTACTTTCATATATTTTACAGCCGGCATAATGGGAAGTATAGCAAGTTTTATGCTTTCACCGAATTCAGCAGTAGGTGCGTCCGGTGCTATATTCGGATTAATGGGAGCACTACTGTATTTCAGTGTTGAAAACCCTACTCTGTTTAAAAAATATTTTGGAAACAGTATTTTAGTTATGGTGGTTATCAATCTTGTTTATGGATTTATAAGACCGGGAATAGATAATTATGGACATATAGGGGGTCTTATAGGAGGATTTCTTGCATCAGGAATAGTAAAGCTTAGGAAATCTACCAACAAGCTTCTAAGTAGACCTGTGTTTATAGGACTAACAGTTTTGATTTTGTGTGGCAGTTTGTACTATGGTTTTAACATGAGTGGAAATGCTAAGTATTATGAATTTGAGGAATTAATCGAAGCAAATAAGTTGAAAGAGGCTGAAAAAAAGGCCGAAGAAATTCTTGATATGAGTTTAGTAGACACCGATTTAAAGACAGATACTTTAATTAGCATCGCAATGCTAGACTATTTTCAAGGGAAATATGATGAAGCAATAGAAAAAGCAAACTATCTCAAAGATCTCGATGCATCAAAGGGACATTATATTTTAGGAATTATATACCTTAATGAGCAGGAATACGAATTAGCTGAGGAAGAATTGAAGGCTGCTGTAAAAATTGATCCCAGTCTGAAAGAGAGTGTTGATATATTACTTGAAAAAATTAAGTAGAATAAATGTGTAATAATTAATAATGCACTTTCTGTAGTGCGTCTAAACAACTGCAATAATTCAAATTTCTAGTTGGATGAAGCAATTTTGCAAGATGATTCCATTATTGAGCAGAATATATCTACAATTTTAGGGTCAAATTGAGTACCGGAATGTTTTCTTAACTCCAGTAAAGCTTCCTCAGTAGTTTTTCTTTTACAGTAAGGACGTTCTGAAACCATTGCGTCAAAGGAATCAGCCACGCATAATATTCTTGCTCCTAAACTTATTTCTTCACCGGCAAGACCGTCAGGGTATCCTGAGCCATCAAATTTTTCGTGATGATGTCTTACGTAATCAATTAAATTGTCAATATCCTCCAGTGGTTCAAGTATGTTTTCACTATATATGGGATGCTGACGAATTATAAGCTGTTCATCTTCCGTTAAGCTTTCATTTTTATTAAGTAAACTTTTTGGAATCTCAATCTTACCGATATCATGTAAAAGTCCTGCATATTCAAGAACTGTTATTTGGTCAAGGCTCAAATTCATAGCTTTGCCTATCATAACTGCATAGGATGAGACACGTTCACTATGGGCATGGGTGTATTTATCTTTTGCAGATATGGTGCTGAGTAACCCTTTGAAAGCACCGATTAACTGCTGATTATCCGAACTAAGGTTTTTGCGAATTTGTGAAATAATATCCTGGTATAAGTGTACTCTACCTCTACCAAGATTTTTTGCGTGATATAGAGCCATATCCGATTGAGAAATTAACTCACTTTTACTGCTGGATCTGTTCGGATATTCGGAAAGGCCTATAGATAATGTGACCTTTTCAGAAAGTTTTTCAGAAAAATAATCACTTCTTACTTTTTCAAATTTATGAATTATATTGTATGCAATCATTTCTAACTTTTCAATGTCTGTATTTGGGAAAATGATTGCAAATTCATCACCCCCATATCTACATACATGACCGTTTTCTTTAACTATTGACTTTAAAATGGAAGAGGTTGCTTTAAGTATTTTATCACCACATTCGTGCCCATATAAATCATTGTACATACTAAAATTATCTATATCCATCATTATTAAACCAAGAGAGGTATTGTTTTTCTTTGCGTTTTCTATTTCATTGTCAAGCAAAATTCTAAATTGCCTTTGATTATATGCATCGGTTAATTCATCAGTTATTGCATGCCTCTGAAGTTTCTTCTTTTGTACATCTTGTCTATATGAAAGTATAGCTACTATGGTGGCAACTGTAACAGTAAGTATTCTTAATGAACAACCTATTAAATAATTCAGCTCTCTTTTTTGGATGTATAAAGGTATTAATATTGTTAATTCAAAAAAAATTAACAGCGTAGAAAATAGCAGGCCTAAAAAATTGAATCGAAAGACCAGATAGAATACTATAAGAATCTGAATTTGTGAAACGAATGCTTGAGCTTCTCCAGGAACTTTTTCAAGAATTAGACTTTGAGATAGAAAAGTTATAGCCAAAAGGCATATAATAAATTCAAATATTCTAATTTTACTATCAAAATAATTTGAGCGTATATCCTTCGATAATTTTCCTATAAAAGTCCTAAAAGAAGATAGAGCATCCATTTTACCACCCTTATTGCAATTATGTACATTTCAATTCTTATTATACTTTACTGTCTGATTATTTTCCACAAAATCCAATAAAATGTTTTATGTAAAATTAATGTATTCTAACCTTTTACATATTAAAAACAGCCTTACGCAGCTGAATAATGTAACTTTGTAAAAGTTAAAAGAAACATTATTTTGCAGTATTAAACAGATTTTGTTTAAAATATGAGATAATTATATCATATTATTATCTTTTCTAAATAGCAATTAATCAAATTACTATAATTGAATGAGAAAATACCGTAGTTTAAAGCTATAAACAAAAGGGTAAAGTAAACAGTAGGGTAGCTGTAAGAATAAATCTTTTGATTAGTGCTTAAAGTTACAGGTCTATCAAATTCGATTTTTGAATAATCAATTTAAAAGTTTGTTTTGAAGTATTTTTTTTGGTGTATATTTGTTATTTTTAAGTTTTAGGAATATAATTTAAGTTAGTTGAGAGGCTGAAAGTTAAGTATTGCAGATATCAAGGTATAAAGGAAGTGGAAAGTTATGGGAATAATAACGCTTTTAATGAATTTTATTTTTGTATTGATTATATATTGCTTTATATTTAGTATAATACGCTTGATTTATATGGATATAAAGTCTATGAACTATTATAGAGCTATCGGTAACGGGAAATTTCCCTATTTAAAGCTGATAAATCAAAGGGAATTGTTGGATTATAAGGTTGAAGAAACTTATTTGTTGGCTAAAGACTCCACTATCGGTAGACAGGATAAGAACACTATTGTAATAAAAGATCCTTATATATCGGGATTACATGCTCAAATAATCATAAAAGAAGGGAGTTATTATATTAAGGATCTTGGCAGCAAAAATGGGACCTTTGTCAATGACAAACTTTTGAAAGGCGGACATGAGTGCAGATTAACTAATGGAGATAAAATTAGAATAGGTCAGGTAGAATTTCTATTCGTGGATGTAATAGCAAGAAAATAGGAAAGTGTAAAGTTTTATTTATAGTATTGCGACAATGAGGTGGTTTTGTGTTTGGGATATTTACATATCGGAAACCTATAAACTATATTATAATGTTGAACCTATTGGCATATTTGATTATGTTCTACAACTTTAGGCCTTATAAGGTTGAAACGCTTGTTTTTGGTTTAAGTATAATTTTAATGATATGTATTACTTACTTTATTATATTAAAAAGCAAACTTGGGGATGAATATTTATTCCTTATAGTGTGTATGCTTATAAGTCTCGGTATAGTTATGATATATAGACTTGATAGTGATACAGGGATTAAACAGGCAATGTGGACGGCTATCGGTATAGTTATGTTTTTTGCCGCATGTATGATATTTCGATTGATAAAAGTATGGGATAGTCTGGCTATATATTATATGGGAGCATCAGTTCTTTTATATTTGATTACATTAATATTGGGAAAGAATATAAACGGAGCAACAAACTGGATAGTAATTGGCGGTCAAAGTTTTCAGCCGTTGGAAATATCAAAAATACTATACATTTTGTTTTTGGCATGTTATTTTAAAAATCCCGATGGATTATTTTTTAAATCCTCAAGGTTTGATGAATTTAAGAGAATCCAGCTAAATAAATTGATATTAGTAATATTTACGTTTGTAAACATACTTTTTTTAATGCTGCAAAAGGAATGGGGGTCAATTCTTTTAATTTCAATTGTATATATCATAGTTCTTTATGTGTTCGGGAAAGATAGACTTTTTTTTCTTTGCAATATTTTGATGACAATCCCTGTGGCACTTTTTGGATATTATTTTGTCTATCATATTAAAGTTAGAATTGATACTTGGTTAAATCCTTGGAGTGACATAGCAGGTAAAGGGTACCAAATTACACAGTCGTTATTTGCAATATGTTCCGGTGGTTATTTTGGGACTGGCCTTGGTCTTGGAAGACCGGATATGGTTCCGGCAGTTAACACCGATTTCATTTTTTCTGCAATTTGTGAAGAGATGGGCGTATTGACAGGGGTAGCCGTTATTCTCCTTTATATGCTTCTTACTTACAGAGGATTAAAGATAGTAATTAAAGTTAAAAGTAAGTTTTATAAGGTATTAGGACTTGGAATAACGACAATGTTAGGTTTACAGACTTTTATTATTATTGGAGGAGTAATTAAATTGATTCCGTTGACAGGGATAACACTGCCCTATATAAGTTATGGAGGGAGTTCACTTGTAAGCAGTTTTATTATATTGGGAATTCTTCAGGCAATATCGAAAGAAGATTATATTGATTCGGATGGTGAAATTGATGAAGGAGAATAAAAAGATAATACAAGTACTGGTTGTTATTTGCTTTCTATTTTTTGTACTTGTAGCATATCTCACATATATTCAAGTTTTTCGAAGCAAAGAAATAGTGCAAAATTCATATAATAGACGACAATATCAAGCTGATGAAAATACTGTAAGGGGCAAAATTCTGGATCGAAAGGGAATTGTTTTGGCATATAATGAGGAAAAAGACAATGAACAGCGGCGTATATATCCGTATAATTCTTTATACAGTCATGTTATTGGTTATAGCTCAAAAGTATATGGGAAATCCTTGCTTGAAGCATCTTATAATAGCTATCTGTTAGGACTTGATGAATATACCAAAGTATTTGGGTTATTTAAAGGCTCTAATCAGGAGAAAAAAGAAGGTAATCATCTTTTGCTTACAATAGATCATGAATTACAGAAATTAGGGCATGAATTGTTAGGAAATAGAAATGGTGCCATTGTTGCAATGAATCCTAAAACAGGAGAAATTCTTGCTTTAGTCAGTAAACCTGATTTTGATACTAATGAAGAAATGCTTGCAAAGAATTGGAAAGCAATGGTGGAATCTCAGGATGCACCTTTTCTTCCAAGAGCAACGCAAGGGTTATATGCTCCCGGTTCTACTTTTAAGGTGGTTACTTCAGCTGCAATTATTGAAAACGGTATGGATAATCAAAAATTCAATGATAAAGGTGTAATAACTATAGATGGGAGAGAAATAAGCAACTCAGGTAAAAAAGCGTATGGAGAAATAGACTTGAAAAGAGCTTTAGCAGTTTCTAGTAATGTAGTATTTGCGCAGCTGGGTGTAAAACTTGGACAAGAAAAACTGGAAGATATGTCTAGAAGAGTCGGATTTGGTTCTGATATTCCCTTTGATATTCCTGTAAGCAAAAGTCAGTTTCAATATAAAAAAATGGAGCAAAATGATATGGCAGCCGTCGCAATAGGTCAGGGAAAAATACTTGTTTCGCCACTTCATATGGCAATGATTACTTCGGGAATAGCAAATGATGGTGTTGTTATGAAACCTTTTTTGGTTAGCAGTATAGTATCTCCCTCGGGAAAGGAAATAAAAAGTTTTAAGAAGGAAGAATTCAAGAAGATCATGGAGCCGGATGTTGCGCTTAAAATAAACAAAATGATGCAGGAAGTTGTGAATAGTGGAACGGGGAAAAATGCAGCCATAAACGGTATTAAAGTGGCAGGTAAGACAGGAACGGCAGAAAACGAGCTTACTCACCAAAAAAAGGATAAAGAACATGCATGGTTTATTGGCTTTGCACCGGCTGATGATCCACAGATAGCAGTTGCAGTAGTGCTTGAATATAGTGGCTCTTCCGGTGGATCAATCGCAGCACCTATTGCACAAAAGATAATGGAAAAATGCTTGAAAGAAAAATAATGAACACGGAAATATTGCTTATTTCAATGCAAAAGTATATAATAAAAATCCTTGAATGAATAGTGTATAAAATGGGCGCTATTGAGAAATTTTAATTTTATAATAGAGGTTATATGCTGTTTTAATTTGTTTTTATAACATTCTAAAGTAATCATTTAACAATTTTTTAAGGCAGTTAAGGTTATTTATAATGGCTTTATTTTGATAAAAAATTCTGTAATGTTAATAGAAATGTATCATATGTAAAATCATTTGGAATGAGAGGTCAATGTATGAAAGCAATTATTTTTGATATGGATGGGTTGATGGTTGATACCGAGACTATATATCACGAGACAGACCGGAAAGTTGTAGAATCTTTAGGTAAATCAGTAACTGAAGAAACTTTGGGGAAAATGATGGGAAGAAAACCTATTGAAGCATACAGAATTTTATGTGATGAACTGGGTATAAAGGAACCAATTGAACAGTTACTTAAAATTAGATATGATTTAGTTGAAAAAGCGCTTTTAAGCGAGGTTAAGCCTATGCCTGGACTTTTTAATATTTTAGATGAGTTCAAGGGAAAAATGAAAATGGCTATAGCAACAGGTTCTCCACATAAATTTTTAGAAATAATTCTAGATAAATTAAATATTAGAGAATATTTTGATGTTACACAGCCATCGGACGGAATAGTAAACGGTAAACCGGATCCGGAAATCTATTTGAAAGTAATAGAAAAATTAAAGCTTAGTCCCGAGTCTTGTATAGTTATTGAAGATTCAAGTAATGGCGCGCGTGCAGGTAAAAAAGCAGGTTGTTATACTATTGCAGTACCATCAGAATTTACGTATAAACAGGATTTTAGTTTTGTGGATTATGTGGCTATAGATTTAAATGATGCCAGAGACCATATAAAGAGACTGTTGCAAGGATGAAAATAAAATATATAATATTATAAAATAGTTATGTTTCATTACAGTTATTATGACTTCCTGAAAATATAATGATTAGGAAGAGAGGTTTTCATAGATAATATTTTTGATTACCTATTTATAAAAATAGAAAATATAGTATAATATTATTTGACAAGATAAATAATATTATACCATATTACAAATAAGAGTAGTAATGTTAAAAACTAACATAGTCTATTCTTAATTAAAGCTATAAATTTAAATAAAAGATTTTAGCCCCCTAAAATTTATTTTTTTTTCGTATTATTATATATAGAATAGTGAGATTTAGGAGGGAAATATTTAAGTATGTGAATAAAAGGAATAAAGGAGAAATATATTCTTTACCAAAGTAGCTGTTGAAAGAAAAAAATTTTTAATATATAATAAAATTATAACCTTAATAAAGTACAGAAATAGAAGTATTAGGGGGAGTAAAGAGGTCATAATGATAATTCTAAGACCCTACATATTCAAATCCAATCCAATTACAGAGATAGTTAATTCATATTTTAGCCTCTTTTTGTAACATGCCCTCAATACTTATAAAATATAATTATTAATATTCAAAATATAAAGTTTTGTAAAAGGAGGAATTTGTGGGGGAAATTTCTTATCTGTTTTATTTTCTTAGAATTTTAAATTGTTCAAATTAATTGTACTAGAGAAGTTATTTGCAGTTTATCTGTTTTTTCGTCATAGCAACTATTCCTAATTATACATATATATATTTTGTAGTTGATTTGGTGTATAGTCTTTAACTTTCTTTCCACTACACAATCGTTATATATTCTTGCTATTTTCTATTTCAAATCCTTCGGGTTTTGTTTATATTTCTATGTATTCTCTGGTGTTATAACTAAATTTAATTTGTGAATTGCTTAGTTAAATACTAAGCAAAACTGATTTGTACAATTAGGTACCTGTTTAAAGGCGCCTTAAAGATCTTTAACTAGATCATTATAAAAAAATAAATTTTTTGGGAGGAATGGTTAAATGAAAAAGGTTATCAGTATGATTGTGGCTATTGCTATGCTTGTTACCATGTTTTCAACTATGATAAACCTTGGAACAGCATTTGCAGCACAAGATTACGAAGCAGCGCTTAGTTATGCGATTGAAGCTACAAACGCAAACGAGCGCAATGAAAGCTATTCTAAGGCAATACCAGCAGGTGTGCTGGGATGGGCAAAATATGGATATGAAAATGCTATTGCCCAAATGGAGAATGCTAATGTAACATCTTTTGCTACTCTTTCATCTACAGGATTTACAGTTAGCATTGAATCTGTTGCAGGTAAATTAGGAGAAACAATAACAGTACCTGTAAAATTCTCTAATATAGCTAGCGTATCAGGCGCAGGAATTATGACATGTGACCTGACTGTAGAATATGATGCAACGAAGCTAGAGTTTGTGAGCGGAGAAGCAGGAAGTATAGTAACAAATCCTAAAGTTAACTTTGCATTAAATAAAGAAACCGATGGTAAAATAAAAATGCTTTTCCTTGATGACACATTATCAGATCAATATATAAGTGCTGATGGAGTATTTGCAAACCTCAATTTTAAAGTATCAACATCTGCAGCGGTTTCAACAACAGTAAGTATTTCTAAAGGAACCTTTGGAAATATAAGCCTTGTTCCGGTTTCTACCCAATTTATTAATGGAACAATAGAACTTAACGGCGGTAGTACAATAGTAACATCTACACCTACAAAAACTGTAACACCGACACCTACAAAGACTACAACACCACCTACAGTAACAGGATTTACAGCACAGGTTGATTCTGTTGAAGGAAAATATGGTGATACAATAACAGTACCTGTATATTTTGTAAAAGTACCATCAAAAGGAATTACTACATGCGACTTAACTATAGAATATGATGCAACAAAGCTTGAGTATGTGAGTGGAGAAGCAGGAAGTATAGTAACAAATCCAAGCATTAACTATGCAATGAATAAGGAAAAAGATGGTAAGATAAAAATATTATTCCTTGATGAAACATTATCAGATCAATATATAAGTGCTGATGGAATATTTACAAATCTCAAGTTTAAAGTATTAACATCAGAAGCAGCTTCAACAAAGGTAACTATTACTAAAGCAACCTTTGGTGATTCAAATCTTACTGCTATTACTGCCGATTTGAAAGAGGGAATAATAAAACTTAATGGTGGTGGAGCAATAGTACCGTCCACACCTACAATAACTGTAACACCGACGCCTACAAAGACTACAACACCACCTACACCTACAAAAACTCCTAGTGTTACAGGATTTACAGCACAAATTGATTCTGTTGAAGGAAAATATGGTGATACAATAATAGTACCTGTATATTTCATGAAAGTACCGTCAAAGGGAATTACTACATGTGACTTAACTATAGAATATGATGCAACAAAGCTTGAGTATGTGAGCGGAGAAGCAGGAGATATAGTAACAAATCCAAGTATCAACTATGCAATAAATAAAGAAACCGATGGAAAAATAAAAATGTTATTCCTTGATGAAACATTATCAGATCAATATATAAGTTCCGATGGAGTATTTACATATCTCAAGTTTAAAGTATTAACATCAGCAGCAGTTTCAACAAAAGTAACTATCACTAAAGCAACCTTTGGTGATACAGATCTTAAACCGATTTCTGCTGATTTGAAAGAGGGAATAATAAAACTTAATGGTGGTGGCGCAGTAGAAACTCCAACACCTACAAATACTATACCAACACCTTCAGTAACAGGGTTTACAGCGATGGTTGATTCTGTTGAAGGAAAATATGGGGACACAATAACAGTACCTGTATATTTCTTAAAAGTACCATCAAAGGGAATTATGACATGTGATTTAACTATAGAATATGATGCAACTAAGCTTCAGTATGTAAATGGAGAAGCAGGAAGTATAGTAACAAATCCAAGTATCAACTATGCAATAAATAAAGAAACCGATGGAAAAATAAAAATGTTATTCCTTGACGATACATTATCAGATCAATATATAAGTGCTGATGGAGTATTTACAAATCTCCAGTTTAAAGTATTAACATCAGCAGCAGTTTCAACAAAAGTAACTATTACTAAGGCAACCTTTGGTGATATAGATCTTAAACCTATTTCTGCTGATTTTAAAGAGGGAATAATAAAACTTAATGGTGGTGGCGCAATAGAAACTTCAACACCTACAAAGACTCCAACACCTATATCGACACCTACAAAAACTCCAACACCTATATCAACACCTACAAAGACTCCAGTTATTTCAAACTTGAAAGTTGAATTCTATAACACAAATACACAGGCAGATAGTAATAGTATTTATCCTAAGTTTAGACTTACAAATACTGGTAGTACGCCAATAAATCTTGCAGATTTGAAATTGCGTTATTACTATACAATAGATGGAGAAAAAGCCCAGAACTTCTGGTGTGACTGGTCACCTGTTGGAAGCTCTAATGTTATCGGACAATTTGTAAAGATGACACAATCAACTACAGGAGCTGACTATTATCTTGAAGTTTCATTCAGTAGTGGAGCAGGTGCTCTTCAGCCAAACACTCCTATTGAAGTACAGTGTAGATTTGCTAAGACCGATTGGACAAATTACAATCAAGCAAACGACTACTCATTTAATTCTAGTGCAACATACTATGCAACATGGGATAAGGTAACTGCATATTTGTCAGGCAACTTGGTATGGGGTGTAGAACCTATTGCTTCAGCAACACCTACACCGACAATAGTAACATCTACACCTACAATAACTGTAACACCTACAAATACACCAACTCCAGACCCAAATGCTATGATAGTAGCAGTTGGAAAGGTAGAAGGAAAACCTGGTGAAACAGTAACAGTACCGGTTACATTATCAAAAGTACCGGCAAAGGGAATTATTACAGCAAACTTTTCAGTTACATATGATTCAAATGTACTTGAATATGTAAGTTATGAGGCAGGAAGTATAGTAAAGAATCCTGATATAAACTTGGCATTACATAAAGAAACTGACGGTTTAATAAAAGTATTGTTCCTTGACGAGACAATGTCAGATGAATATATTGCTAATGACGGTGTAATGTTAAATCTCACATTTAAGATAAAAGCAAATGCAAAAGCAGGTACATCAACTACAATAGCAATTGGTGAGAAACCGACATTTGGAGATACTTCATTAACACCGATAAAATTAGCATTGGTTAGCGGTTCAGTTACTATAAAAGAAGGAACTGCACCAGCAACACCTACACCAACAGCAGATCCAAATGCTATGATAGTAGCAGTTGGAAAGGTAGAAGGAAAAGCTGGTGAGACAGTAACAGTACCGGTTACGTTAACAAACGTACCTGCAAATGGAGTTACAACAGCAAACTTCTCAGTTACATATGATTCAAATGTACTTGAATATGTAAGTTATGAGGCAGGAAGTATAGTAAAGAATCCTACTATAAACTTGGCATTACATAAACAAACTGATGGTTTAATAAATGTATTGTTCCTTGATGAGACATTGTCAGATGAATACATTGCTAATGACGGTGTAATGTTAAATCTTACATTTAAGATAAAGGCAGATGCAAAAGTAGGTACATCGACAACAATAGCATTTGGTGAGAAGGCAACATTTGCAGATAATACATTGACAGCAATTAAATTAGCATTAGTTAGCGGTTCAGTTAAAGTAATAGATGAAGAAACACCAGCAACGCCTACACCTGCAACACCTACACCATCGACAGAAACTCCAACACCAACACCTGATGTAAATGGATTTAATGTTGTGATAGATACAGTAAAAGCTGCAAAAGGTCAAGAAGTAATTGTTCCAATACGTTTGATAAATGTACCTGAAAACGGAATAACTGCAGCAGATATGACAATTAAATATGATACAACTAAGTTAGAATATATAAAAACAGAAGCAGGAAATATAATTATAAATCCTCAAATAAACTTTGCATCAAATGAAATAAATGGCGAAATAAAATTATTATTCCTTGATGAAACATTGGAATCTCAGTTTATCAGCGAAGATGGAGTATTTGCAGAATTGATATTCAAGGTAATTGGTGATGAAGGTCTAGCAGAATTAAATATTGAAAAGATTAATTTTGCGGACAATGATTTAGTAGCAGTAGATTTAGAGTACAAAAATGGTGGAGTTGAAATTGGAACTGTTGTTGAAGGATTTACAGTTTCAGGTTATATAAATCCTGACTTTGTAACTACATCGACAACAGCACCTATAGTAAATGCAGGATTCAAAGTAGAAATAGTTGGAACAGACAAATCAGCTATAACAGATAGCAAAGGTTACTTCGAGATAAAAGATGTTGAAGCTGGAACCTATACAATAAAGATTACTAAAGACAATTACCTCACAAGGGAAATTGCAAATGTTCGAGTAAGTGACAACATAGAATTGTCAACATCAGAAAAACCATTGCTCATGTGGGCAGGAGATATGATAATAAATGGAGCACAAGATGGTGCAATCAACTTAGAAGATATAATGGAGATCTGCAAATCATTCAATGCTATAGTTGGTGAAGAAAAATATAAAGAAGGTTCAGACCTTAATAAAGATGGAGCTATAAACTTAGAAGATATAATGATAGTTGCAAAACACTTCAATAAAATATCTGCAGACTATAAATAGAGTTTGACACTTTCAAATATGAGGAAGGATACACTCGTATCCTTCCTCATATCAAATAAAGGCCTATGTTAAAGTTTTCTAAATGCTGGAGATGCAGTTTAATAAATTAAAAAGGTAGACATTAGATAAGTTCACAAAGGCTTAAGAATTTTTATAAAGGGGAGAGGTATCATCGATGAAGGTTAATAGAGTTTTATCGTTTCTGCTAACGCTGACGTTAGTAATATGCAGTTTATGTGGTAACCTAGTCAATGCAGCTCCAACATCTAGTATTGAAATAGTATTGGATAAAAACAAAGCATCCGTTGGAGAGATTGTTACCGCATCTGTAAATATTAAGAATATTAGCAATTTTTCAGGCTGTCATGTAAATTTGAAATATGATCCCAATGTGTTGCAACCAGTTACTTCAAAGGGTGTTACATATAATGAATCGACAACACCTGAAGCTGGAACAATTCTTAAGAACGAAGACTTTGGAATTATTTCAATAGCAGCAAATATAATTGAAGAAGGAATTATAAATTTTTCAAGATGCTATTCAAATCTTGAAGCATATAAAGAAGATGCAAATGCTGAAAAAACAGGAACAGTTGCAGTTATTAGATTTAAAGTGTTAAAAGAAGAAACTACTTCAATTAAATTTGAGGATTCACCTGCATTAGCTAATGGCATAAATGGAACTTTACTGTTCGATTGGGATGGTAAAAGGATAGATTCAGGCTATATCGTCGGTCAGGCACAGACATTAAACATTAATGAAAAGGATTCAAGTTATATAACAATGACTTTTGACAAGAACAAGGCAGAAGTAGGAGAAATAATTACAGCAACATTAAAGGTAAATAAGATAAGTGATTTAGCAGGATATCAGGTAAATATAAAATATGATCCGGAAGTATTACAAGCTGTGAATCCGGCAACAGGTAGAGCGTATACAAATAGTACAATACCTACAAAGGGTGAATTGTTTACTTCTGAAGAATATGGCCCACTTGCTACTGCATCACACGATATAGAAGCTGGAATATTAAACTTTTCAAGGGTATATACGAATCTTGATGATTATAGAGAATATGGGGAAGCAGAGGAAACAGGAACAATAGCAGTAATAGGATTTAAGGTATTGCAACAGAAAGAGACATCAATATTATTTGAAGATACAGAAAGAATGCCTGGTGCAATAACCGGTACAAAGTTAGCTGATTGGTATGGAAATATGATAACTTTAGGCTATACTGTTATTCAACCTGAGAAAATTAATGTTGGAGTAACCCCAACACCGATACCAACAGAAGAACCAACAGTAAAACCGATAGAAACACCTACACCGACCCCAACAGAAAAACCAACAGCAACACCGGTAGAAACACCTACACCAACACCAACGGAAAAACCAACAGCAACACCGATAAGAAATAGCTATATTACAATAGAATTGGATAAGACAGATGTTTCAGTAGGTGATGTAATAATAGCATCAGTCAAAGTAAACGATATTAGAAATTTGGCAGGATATCAGGTGAATATAAAATACGATCCTGATGTATTGAAAGCTGTAGATCCAATAACTAGAAAAGCATATACTAATAATTCACTACCGTTAGATGGTGAAATTCTTGTAAATGATGATTACTCAATTATTAAAAAAGCAGAAAACAATATAAATGAAGGAGTATTAAACTTCAGTAAATGCTATGCTAATCTGGAAGAATATAAACTTAGTAATGAACCTGAAGAGTCAGGTACTATATTAGTTATTGGATTTGAAGTACTTCAAGCTAAAAATACATCTATAAAATTTGTTGACTCACCCACTATGCCAAACGGTATAGAAGGTACTATACTTTTTGAATGGGATGGAAACCAAATTACAGATAGCTATTCAGTTATTCAACCAGAAGAAATAACTGTTAGTGAAAAACCTTCTCCTAAATTTATATATGGTGACGTCGATGGAAATGGTAGTATCAGAATTAATGACGCTGTTTTAATAAGAGATTACGTGCTTGGTAAAATCGATGAATTTCCATATGAATACGGTATGCTTGCAGCAGACGTTGATGGGAATGGAAGTATAAGAATTAATGACTCTGTCTTGGTAAGAGACTATATACTAGGAAAAATAACCATATTCCCTGTAGAAGAGAAGTAATAGTTTTAACTATATATGGAAAAAGGAAGGTATGCATATGGAAAAAAAAGTCGATAAGAGCTTATTTAGCTTTAAGAATATAGCATGCTTATTTTTAGCAATTTGTATTATACTGAGCACTTCTTCATTACCTTTTGCACAGGCTGCAGAGCAATTGCAAGTAGATATCGGAAGGGTTAGTGGAGAACCAGGCAGTATTGTGACTGTACCGGTAACATTTAGTAATGTTCCGGAAAAAGGTATTTATGCATTGAGCTTAAGCTTTAATTTTGATAGTAGTAAAGTTAGTGCAGTTAGTATAGAGCCGGGGTCTTTAGTAGAAGACCCCAATGACTTCGCTTTATTTATTAATAATGATTATGGCTTTGCATCGATGTCATTCACAGCACCTGCTGATGAGAGTAGAATTATTGACAGCGATGGAGTATTTGCAATGGTGAAATTTAAGATATCAGAAACTAATCCTGTTGGTAAAGTTTTTGATATTTCCGTAAATAATTCAAGGACTTCATTCTACTCAACAGCAACTGAAGAAATAAACGATGTTTTATATAATAATGGGGCTATAATAGTTGGGTCAAATTTAACTGCAGAAATCGGAAATGTTAGTGGAGAACCCGGCAGT
>ENA-OWOZ01001983-OWOZ01001983.1-bioreactor-metagenome-genome-assembly--contig:-NODE-1983-length-16641-cov-5.711000_pt1 | contig 16641 bp, 9 predicted proteins | sample MGYA00238140_ERZ651804 | MGnify/ENA primary metagenome ERZ651804 (study PRJEB26910, sample SAMN07631232) | bioreactor metagenome | isolation source: Switchgrass digestor | place: USA: Dartmouth... | reverse complement strand
GTATATACATAGAATTTATTCCAATAAGCAATGGATTTACCAAATTTTGCACGGCATTTAATATTGCAATTTATAAATAAAACAAAAAAGATAAAAAATATTGACAGCCAAGAAAATATATATTAAAATTTATTTTAGATTAAGTCCTGAATTAAAAATTATTATGGCATGAAGGAGGTGAAAAAGTAATGAGATTTAAACTGAAATTTGAACTGGGAAAGAATGAAATCCCCTGCGACTACAGGCCTTTTGTTTTATCATTTCTGAAATACTCCATATCCCACTATGACCGGACATTATATCAAAGCCTTTATGAAAGTGGCACAATACCTAAAAAATATACTTTTTCTGTTTGGCTGGATACACCTGTTTTTCAGGCAGAAGCAATACAACTGGGTAACAATCGGCTGGATATTCAGTTTTCAACCGGGGATACAGTTCTTGGCATACATATGTACAATGCATTTGTAAAAATGAAAAAGAAAGAATTCAGCATACCGTTTGATAACACGCTTCTGCTAAAAGAAATCCAGCTTATACCTGAAAAAATCATCACAGACAGAAAAATATTCGCTCAGTTTATTTCACCGCTGATTGTTCGTTCACATACAGAAAATAAAGACTTTTATTACAGCGTTGCTCACTCTGAATTTAAAGAGGAACTAATGAAAACACTCCATTATCAGCTTGAAATACTAAACGACCTGCCATTGTCTATACTGGAAGATTTCCGAATAACTCCAATTAAGCCACAAAAGACAGTGGTACAGTTTTATGGTCAGTACATGGAAGCAACATTGGGAACCTTTGAGATGGAAGGGGATCCTGTTTTGTTGGATTACTTCTATAAGCATGGGATAGGCAGCAAACGCAGCTGCGGGTTTGGCATGCTCGCCATTTGAGAGAGGAGGTGAAATTGTTGGCATTGGAACATGTAACCATAACACTGAAAGATTTCTTGTTCAACGCAGGAATATGCGGGTTTGTTAAGGTATTGCAGCAGGAAGGTTTTGATCTTGAAGAGCAGGATAAAGGCAATGCAATACAGGTTCCTGTATCATTGCTTGAAAACTTCCACGATGCATACATAAAGACAATGCTGAATAGTTTCCAGAAAGATACATTATATCAAAGCCTTATTAATCAGTATGATCAATTCGCCAGATCAAAACCTGAAGATATATCTCCGGAGGATTATAATGATTTTATAAAAAAATTATGCAACAAACTAACAAGTGCAAGCTACAAATCAGGATATCATATAATATCCGAAAACGGCGACAACTTTGATGTTCTTACCCGCGTGAAAGAGTTGAAAGAAGAAAAAGAAATCATCAAATCGCTGAATGTTTGCCATGACTTAATTCAATATATGAAAAAGCATCGTGAGACTCTTTGCATGAAAGATATCATATATACAAAGATAAATCTGTTTTGGCAGGGTATTGCTTTTTTAAACAGCTCAAATTCTAAAAAGGACATAAAAGAATGCTATTACAAGGACTTTGTTAAGCCTGCATTAGATTATCTGGAAAAAAAGAATAAAGGTTCAATGCAATGCATTCAATGCGGGAACCCGATAAATACATCCATTGGAAGGGGTATGTCATGGCTTAACGATGTGGGTATTGATATAGCAAAAAAACGGTCTCATTATTGGAATTTCAATCCGGATACTTATATATGCCCAATATGTGCATTGGTATATTCGTGCGTTCCGCTTGGATTTACCATAGTTGGTTCAGAAGCAATCTTTATTAACAACAACGAAAGCATCCATGAGTTGATTGCTGAAAAAGATATTTTTGAACTTGGCGGAGAGAAATACAGCACATTGAACCAACTATACTATGAGGTTTTGTATTCATTTATTGATGATGCAGCCCAGGAACAAACAAAAGAAATTCAAAACATTCAGATTATAAGAAGAATTCCTTACGATCAAGAATCCTGGAAGTATGCTTTCAACACACTTTCAAAGCCCTTGTTGGAGGTACTTCGTGCATGCAGGAGAAATTTCAGGCATTTACTGAAATGGTCATTTAAAAAAGACAAGAACACCTATGTTAATGTGTACCAGGAAGTTGCAGATAATTTCTTTTCAGGCAGAAATCAGTATTCACTGGTACATCTTATTCTGCAAAAAGTTTTCACTGATAATCTAAAAGCTCCGTATGTAAAGGACATTCTGGAAATTCAAAGACGCAGAATGAGAAGATTTTATTCAGAAGAAGGAGGTAGTGCGGTAATGTATATAAGCGATAAGGAATTTAATGCTACCTATGCAGAAGGTACAAGAATTCGCGAACAGTATGCAAGGACAATTTCTGAAGAAAAAGACAAAGACGCAAAAATCAATGATAGTTTACGCTCCTTTGTTTATCCTTTGCTGCTCTCATTAAAAACCAAAGATAAGGCAAGATTTAATGACACAATGTTCCGCTTCTATGTAGGCAGAAGTGAATCAATTCCCAGGATCCTTATTGAAATGCAGCAGAATGATGAAAAATTTCAGCTACTGGGTTATACATTTATAGCGGGTCTCTATGGTAAAAACCTGGATTCTGAAAAAAACAATGAAACACAAATAAATGAGGAGGTAAAATAATATGAAAAAAGGGCTTACAATGTCTCTTATTATTGAATGCGGAAGCGCAAACTATGGTGAAGGATTTGGTAATATCACTCCCCTGAAAAAACTTACAAGAGGAAGCGGTGAAAGTTATTCCTACATTTCAAGGCAGGCATTAAGGTATAATATTGTCCAACAGATGGGCTGTGACAATACACCTGTTGAGGCAATGGGTTCAGGAGCCAAAAAGGTGTTGCAGTTTCATTCCGATGCTGATATTATTACATATCCGGAGATTGACCTGTTTGGGTATATGAAAACAGATTCAGGTGAAAAAGCAAAAACAAGAAGTGCTGTTGTCCGGTTAAGTAATGCCATCGCTCTTGAGCCATATACAGGTGATACTGATTATTTAACCAATATGGGGCTTGCGGCAAGAAAAAAAGGCACAGACAATTCTATTGCCCAAAGCGAAATACATCAGTCTTTCTATGCCTATACCATTGCTATAGATTTGGATAGAATTGGTGTAGATGAAGTTGACGGAAAGGAGATTTCAATTGAAAAAAGCGAAAAAGTAAACCGGGTAAAGAAATTCCTTGATACTGTCATGTTTTTATACAGGGATATCAAAGGAAGAAGAGAAAACCTGTCACCGGTATTCGTCATTGGTGGAATATATGACAGAAAAAATCCTTTCTTTGAAAACAGGCTGCAATTATTTAAAGGCAACCTGAAAATTGACATCATAAAGCAGGTTCTTGATTCATCAGATTCAATAAAAGAAAATACCGTAATAGGCTATCTTAAAGGAACTTTCCGGAATGACAAGGATATTATTGAACAATTGAAACCTGTTTCTGTCAAAGGTTTCTTCGAAAACATAAAACAAAAAGTAGAGGAGGTTTTCCAATGAGAGCTGTCCGTATAGAGGCGTATCAAAACATGCCTTGCTATCGGAAAGCATCCAGTTTCAGACTACGTGAAACATATCCGTTGCCTCCCTACAGTACGGTTGTTGGAATGGTTCACAGAGCCTGCGGGTTTACAAATTATCACGAAATGCGGATAAGTGTGCAAGGTGATTATTGTTCTACAGTTAATGATACATATACGCATTACGAGTTTAACCCTGTTACCAAGGGAAAGCAGGAATCAAAAGATTATGTAGAACGCTATAACATCGGGTATTGCTCGAAAGACAATACACATCACCGTGTTAACAGGGGAGTTGGGAACCATGAACTGTTAACGGATGTCCGGCTGTTAATTCATGTGTGTCCCGGTGATCAATCACTTGTTGAGACAATATATAATAGCTTGCTGTATCCTGTCTGTTACCCTTCGCTTGGAAGATGGGAGGATTTACTAAGAATTGATTCCCTGGAGATATGCGACATATACGAGGATATTTTAAATGACGCTACATTTACGCTTAACAGAAATGCTTATGTTCCTGTCGAATTTTACAATAGGGATGAATTTAATTATAAGGTATATGGAACACGCTATAAAATCAATAAAAGCTATACCATCAACCCTAAAAAAAGATTCAGACAGTGGAATGAGCAAATAGATGTTATTTACGCATCTCCTCAATCCAAAATAGTGAAAGGTGCCAGATATTCAAAGGATTCTAAAGGTGATGCCGTATTTTTGGCGTAAAAAAATAAGAACAGGTGATAGTATATGGATAACTTGTTTCTTGCAAAATCATACCCCAGCCAGATAACACTATCTCAACATACCAATGAAATGCTTAAACTTGTAGATGAGTTGAGACAGTGTTTTCCTGAAATCCTGTCTGACAAGGAATGGGATATACTAAAACTTGCAATTATTCATCATGATATTGGAAAGATAAATGCCACATTCCAAAATAAGATTTATAAAAAAATAAAGAGAGACATTTTGTTAAAGGATGTGTTTGACGGATCCTTTGAAATACCACATGGATATTTAAGCACATGCATGATTGATTATGAGAGGATAGAAAGAGAGTATGGTTTCTCAGGGGATGAAATAATGCTCCTTGCCAATTCCATATACTATCACCACTACAGAAAAGTGGAATATAATGACAATCAGTTAAGAAAGACACTGGAAGAAAATATTAAACCATATATCCCCAAGTTCAAGAATGATTTTGAGTTTGGTTTCATTGCCGATGAGCCTGATTTTGAGAATGTAAATACAAAAGTGGATTTAGAAAGGCTGGCTAAGGCTAAGGATAAGGAGTTATATAATAAGTATATATTAATAAAAGGATTGCTGAACCGTATAGACTATACAGCCAGTGCCGGGATAACCGAGATTGAGAGAAAACCGTTTGACGGTAATAACGAATCTGTAGATCAAAAAGTGATTAATAAATATACAACAGGCGGTAATTCACTGGCAGATGTACAGAAGTATTTATATGAAAACAGAGACAAAAATATTATTCTTACCGCTTCTACAGGAATTGGAAAGACTGAGGGAGCTTTGCTTTGGATAGGACCGAACAAAGGATTTTATACTTTACCCTTAAGGGTAACAATTAATGCTATATATAACCGGATAAAGAGCGATACTGAAGAAAACTCATTGAATTATTCTCCGGTCGCTTTGCTGCATTCAGATTCATTGAGTGTTTATCTTGAAGAAACAGATTCTTACGAAACATCAATTTATATGGATAGCGAGGCAAGGTTGTTTACAGCACCGTTGACTATTACCACCGTGGATCAGCTTTTCCGCTTTGTATTCCGCTACCATGGGTATGAGATGATACCGGCTACGCTAAAGTATTCGAGAGTTGTTGTTGATGAAATTCAAATGTACTCTCCACCCATAATAGCCTGTATTTTATATGGATTGAGAGAAATATACCGTTTGGGCGGAAAATTTCTTATAATGACTGCTACCATGCCAAAGATATTTATAAAAATTCTTGAAGAAAAGCTGAAAATGAAGGTATCCGAAGCATTTGAGCTTCCCGAACCTTTTTTAAGGGACAGTAACAGAACAGACAAAGCAAAGCATTTTGTTAAATTACATGAGTCAGAATTGGATATTGGACAGATCGAAAAGGACAGTTTAAATCATAAAGTTCTTGTGATTGTAAATACTGTGGCAAAGGCGCAGGAAATCTACCAAAAACTAAATATAGAAAATAAATGGATGCTTCACAGTTTATATACAAGGGAACACAGAAGTATTCTTGAAAATAAGATTCTGAATTTTTCAAAGGAAAAGAATGCAAAAGGGATTTGGGTGTCTACTCAAATAGTTGAAGCAAGCCTTGATATCGACTTTGACATTCTACATACCGAAATGTGTACTGTTGATAGTCTTTTTCAGCGTATGGGAAGAGTATTAAGAGGGAAAAACAGATTTCTTACAGAAAAAAGCCCTAATATTCATATATATTCTGAAAATGTATCAGGATGTGGCCATGTTATTAATAAAGAGATATATGAATTTTCTTTAAATGCTTTGAAAAAGCATTTAGATTCAGAGGGAAAGCAGATATTAACTGAAGAAGATAAGCAAAACATAATACGGAATGTTTATGATCCGGAATTGAATCCTAAAATATTGGAGTCAGAATATTACAATGATATTTTGAGGAATATTATCTATTTGCAAAACATTCAGAATAAGCCATATCAAATAGAGAAAAACGAAACAAGATTCCGCGACATTACAAGTGAACTTGTTATACCCAGATCTATATATGAAGAGTTGGATAGTAAAGGTATATTACAACAAATGGAAGACAAGTTTGAAAAAACAGACTCAGCCGGGAAGAGACAAATACTTGACGATATTTTAAAACATACCATTTCGGTTTCTCACTTTTATGATAAGGAACTGTTGTCCAAAACTGATAATGTTTTGCTGAAGGAAGCAGGCAAACGGGCATTTGCAGAAACAGGTATAAAAATATGTGATTGTCCTTATGACTTTGATGAAGAAGAGAAAAGAGGTCTGGGGCTTCGGCGGAAATTAACCAAAGAGGAAAAGGACAGGATCCAGACAGAAAGTTCCATGTGGTAATTTGATACCATTTATAAGGGATGAGAATGATGAAGATTACAGGAGTTATGGTAGAATACTATTTCATTTGCAAGAAGAAACTATGGTATTTTGCCAATCAGATTCAAATGGAAAATGAGCATGAAAATGTATTGATAGGCAGAATGGTAGATGAAACTTCGTATATCCAGGAGAAAAAGAATATCCTTATTGATGGGACAATTAATATCGACTTTATACGAAAACACAAGCAAATTCATGAAGTCAAAAAATCAAAAAGTATTGAAGAGGCAACTATCTGGCAGGTCAAGTATTATCTGTATTACCTTAAAAAACTTGGAATGGAAGACATCAAGGGGGTAATCGATTATCCTTTGTTACGGAGAAACCTGATTGTAGAATTGGATGAAAATGATGAAGAAAAAATTGAAGAAGTAATCCGGGATATTGAAAATATTGTTGCCATGCCTTCACCTCCTGCTGCTAATAAAATGAAAATATGCAGCAAATGTGCTTATTATGAGCTGTGTTTTATTTAGTCAGCACCTGAATCAGATTCAAAGGAGGTATTCTTTTGAAAAGAACCTATTACATATTCAATAATGGCGAATTGAAAAGAAAGGATAACACATTAGAATTTTATCTTGAAGACGGCGGGAGAAAATCAATACCAATAGAACAGGTTAATGACATATATTGCTTCGGACAAATAAGTGTAAACTCGGCATTGTTAAACTTCCTGGCTTCCTGTCACGTTGCTGTTCACTGGTTTAATTATTATGGCTATTATTCAGGGACATTTTATCCGAGGGAGTATCTTGTATCAGGAAAACTTTTAGTTAAGCAGGTTGAACACTATATAAACTCAGATAAGCGTATTGTATTAGCCAGGGCATTCGTTGATGGGGCTTCAGCAAATATTTATCGTAACTTACGTTACTATAAAAACAGGGGCAAGGATCTTTCAGAGATAATGGAAGAAATAGAGTATTTCAGAAATCAAATAAATGTGAATAATAGCATAGAATCTCTGATGGGTATTGAGGGTAACATCAGAAAAGTTTACTATTCAGCATGGAATGAAATTATTAACCAGGATATCCAGTTTGAGAAGCGAGTAAAAAGACCACCCGACAATATGATTAACACCTTAATATCTTTCCTGAACACCATGCTTTATACAAAAACATTAAGTGAAATCTATAATACGCAGTTAAATCCTACCATCAGTTATTTGCATGAACCGGGAACCAGTAGGTTTTCGCTTAGTCTTGACATATCAGAAGTATTTAAACCATTAATTGTCGACAGGCTGATTTTCTCGCTTCTTAACAAGAATCAAATAAATGAAAACAGCTTTTACAAAGATACGGAATTATTGCAACTTAAGGAATCGGCAATAAAAACAATTGTTGCTGAACTGGATCTGCGTCTAAAACAGACAATAGAGCATCGGGAATTAAGACGCTCCGTTTCATACTTAAGATTAATCAGGCTTGAAGCATATAAACTTGTAAAGCATTTGCTGGAAGAAAAAATGTATGAACCATTTAAAATCTGGTGGTGATATCATAAAATGTATATTATACTTGTATATGACATTGTGTTGGATGAAACAGGTCCTGCTGTTTTAAGAAAGGTTTTTAAAGAATGCAAAAAATACCTTGTTCATATTCAGAATTCAGTATTCGAAGGAGAATTGTCAGAAGCTCAGCTTTTTAAGTTGGAAGTAGCGTTAAAGAAGCTTCTGAGAAAGGACAGAGATTCATTGATTGTGTTTAAGACGAGAAATGAAAAATGGCTGGATAAAGAATTTTGGGGTAAAGAAGATGATGCTACTTCGAACTTCATTTAATTTCTGTCGCTCATAAGTAACAGAAAAAACACAGGACATTGACAGAACGATCGAACCTTGAAAAATGAATACTTTTTATTATTTCCATCTGGTTTTTATATATATAATTCTTATAAAATGCAATCAAAGACAGAATTACAACTTATAAGCAACGAATTTCAAGCACTTAATAGAATCGCCATAGAATCTAACCAGTGTGGAATGTAAATTGAGAACGTCAAGAAGTTTCTGCAGGCAAACGATTTCATAGAATCTAACCAGTGTGGAATGTAAATATAAATAAACATAAGAAAAGTGCAGTGGAGTTCTGCCATAGAATCTAACCAGTGTGGAATGTAAATCGATGCGCTGCAGGCCGTTCTTCCGGGCTTCAAGCCCATAGAATCTAACCAGTGTGGAATGTAAATATAGAGCCGCTTATCATGGAATTCGCAGACGGAACACATAGAATCTAACCAGTGTGGAATGTAAATCGATACAAAGTACCCATATTCGTCCACCCAGATAGCATAGAATCTAACCAGTGTGGAATGTAAATCGGATAAGTTTTAACGATATTTGCCACCTAAAATCCATAGAATCTAACCAGTGTGGAATGTAAATCAATTTGTGGATTACTTTGAAAAGAGAGGCGATGGCATAGAATCTAACCAGTGTGGAATGTAAATTTTTTATGCCTCAATTACTTTGCAATGTTCTTTTACATAGAATCTAACCAGTGTGGAATGTAAATCAAAAACTTCATGAAAAGGAAAGACGGCTGCTGGCATAGAATCTAACCAGTGTGGAATGTAAATGAGGACATCAACGCCATTGTCTTTACTCTGTCGGACATAGAATCTAACCAGTGTGGAATGTAAATGGAACCAAGTATGCTCATTGCTGTTTTCAAGGTATGGCATAGAATCTAACCAGTGTGGAATGTAAATGTAGATGCTGTGGAAATTGCTCCTGAGTTGTTGACCATAGAATCTAACCAGTGTGGAATGTAAATCTGCTATCTTTCTTCCAATGCCCACGATCTCACCCATAGAATCTAACCAGTGTGGAATGTAAATGAAGAAAAAGAAGTCAAACGCGAACATGAATTATAAAACATAGAATCTAACCAGTGTGGAATGTAAATAGGTAACCGGGTCATCTGTAGGAGCTGCAAAATACCCATAGAATCTAACCAGTGTGGAATGTAAATCCTACACAGGCAGACGGTCAGCACTTGAAAGAGAAACATAGAATCTAACCAGTGTGGAATGTAAATTTCATTACATATAGCTAATTCATAAATCCTTGAACCATAGAATCTAACCAGTGTGGAATGTAAATGAATATTTGTGCGGTTACGTCCGGTACCACTTCCTTCATAGAATCTAACCAGTGTGGAATGTAAATCGTAAGCGCTGATGCGGGTAAATAGCAGATTGCCGTCATAGAATCTAACCAGTGTGGAATGTAAATGGCACCAGGCCACCGAACCGGCCACGAAGCCGAAACCCATAGAATCTAACCAGTGTGGAATGTAAATTTTGGTGCTCAGTTAAAATTTGAATATAGCCTTTCCATAGAATCTAACCAGTGTGGAATGTAAATTTGATGGATTTCATTCATGCCTGCTGTTGGGTGGGCCCATAGAATCTAACCAGTGTGGAATGTAAATCTTATATCTGCTGAAAAATGGTTAGCAGTTCAAAAACATAGAATCTAACCAGTGTGGAATGTAAATCCTTTTTTGTAGACGGCCTGCCTCCCCTTTTCTTCCATAGAATCTAACCAGTGTGGAATGTAAATTAATACGCTGTGCTGTAGAGGCCAATCATTTCACCCATAGAATCTAACCAGTGTGGAATGTAAATGAAGTACTGCTGTTGAGATGGTGGCCGATTTCGGCATAGAATCTAACCAGTGTGGAATGTAAATAATTATATTAATATATTATATAAGTTACAGGATAACATAGAATCTAACCAGTGTGGAATGTAAATCTTGCAGAAGAAATTAGACTTAGGACAGGTCTTAGCATAGAATCTAACCAGTGTGGAATGTAAATATATCTTCATCTGATGTGCTGAAAGTTACATATCAGGCATAGAATCTAACCAGTGTGGAATGTAAATCATGACGATACGGAACGGCATCTACGGTGTGAACGCCATAGAATCTAACCAGTGTGGAATGTAAATAACTGCAAAAATAGCTTCCTTATACGGTGAAGGCACTCATAGAATCTAACCAGTGTGGAATGTAAATAGTGCAAAGGACAGATAATATGGTACGATATCGAGCATAGAATCTAACCAGTGTGGAATGTAAATAAGGAATACGAAAAAAGATTCAGGACATGACCGAACATAGAATCTAACCAGTGTGGAATGTAAATTAACATAACATTACCAACTGGTTTTTATGACACTCATAGAATCTAACCAGTGTGGAATGTAAATAAAATAGTACCCTTTATAGCGCCCTCTGCGTCAATACATAGAATCTAACCAGTGTGGAATGTAAATGAGTGATGAATACTCATCATTGGTCAGGCTGACAAACATAGAATCTAACCAGTGTGGAATGTAAATACTGGACAATATGTCGCAAATATCACAAACCTTACATAGAATCTAACCAGTGTGGAATGTAAATCAAGCAATACCAGTCAAATTATATTTCCGCAAAGCCCATAGAATCTAACCAGTGTGGAATGTAAATGTTTGAACCGGGTTTTTATGGATTTTATTCTCCTACATAGAATCTAACCAGTGTGGAATGTAAATTCCTTGTACTTATATTGTACTATAATTGTACCAACATAGAATCTAACCAGTGTGGAATGTAAATTTAGGATCTTCGCCGTGGTATCCGTTACTTCGTGCATAGAATCTAACCAGTGTGGAATGTAAATGGCGGAAAGTGGGGGACTGGTAGCGTACAGATTATTGCATAGAATCTAACCAGTGTGGAATGTAAATATGTATTATGACGAATGTATAGCAGGGGTTGTTGAACATAGAATCTAACCAGTGTGGAATGTAAATGCATATATGAGCTTGAATACGGTTACACAATAAAACATAGAATCTAACCAGTGTGGAATGTAAATAAATATTCTGCAGCTTCATGAACTTTTAAAAATGCATAGAATCTAACCAGTGTGGAATGTAAATCTTTCCGCCAGGCAAAGTTATTTCAAACTCTGGCGCATAGAATCTAACCAGTGTGGAATGTAAATAATAACAACTCAACTTAGTAAAGAGCCTAAGGGTACCATAGAATCTAACCAGTGTGGAATGTAAATATGTATACCCCGATGTGGCCGTTTCTCCAAACACAGCATAGAATCTAACCAGTGTGGAATGTAAATCCAGTTATTGTGCTTGCGCCTTTTATCAAGATTGCCATAGAATCTAACCAGTGTGGAATGTAAATCTGTGTCCGCTGACGTGTATTGATTTCCCCCGCAGGCATAGAATCTAACCAGTGTGGAATGTAAATACGCAAAGATAAAAAAGTTTGCGAAAGTGTCGAATCCATAGAATCTAACCAGTGTGGAATGTAAATGGTGGCCTGGCTTCGGATTCGTGGCCGGTTCGTGCATAGAATCTAACCAGTGTGGAATGTAAATGTTTTACTGTAATTCCGTATTCTTTCCTCATCATCTCATAGAATCTAACCAGTGTGGAATGTAAATGCCGGTCACAAGTCCGGAGAAGGGAGGGAAAGAAGGCATAGAATCTAACCAGTGTGGAATGTAAATGCGATACCTGGAACGGTATAGTAAAAACATGGCAGGCATAGAATCTAACCAGTGTGGAATGTAAATTTTCCTTAAAATATTCATCTTCTTCAAATATAGCCCATAGAATCTAACCAGTGTGGAATGTAAATTCAGTAACCCTTCGGTATATTGGAATAAATCAAGACATAGAATCTAACCAGTGTGGAATGTAAATCAATTTTTTTATAAAGGAGGTTTAAAGATGAAGTTAACATAGAATCTAACCAGTGTGGAATGTAAATATAAAAGACGTTTTAATAATGCTTGGTATATGGTATCATAGAATCTAACCAGTGTGGAATGTAAATTCAATATGCGACTGGGGGATAACCTCTCCAAGGTTTCCATAGAATCTAACCAGTGTGGAATGTAAATTATGTTCAATGTTCAATGTTCAACAAAAGTAAAACCATAGAATCTAACCAGTGTGGAATGTAAATTAAGCCTTCAGGTTCTTGTAGACGTCAAATACGTACCATAGAATCTAACCAGTGTGGAATGTAAATCCTGAGATGCTAACTGAAATATCACAGCAAAGGAACATAGAATCTAACCAGTGTGGAATGTAAATGGGTTCCTGATGCCTGGCGCCTGGTCCTTTTTCCTGCATAGAATCTAACCAGTGTGGAATGTAAATGGCCACCAGGAAACCGAACCGGCCACCCGGCCACCATAGAATCTAACCAGTGTGGAATGTAAATTTAGAATTTGGCGAATACGGTTTGCATCTGTTCTGCCATAGAATCTAACCAGTGTGGAATGTAAATCCCAAAACTTTTAAGATATTTTTCTACTATGTATGCACATAGAATCTAACCAGTGTGGAATGTAAATAAAAATTCCATTTTAGCTTTTTTTTAAGCGACAGACATAGAATCTAACCAGTGTGGAATGTAAATGGAACCCGAGACCAGGAACCCGGAACCCGGAATAATTCATAGAATCTAACCAGTGTGGAATGTAAATAAAACAGCAAGCAAAGCGTATGCAGGCCTTATCGGTCATAGAATCTAACCAGTGTGGAATGTAAATTGGATTCAATAAATTTATTATTTCACCCATGCCACATAGAATCTAACCAGTGTGGAATGTAAATCCTTTTAATAAACTATTGAAGGCAACCTCTTATAACATAGAATCTAACCAGTGTGGAATGTAAATAGGATCTAAGCCTGATATTTCGTCTGCTGTACCTTGCATAGAATCTAACCAGTGTGGAATGTAAATCCGCTGGTACAAGTTTTGTAACTGGATTTTTCTCCCATAGAATCTAACCAGTGTGGAATGTAAATTTTATTATTTGCCATCAGACCGCCACCTCTCTGTGCATAGAATCTAACCAGTGTGGAATGTAAATTAAGATAACAGAATTGTAAAATTATAACATAACATTCATAGAATCTAACCAGTGTGGAATGTAAATTTCGTCCAGGTACAGGATTCCAAGATTCCAGGTCCAAACATAGAATCTAACCAGTGTGGAATGTAAATTTATCATATACTAAAACATACCAAGTCCGCATTCTCATAGAATCTAACCAGTGTGGAATGTAAATTCCGTTCTGCAGGACTACAACGGTACCGTATTATGAGCATAGAATCTAACCAGTGTGGAATGTAAATCTTGTTCTTTGTACCACTCCCTGACTTCATCTTTTACCATAGAATCTAACCAGTGTGGAATGTAAATACTAACCAGGGGCATGAATAACTAACCAGGGGCAGGCATAGAATCTAACCAGTGTGGAATGTAAATCAAATTGAAACGGTAAGGAAGCGTTTGGGAAGCATCATAGAATCTAACCAGTGTGGAATGTAAATGACAATGTCCTGGCTGGTGACAAAATGGATCAAAGCATAGAATCTAACCAGTGTGGAATGTAAATACTTCAAGTAGTTTGATTGTTTTCACTTTTTATACCCATAGAATCTAACCAGTGTGGAATGTAAATTTCTTCTGCGTCAAAGTCCGCAGGTCCGCAGGTCCCATAGAATCTAACCAGTGTGGAATGTAAATCTTTTTATCAGTCTGGAATCATAGCCAGAACTCCGCATAGAATCTAACCAGTGTGGAATGTAAATCTCGAATTTAACGAATACGGTTTACATTTGTTTTGCCATAGAATCTAACCAGTGTGGAATGTAAATCATTTTCTTATCCCCTTCCTTCAATTCTTTTTTAAGCCATAGAATCTAACCAGTGTGGAATGTAAATAAAACATAGAGATCAAGAATGTGCTTTGCTCAAACATAGAATCTAACCAGTGTGGAATGTAAATCAGGTCCGGGCTTCGGCTTTAGGTCCGGGCGCAGGCATAGAATCTAACCAGTGTGGAATGTAAATTAGGTTCAATGTTCAATGTTCAATAAAATATAAAAACATAGAATCTAACCAGTGTGGAATGTAAATTTGGAATTGAACCTTTTAGCTTGTAACCTTTCGTTCCATAGAATCTAACCAGTGTGGAATGTAAATCATAAACCGGGCGTTACTCAGAGCAAACAAGACGGACATAGAATCTAACCAGTGTGGAATGTAAATTTTACTGATAATGTTTGACAGTGTAAAGACTAAACATAGAATCTAACCAGTGTGGAATGTAAATTTTTCCCGCTCACGCTATTTAATTGGCAATAAATGGTCATAGAATCTAACCAGTGTGGAATGTAAATGGATTCCAGGTCCGCAGGTCCGGGCGCAGGATTCCACATAGAATCTAACCAGTGTGGAATGTAAATCAGTTCAGTCAAAGTCTTCATTCATATCATCCTTTCCATAGAATCTAACCAGTGTGGAATGTAAATTGAGAATGAAAAGTTTAAGTGATCTTTGGAGAATGGCATAGAATCTAACCAGTGTGGAATGTAAATATAGAACTCTATGATAATGCTGAATTGTTTTATTGCATAGAATCTAACCAGTGTGGAATGTAAATGTTGTTATTACATTATAGTTTAATAAATAAAATAATACATAGAATCTAACCAGTGTGGAATGTAAATTAGATTTCCTCTCTATATATTTAACTTGGGGGTTACATAGAATCTAACCAGTGTGGAATGTAAATTCGGATGAGTTAGCCAGCCTTTGGGGCCATGGTTTTGCATAGAATCTAACCAGTGTGGAATGTAAATAAAATTTACGCTTCGCCTTGCGCTAAATGCCTAATCCATAGAATCTAACCAGTGTGGAATGTAAATGGTGACGGTGAAAGGCAAGGACTATCACGTGATACGCATAGAATCTAACCAGTGTGGAATGTAAATGACTTGCTATACCGGGGACATCACTGCCGGTCTCTGCATAGAATCTAACCAGTGTGGAATGTAAATATTCTGGCGTCGGTTCTTTGCGCTCGGTGATTTGCCATAGAATCTAACCAGTGTGGAATGTAAATTATGTTCAATGTTCAATGTTCAATAGATAAAATAAACATAGAATCTAACCAGTGTGGAATGTAAATATATGCTAACCAGTCTAAATAGCCATTCTCGTTAACCATAGAATCTAACCAGTGTGGAATGTAAATTAGTCGGAAACCTGTATGTCAGCGGTTGCGCTATACATAGAATCTAACCAGTGTGGAATGTAAATGAGAACAATAAAAGAATACAGTATATTCTTTATTGCCATAGAATCTAACCAGTGTGGAATGTAAATGAAGAAAAGTCAGGGAAGTGACGCTAAATGATAATCATAGAATCTAACCAGTGTGGAATGTAAATAAATTCCAAAACATGCTAATACATTTTGTACTAACATAGAATCTAACCAGTGTGGAATGTAAATAAAAATATTATAGCGCACGATTTTGGTATTACAAACATAGAATCTAACCAGTGTGGAATGTAAATAACTTCAAAAAATAATCAATACGATATCAGCAAATAAGCATAGAATCTAACCAGTGTGGAATGTAAATACATTGAGAAAGCGATACGGCGACATATATAAGGTCATAGAATCTAACCAGTGTGGAATGTAAATGGCGTCATGTCCAGGCTTCGGCGTATTCGGCGTAACATAGAATCTAACCAGTGTGGAATGTAAATTTTAGACGAAAATGAAAAACATAGATATAATATAGACATAGAATCTAACCAGTGTGGAATGTAAATTTATGAAGTCTACAAAGACCACAACAGAATTGTAAACATAGAATCTAACCAGTGTGGAATGTAAATACTGCCTTTTGTATCATAGTATTTTATATTATTATTCATAGAATCTAACCAGTGTGGAATGTAAATGTTGTAAGTCCCAATGTTTAGATGAGTCCCACAATCACCATAGAATCTAACCAGTGTGGAATGTAAATACGGTACAAATAGGCGAACTAAACTTAATTGATGTTGCCATAGAATCTAACCAGTGTGGAATGTAAATACGCTTACAGACTTTATCAGTCAAAAAAAATGATTACATAG
>ENA-OWOZ01001981-OWOZ01001981.1-bioreactor-metagenome-genome-assembly--contig:-NODE-1981-length-16645-cov-3.951231_pt1 | contig 16645 bp, 27 predicted proteins | sample MGYA00238140_ERZ651804 | MGnify/ENA primary metagenome ERZ651804 (study PRJEB26910, sample SAMN07631232) | bioreactor metagenome | isolation source: Switchgrass digestor | place: USA: Dartmouth... | reverse complement strand
TAATTTTATCTAGATGTTTATACTTATTTCCTACCCAATTACAGGGTGATTTGATGTACATAAAATCCCTCCTCGTACTAAACATACGAAGGAGGGGTTAAAGTGAATAAAAGCACCTTAATAGGTGCTTTAGAAGTCAAAAGAATTTATTGCGTTTAATACTGCGTCATTTAAATCATTATTTTGATCAGTTTTATTTAATTGTGGTGGGGAGGACTGATGTTCAGCTAATACTTCCTCTACTATCCTCCTTATCTTCTCTTCGAGATTCTCCTCTTTAGTATCTTTATCCCTTAACATTTTTTCTCTTATAGCATCTCTTACAAATTCTGAGGCTTTCCCTGACTTTTTAAGCTCATCCAGATACTTTATTATATCTTTATCAGCTTCAGTAAAACTAATAGTCATTCTCGTGTAGTTATTTTCGCTCATATTTTATCGCTCCTATTTTATAGAATCCTTCAACGTTAGCCCAAAGGGCATTGTTCATGATGGTGGCGTGGGGTAGGTGATGTAAGATTTTATCGTGTATTAGTAAACTAGTACCCCCTACAAACACAACATCCATCATATCTAAGTTGAAATTATTTTTTCTAGTCTCCTGAATCAATTTTACCATATATTGCTCAATAATGCTATCTATAACATTAGAACTCTTAGGATCTACAGTCCCTCTAACCTTTACACCTCCCTGTCTAACGATATTTTGGATATCATTAGAAGTAAATGAAGTACCGTACATACTATTTAATTCATTGGTTAGTTTAGTTTCTATCTCCGCATATCCGTGGTTTATGGTAAACATGGAGCTTGGTTGGGGGACTAGGTTGTCGTAGATAGTGAAGTTCATATTCAATCCACCAAGATCTATTACCGCTACCCTTTTATCCTTGAAGAGCTCTGGTTTAGTATAGACAATTCCACTACCCTCAGGTAACACTAAAACATTTTCTATAAGGAATGAATAGGATTTATCATTTACTACAACTCTTACGCTACCGTTATTCCAAATATAGTTCTTATACTCGTCTCTAAGGTTTTTATTGCGGTAAATACTTGTTGGGCAACCTATCACTAACTTAATGGCTTTACAATCCTCTAAAAGTTGTGTGGCGGCGGTGTAGGTGGCTAATTTATGATTTATATTAGCTTTATCTACTGCATAGTCTATTTCCTCTCCCTGATCTCCTATAATATAATCCTCACCTTCTAAGGTAACATTATAGCTTTTCCCTTGTGCTTCTAGTTCCATATTGTTATTTAATTTAAATACTTTAGTTCTGAAATAAACTTTTTCCATTTGGTTATTTCTATTTAATGCAACAGCTTTTGTAGCATATTTTCCAGGGTCAACACTTATTAATTTACTCTTAATCATATAACCACTCCTTAATAATTTATATGATATTTTATGATAAATTTATCATAAAATATATGAAATTATATTAAAAATCACCCTTATATACATGATATTATATTAATTTATATTAAATGTCAACTAAAAATTAGTAAAATTATCCTAATTTATATGATATTATATGATTCATTATTATATATTCAATTCCTTCCTTAGAAAAATATTTGTCCACTACCTTAACTATGTCAGACAAAATATCCCCTATTTGATAATAAGGATATCCCCCTTCAGTAACAAACTTCTCTAATTCTTCAATCTTTATGGGGTTATAAGATGCTAAAATGACTCTATATTCTTCTAAAAAATCATTGTTCCCCTCTTTTTCTGCTGTGTCTAATGCATAATTAAAGTAACAATTTAATACTGCCCTAGCACTATCCGTTAATTTGATTAATAACCTACACAACTCCCCGAATTTAATCTCACCTTCTAGATAAACTCTAAAAATAGGGAAAATTCTATTCTCTATCTTGGCCACTCTTTTATTTATAGTAGTCGTACTTCTATTTAATAATTTACCTATTTTAGGTTGGGTTACCCCATTGTAGTAATTACTGATTATAAAATAATCTTCTTCAGATAGAAACATCCTACATAATGTTAAAGCAGACTTTAATAAGTAGCCATTTAATACTTCTTTTTCAAGATTTATATCATCTTCAATATTATCCATTAGTGTGAGATCTTCTGCCACTGGACTTTCTATAGACATATTGTCGTAGGCGTTAAGTATATTGATTAATTTAAAGGGGGTTGTGTTTAGTTTTTCTGCTATTTCGTCAAAACTATATCCTTGATTTCTATAATCAATATAGGCCATTAAAGTATGGTAAGAGTTGTTCGTTACTTTGAAAGTTGTTTTATACTTAAAAGCCTGTTTAGCTATATGGTTTCTTATGGCGGTGTAGGCGTAGGAAGAGAATTTATACCCCAGCCCCTCGTCAAATCCATCAATAGCTTTTATTAATCCGATACTCCCTTCTTGAAAAGCATCCTCATAATCAGCCGTATCAATTAGAAACGGAAAATTATCTCTTATTACAGTGTGAATAAGATTTTTATTCTCTTTATATATTGTTTCCATAATTATCCCTCCTCACACCTAATATACGGTTAATCCTATAAAGACAAATAAAATAGAGCCGACTAAGGCTCTATCATTTTAACCACTGAATTCCATAATGCGTCCACTTTAGTTTTACCATACCCTAATAAGGCATAATTACAATAAATTTCATATCTAATAGGGGATTTGTGAATTTTTATTAAATCATAATATCCTATTCGATCTACTAATAAACTCTCTAAAATATCTAATAATTGTTGAGAAGAATAGCATGGGATATAACTCTCATTAATGTTGTGTTTATAAGTTCGGTAGGAACTTAATCCTAAAACTCCTCTTCTGTACATAGTAATTATACTGTCTTTAATACTTTCTACAACATAAAATTCTTCTTCCTCTGTATTATAGAAAACATCCCCTCTACTAATTTTAGTTCTCTTGAATAATTCATCCTGAGTTTCTTCCTTTAGATTTAGAAATTGTGCTGGTACAATATGATGGTCACTAAATTTAGGATCCATTCTCTGTAAAATTTCCTCTGCGGGGGCGGGGTTGTTGTTATAAAAAAGTTCTTTCAAAGCATTTAAATATAATCCATTATTACAAGTAGCCTTTACTAGCTTGTCAAAATACTCTTTATTTTGATCTTGTAGCTTCTTAATCTCTTCATCATATATACCATCTAACGTCTCATTTCCTCCTTCTAACTTTTTAGTTGCGGCGGGGTGTTGGAGATTATAAATATATTTTATCAACTTCCTTGCTTCTTCAAGTGAAGTCATCCTACATATAAGTTCATCTCCATCTTTAACATATATACAAGTTGGAGTCATTTTTAGGTGTAAACTCATTATCTTATCCCTCCTAAAATATACTAGTAGCCATACAATAAGGCGGTTCTATTCCCTGCTCTTTGTTTATTTTCATAGCAACTCTCAAAGGCACTTTGCAACACCCCCCATACCCCCAATTCTTACAAGATGGGTTGTGAAGCTCCCCGAGAAGCTCATCTAGTTGAAACCACATTCCCCCTCCCCCCGATTTTGATTTCCATCTGTTGTAGATTTTTTGGTGTCACATTAAATATACGAATCCCTTTATTGGAACAGATAATTTGCAAGTCGTTTGAGCGATTCTTGCAAAAATAGCTATTTCCACATAGGGAAAACTTAACCAAAATGCAATTTTTAAGATTTTAGGTTGCAATTGTGTGAAAAAATTACCTCTCCTCTCCCCGCCCCCGTTCTTTTTCTTGTCTTTTATAATTTGTGTGGCTTACATGGTAACACCGTTGAAAAATAGTGGTTGAAATCACCAAAAAATTTCCCGTAGGTATCACGAGGCACCCCCGCCGCAGGCGGGCTGTTCCCTGAAAGCTAGGCACCGGGCGGGTTAGACGTGAATAGAGGGTATTATCTGGGGACAACTTCTTTTCGCCATTTGAAGTGAGGGTATTGTTTCCAGATGCAGTTGTGGTACATTAGAACTGACTTGAAGGACAAGTAGCCTTCAAGTCACCGAAAAAAAATATCAATATAAAAAATAGGGGGTCGTTCAAATGACTAATAAGAGTGCTGAAGTATTAAGAGGAAGCCTATCAAAGGATTTAAAGAAGGTGTCCTTTACAATGGACATTAGTGGAATTGACTGGAGAAAGCCTTTAAGCATCAGTAGTAAAGGCAATGCTAGTTATGTTTTTAGTCAGAAGTTTGAGTTTGAGGTCGTGGACCATGAAGGCATCACCGTTCCCGTTACCGCTTCTATAGGATTGTATCTGACCAAGAAGGACTTTAAAGACTATATGGAGCAGGTCCAAGGCCACAAGGCCGGCAAAGAGGCCGGCACAAATACCGCTGCAACATCTACTAAGTACACGCTTGAGCAATTAGAATTGCTTAAGAGTAAAGGCCTGCTCAAGGAAGAAATGGTTCAAGCCTTACTTGAAAAAGGTCTAGTAGAATTATAGAACTGGGTCACATACCCAGTTCTTTTTTATTGTCTTTTTTTTCCTCCCCCACATAATGTGGGTTTTATCTATATAACCGGAATCCGATTTCACTTTTGATTTATATTATCGGTTTTCGGTTTACCCTTTGAATCGTTCACATAATATGTCTTATGTGAACGAATTTATTGTGGGAGGATGGAGGATTCTTTAATATTTATTTATCGGTTTTTCGATTTAGCTTTGAAACCCATCTTCATAGGTGCAAAATATTTTGCACGACAGAAGATGGGATGACGAAGCCTAGTAAATTTAGCACTATTTTAGTAAATTTAGCACTATTTTAGTAAATTTATGGTTTAGGTTAATATTTTAGGTTAATATTGACCTAAATAGTAAATTGACTTGTATTGATAGTTGATTAATAGACTTAATATACTCTCTCTCTTACTTATTAGTCTTATATTTATATTGAGTCTATTAATGGGCTATTGATTAAATAGCTATACTGTACTTCCCTCTCCCCCGCCCTATCTTTTTAGGGTAGGGTTATGTAATAGTGTACTACATAGCTAGTACACTGCATATTAAATTTTAATGAAAAATTAAGGAGGTTTTGATTATGAGAAATATCGTTATAATTAATGAGTCTCATTCATTATTGGAGGAGCAAGAAAAGATTTTAAAGGAAAAATTCGGTACATACAATTTCTTGTATGTACCTAAAGACGGCTGGTCTAAAGAAGACCAGCTAAGAATTGTCTCCTCTATATTAGAGGAGCAGGGAGGAAATATTATCTTTGTCTCCCCCGTCCCCGTCCTTCTAGCCTATATCGGCTTTTATAAGGGGTACGGAAAGGCAGGCCTCGATAGAGGCCTACCCTATATAGGGATAGGCATCAACCTATACCTATTCCATAATGACCGTCGGGAAAAGAAAGAACTCCCTGATGGTCGCATAATACAAGTTGTCAGCCAAACTGGTTGGCAGCTTGTAGAGATAGGATAGAGAGTGGTTTATATATGCCACTCTCTTTTTAGTTAGGAGGATTGATTATGAATTATTGGGGTTTATTCTTTTGCTTGGTCTTTATCCCCGCCCTCTTATTTTTATTGGCAGGGATAACTTATATTATTGAGAAGCATGATTAGATAGAAGTAGCCTATAATACGGCTACTTCTATTTTCTACCCCCGCCCACTATTTTTATTTATATATATATCGGTTTTTGATTTTTGTTTTGAAAGGAGTGTTTATATGAAAACTAGGCTTGGGTGGCAGAGAATTGATAGTCCTGCCACTAAAAAGATACTAGAAATGCGAGATTATTATTGGAAAGTTATAGAACCCATTACAAATGGATACGGGGACGACCGTACCCTAGATATGTTTGAAAAAAGGTTCGGAGTTAGAATATCACATGACATCTTAATGGATATAGCGTATTTTGAGGACTTTTAGTCCTCTGTACGCCCCCCGCCCACTACTTTTTAATTTATATATCGGTTTTCAGATTTACCTTTGAAAGGAGTGTTATTATGACTTACACCATTGACTTCCTAAAGGAAGTTCAAGATTATATTAATGGCTATAGAGGTTTATCTATAGCCGAACTAACTCGATTAGTAAGAGAAAAATTTGACATAGATATGTCATTTCTAGAAATAGGAGCCCTCTACTTCTGTAAAGTTCCTTCATCAGCGGAGGAATTGCTAGAGGGGTTAGAAATAGGCATTTCAGGTGAGGAGTTTAAGATGCTAGAGCTTATTACTGATGAACTCCCACCTATTTATGTATGCGAGGAGTGTGGACGTTACTACCACACAGAAGTTACTCCGTTTGAGTATAGAGGGGATTTATTTTGCCCCTCATGTTATGAGGAATACTTTAGGGAGTGTGAAGAGTGTGGTGCTTTCGTTCACACAAGTGATATTTCAGAAGATGCTCATGGATACTACTATTGCCCCGATTGTGCATATGAGTATCTCTTATATTGCGATGAATGTGGTGAATATCACCACAAGGATGATGTGGTTTTTGATGCTTTTAACAACTATATGTGCCGAAATTGTTTTGAAAATTATTTCTATGTATGTAATGATTGTGGTGGGTTTGTTCATCATACTGATGTATATTGGAATGATGACATGCCATATTGTGAGGAGTGTTATAATAATATTACTTATATCCATGAATATGGATATAAACCCTACCCTATTTTCCATGGGGAAGGTAATAGACTTCTAGGCGTTGAATTAGAAGTCGACGAGGGTGGATATAATCAAGATGTGGCAAGAGAAGTGATTGATATACTGGGAGATGATTTCGTCTATTGTAAATATGATGGTTCTCTTAGGGATGGTTTTGAAATTGTCTCCCATCCCGCCACCTTAGAATACCACTCCCAAGTAGATTGGGGTGAAGTATTAGATTATTTACGTAATGAGGGCTATGAATCCCATGATGCGGAGACGTGTGGACTTCATGTTCACATGAATAGAAAAGGCTTTGGGGACACTGAGGAGGAGCAAGAACTCGGTATATCCAAAGTCCTTTTCTTTATAGAAAGGCATTGGGATAAGGTTGTAAAGTTTTCTAGAAGAACACAATCCCAATTAGATGAGTGGGCTTCTAGATATTTGGGCAGTTCCCCAGATCATCCTGAAGATGTTCTGGAGTATGCTAAAAATGACTTGAGTAGATATAGGGCAGTGAATCTCTGTCCCCGTCATACAATTGAAATTAGGGTATTCAGAGGTTCACTTGTCTATGAAACTCTTATGGCCACTCTCCAATTTTGTGACCTTCTCTACGACATTGCAGAATTGTCACTAGAGGAGGTCATGGATATTACTTGGAACGAATTCAAAGAAATGGGTTCCAAGTATAAAGAGTTTAGTAATTATCTTGAGAGGAGAGGTTTATAGTCCTCTCCCCCGCCACCGTTATAAAGGTGGAATTTTTTGGTGGTGGGTTTTATTTGTTTTAAAAATATTATCGGTTTTTTATTTTACCTTTGAAAAAAAATTAAAGGAGGAATGTAAAAATGTGTGGATTATTTGGATTTGTTTATTACGGAAAGAAAGAATTGAAAGGTGCTGAAAAATTATTAGAAGAGTTAGCTATGGAGGCAGCAGTTAGAGGAACTGATGCTACTGGATACGCCTTTGTACATAAAGGCAAAGTTCAGATAGATAAGGCTCCTAAAGCTGCACATGAAATGAAATACCTGTTACCAAAAAATGTTCGTACTGTCATGGGACACACCCGTGCTACTACACAGGGTAGTGCTAAACATAATTATAATAATCATCCATTTAGAGGCAAGGCAGGAAAACACGAATTCGCCTTTGCCCATAACGGTGTACTTGACAATGAATTTGAAATTAGAGAGAAATTCGGAATTAAACCTAATCACATCCAGACTGATTCTTATGTAGCCTGTCAACTTATGGAAAAGTTGGGTAGCCTTTCCATTGAGAATTTAAAGACAGTCGGGGAAACGGTTGAAGGTATGTTTACCTTCACTTACATGGATAGTAAGGAGAACCTGTATATTATAAAGAATGATAGTCCTCTTACTATACTCCACTTCCCCGCCCTCCAGCTTTTTGTGTACGCTAGTACGGATGAAATAATATTTAATGCTTTATCCAATTTCAAAAAGACCAGAGAAGCTCTTATAGACATGGTTATACATGGTGAACTTACAGTTGAAAATATACCTATAAAAGCAGGGGATATTCTAATAATCACCCCTAAGGGTGATGTTATAAGAGGTGGATTTAAACCTAGAGAAAGAATTTGGAACAACCCTCTTTACGCTATCGCTGGGGGTTATATAGAGTACGGTAGTTATTATGACGATGAAGATGAATGGTATAGAGAGTTACTCCTAGATGAGGCTAAAGAAATGGGAGTAACTGAACAGGAGTTCAAAAAACTCGCAAATGTCCTCACTCTTGATGACATAGAATACTACCTCTATGCAGGTAGAATATATGAAATAATGATGGATTTGGGAATATAGTTCTCTATCCTTCCCCACCACCATTCGGTGGTGGGCTTGTTTTTATAGACTAATGGGGTGAACTAAAGACTATACAGTATCAATTATCTATATTATATATCGGTTTTTCGATTTTCCTTTGGTTTATCCATTATAAAGCTTGTCTACGTATGTTTTTAGAGAGGAGGGATAGCATGTTGACACTAGGCGAAGTATATGCATCTCCAGGAGTACTGACACAAATATCTGAGGCGGAAATTGTTTTCGCCCTTGTAAGGCATAAAAATTGTGATTGGGGGGAGGTGTGTGAAGAAGATTGGGAATTAAATAATGAAGCCCTAGAACTAGGACATAGAATTCTATCTGTATACACCTCATCAAATGGGATGAAGTTTTGGATTATAACAGAAGCAGATAGAAGCTACACAACAGTATTATTACCAGAAGAATTTTAGGAGGTGGCGTTGATATGAAAAGAGATATTGAAACCAGAGTTATAGATATTGCAAGATATGTAGCTGAAAGGAAAGTCACAGTAAGGGATGCGGCTAAAAGATTCGGTATTAGTAAAAGTACTGTTCACAAAGATTTAAGGGATAGGCTTCCTAAATTAGACAAGCAATTATACAGAGAAGTAGACAAAGTACTTAATTTTAATTTAGCTGAAAGACATATTAGAGGCGGTGAGGCTACAAGACATAAATATAGGGAGATGAAGTGGAAGACTAGTTAATATATCGGATTTGGAATTTTCATTTGAAAATGGAGAGGATTTGGTGGTGGGAGGTGTAGTTTTAGATATAGATACATTATTACTTATTTATTATTCCTTCTCCCCCCCCTCGCCTTAAAGAGAAATTCGTAAGAATGTTAAATAATGAAACAGAGCGATTAGTAGAGTTCTGTTATAGCCAACTAATTTAGGGAGGTAATTATATGAGAAGCTCAAAATTAGAGGAATTAGCTTATAAAATAGCTGATTTATTAAGCGAATATCATTGCCATATTGATGTAGCAATTTACTTTGAAAATAAAAGGTTATCTACTTTTGCAGATACTGATGAAAATTATGGTAAATGGGTATTGCAGGAAGGTTATAAAGGCAGTGACTGTACTGAATACGCTAACGATAGCACTATTACAATGACATTTGAGGGTGATTTCTATGATGTCATGAATTATGGATACTTACCTGAACTTTATGACAAGTTTCAGAAGTTACTGGAAAGTTGTGGGTTCTATTTTGAATTAGGTAACGCTTGGAATTTAGCGTTATATGAGATTTAAAGGAGGGTTTGTTATGTTAAAAATGTCGTTTTATGATGGGTCATTAGATAAAGAAGAGCTGAAGAAGTTCATAAGAAAGACGGAAAAACCGATAAAGTATACTTATGGGTTGAAATTTAGAAATCCAACTACAAGAGATGTTCCAGTAAGTAAGGAAGAAGCCTTGAAGATAGTTGATAGGGAGAGCTTATTAGATGCTACTGAATATAGAGATTACCTAGATTTAAACGCTTATAGTGGAAATGACATGTGGTAAGGAGGTATCTTTTATGAGTTTAGTTAAAAGCTTTGAAAATGAAGGAGTTAGATTAAGTATATATTATGATACTAATCCAATGGATCCAAGGGAATGGGACAATCTAGGAACAATGGTTTGTTGGCATAGACGATATGATTTAGGTGATGAACGTGCAAGAAATATTGAACTATATAATAGTTGGGAGGAGTGGTTGGAGAATGAAATATTAATCCCTAACGGAGGAGAGGAGAATGTAGTATATCTACCCCTTTATTTGTATGACCATACCGGGATTACAATGAATACTACTGGATTTAGCTGTTCTTGGGATTCTGGTCAAGTTGGTTGGATATATGCAACAAAAGACAGGTTTAGAGAAGAAACTGGCTATACAGATGATGAATTATTTAACCAAGACAAACACCGAATCCCTAAAGTTGGTGAAAGAGTTAAAGTCAAAGGTTATGAAGATTGGGGGCAGGTAAAAGCGATAGACGAAGAAACCATAACAGTAGATTTGGACTGGAACAAAATACCTAACGCTAGGAAACCTGAAAACATACTTGTGGTTACCATTAATGATATTGAAGAAGTAATGGCAGACAAGGCTAGAGAAATATTAGTAAATGAAGTTGGACTTTACGATGATTATTTAAGAGGTGAAGTATATGGATTCGTACTAGAAAAGAAGGAAGTATGTGCTTGTTGTGGGCGGACAGAGTACGAAGAGATTAACAGTTGTTGGGGATTCTATGGTACAGACTTAGAATACATGAAATATGAAATCCCCGAAGAATACCGTTATTTAATCAGATAGGAGGGATGTAAATGCATAGTAGGATTTTTCAACTATCTTCTCAACCGATAAATGAGGATGACTATATAACTGAAGAATTATTTTATGATGGGTTTGTCGGTTCGATAGCAGATTATGTTTCTAGCGATACAGATAGAGAAAGTGATATAGAGTGGTTTATTTCCTTTTTAGAGGAGTATGGTGTTAAGAGAGAAGGAAATGCTGTTTACTTTCCTAAAGGCTTTAAAGAAATATATTTTGAAAAGAGATTAAAAGAGCTGAAAGAAAAAGTTTCAAGTATGACTTTACATGATTTCTGTGATTCTTTTAAAGCATATTGCCTTTGTGCCTTAATAGAAGATAGATATGGATTTTTTGTCTACACAGATAGGCTAATGACTTTAGATGATTTTGTTAGAAACCTAGAGAATGAAGATAAATTCTATTTTGGTGCCACTATTGATTACCATTTCTAAGGAGGTGCTGTAAGTGATTAGTGTGTTTATTACTAATTTAGCTAAGTATACCGAGGGGGAGTTGGTGGGTCAATGGGTTACTCTCCCCCTCCCACCAGAAGAATTAGATGAGGTTATTGAAGAAATATTAGGGGACGATGAAGAATATTTTATTACTGACTATGAATGTGAGTTCATGGAAGTCCCAGAATACTGTGATATTTATGAACTAAATGAATTAGCAGAGAAATTAGACAGTCTAGATGAACATGAATTAAAGAAGGTTGAAGCCCTCATGGAGTGGGGGGCGTTTAGCGATTTAGAGGAGGCTATTGAAAATATAGACAATTATATTTTACTAGAGGATATTGAAAATGAAGAGGACTTAGCTATGTACTATATTTACGATGAGGATATTTATAACATACCTGATTTTATTAAAAACTATATAGATTATAAAAGATTAGGTAGAGATTTAGCTATGGATGGTTATATTAGCAAGTACGGATACATTTATTAATGTTAGAGGGGTGATTTTGTGAAAATTAAACAATTTAAAAACGGCAATCTAAATTTAAAACTAGAACCAGAGTACGACAAACCAAGGCACTACGATGAATATACTTTAGATGCTATATTAAATAACCATGATTTATTTGCTAGTAATCTTTATTTCAATGCAGACATGAACGGAAACTTGTGGCTTATAGATTTTGAAAGAAATTTAGCTTATGACATAGCATCTTACTTCAATCCAAATTATTGGAAAGCACATAATTTCTTTAAGGATTTGTTGGATGGTAAAACTGTAAAATTAGTTCCCTATGGAACTATTGATGATGTTAAAGAATTTTTCTATGAAGATGCTATTTAAGGAGGGGGTGTTAGTTTGAAGATAGATTATTTCTTAGAAGGTTTAAAGAGAGGATTAAATCCTACATTAGCTGGTGAATATGAAGATATTTGCTTGAAAAGAGATAAAGCTATAGAAAAATATAATAAAGCTGTTAAAGAAGGAAATATGAAAGCTAGAGACGAGCAAGCTGACATAATATTACAATGCCAATTCAAAACTCAAGAATTATTAATGAGGAGGTGATATAGATGATTAGAATTGATACAAGTAGTCATTATTTAGCTAAAGAACATAATAAAAGAGCTTTCTATGAATTAAATAGCCTTTTGTTAAGCGAGAAAAATCCATATCAAGAATTGTTTCAGACAGAAGAGTTATTTTTAGACAATATAGATGGGTTTATATCTATTGTTCCCTCATGTAAGAGTGCATTTTATTCAAAAGATAATCCCATAACTTATGATGATTTAGAAAAGTTGGCTGATTTTATATGGGATAATATTGAATTTTATGGGACTTTATACATTTACATTGGTGATTATATCTTTAAATACTAAGGAGGGGTTAGTATGAGGTTTAAATATACTCCAGAAGAAGTAATGAAAAAATATCCTAGAATAGTAGCTCATTTAATAGCAGAAAGCTTAGGTTATTTCACTCCACGTTCCGCCGCCATAGCTATTATAAAAGCTAAAAATAACGAACCTTACTTCTGTGAATGGTATACCGATTGTGCTAGAAGGTATGGAGATATGTGGGACAAGGAGAACGTGGTAAGGGTGACCAGAGAAGTTTTAGAACAAGCCATAAAGTACAGGCATGTACATAAAGGGTACATGTCTGACTATAAAAAGGCGTTAGAAATTGTAAAGAAAGCTATTAGAGGTAATGAACCAACTTTTGCTAGTTGGTTCTAACCTCTCATCCACCCTATTCTGAAGGAGGTATATTATGGATAGACTTATTGAGTTAATAGAACAATGGGAAGATGGTAAAGGATTGAAGGATGAAAATATAATTGATTTTCTGTCCGAAGTAAAGGATTTTGAAAAAGAGTTACTAAAGGCATTGTTAATGAGATTAAGATCTTATACTAAGAATTTAGAGCTTTACAGGTTGGATAAAGAAAAATTTACGGTGGAGATAAAAGAAAGCCAATTTCAATCCTTATCAAAATTAGTAAATGCCTTAGAGACATTAAAGACTGAAATGGAATCTTCTAATGAATTTAAAGAGTATGTAGAAAATATGTTTATATTTAATTTTGATGAGTATAGTATTGAAGAAATTATAGATGTGGTCTATGACCACATCTATCCTTTGTATTAAAGGGGTGATTTTATGAAAATAGGTTTAAAAGTTATTGCTAATGAAAATTCCCCCTACTCAGGTTTGGTGGGGGTAGTTGTAGATGTAAGAGATAATTCAAATAAGGAAACTGACAATGAGGGAAAAGACATCTATGTATCTTTTGAAACACCTAACGATAAAGAAAAAATAAAAATACTAGAGGAGAGATTTTCTAAATTATATAGACAACCCATGACAATAGATAATATTGCACTTGATTTAGTAATCATGTCTAAGGATGAACTTATTTTTATAGAGGAGTGATTTTATTATAAAGGAGTTTTTATTAAAAAACATAATTTAAAAGGAGATGGTATTGTGACAAAAACTTTATATTTTGGTTATGGAACAGGATATGTTTTCTCAGATAGCAGAGAAAATATTCATGAAGTAGCTGCTAAAAAAGCGGCTGAAGATGGTGAAGTTATTAAAATTGAAGAAGTTGAAGAGATAAAGATTGATTTTACAGATAAGCTAAATAATATTAGGTTATTTGGAGATGGCTACATTTATGATGAGTTTGCGACAAATGTAGACGAAGATAGTGTTATAAATATAATATGGGCTATCAAATGCTATGAAGATTATAGCTGCGATATGGTTAGGGAAGGACTAGAAGTGGCAGGAGCAATAGTCGAAGATTTAGATATTGATGTTTTAGAATTCTAAAGGATAATAAGACACATCAATGAATTCATTGATGCGTCTTATATAGTGATTTTATGTTTGAATTTGGTAGTGATGATGATTTCTTTTAGAACCACCTTTTTGGAATGTTAAACAATATTATGGGAAAGGAGGGAAGGCGTTTCCTCCCCAACTTAAAAAAGTCGGGGTCTCCACGCCTTAATTTAGATGAAGGAAGAAGTATTAGATATTTTAGATATTCTGGAAGAATTAACAGATACATGTAAGAATATGGCTGATAATCTATATGAAAAAAGTAATTATGAGGATATTGAATTCTTTTCTTTTTCAAAATCTTTTTTAGAGATTTTTAATAGAATTTCCAATTTAAAAGAAAAAATATAAATTAAAGCCTTTCAATTTTTATAGGGGAGTGATTATATGTTTGAATTCGGTGGTATAGTTTTTCATCAATTAAAAGATACGAGAGATGATTTAGAGTGTATATTTAACAATGACGATGAAATTTTACTTGCTACTAAAAAGACTTTTGAACATAGAGAGGATGGATTGAATTTTGATTATAAATATTTGATACATGCTATAGATTTATATACTATTGGTGAAGATGACAATGCTTTTAACATAAGTATTCATTTAGTCGTCTCCCCCGCCTTTATCGACAAGGAATTGAAAGAAGATATAAAAGATTATAATGGGGGCTATTGTGACTATGATGATATATTCTTTTATGGACTTAGAATTCCATTATTAAGAGAACTTTACTACGAGAGAGACAATATTGAGGAATTTTTGTATAAAGTTGGAAATATTATTGAGCCTTTGGATTCCATGAAAGGATTCTATTTAGACAGACCTATTAATAAATTAGGTAGTACAGGGTGGGACATGATATTTAATTGTTTGGATGGAAAGTCATTTATTCATAAGGTATTGGAGAGGTACGATTAACCTCCCCCCACCCTACTCTAAATGGAGGTGTAATTATGAACAAGTGTGTTATCTGTGGTAAAGAATTTCTTCGAGTAGGGGTTCAAAAGACCTGCTCTCCTGAATGTAGTGAGGAAATGACTAAGAGATATATGAAAGATTGGCACGACAGGCAGTACGGAAATAGAATAAGGGAATGTCTTGTATGTGGTAAAAAATTTGAGTCTAGGTACGGTAGGATGTTATGCAGCGATGAATGTAGAGAAGAACGAGAAAAGATTAGAGATCAGAATTGGCATAAGAGAAATTACGAACCGAAGATAAAAGCCTGTGCTATATGTGGTAAAGAATTTTCAGGTCGTGGGCGGTCAAAAACATGTAGTAATGAATGTAAAGCAGTATATAAAAAGCAGCAGAGTAAAGAGGAGTGGAAAATGTACTCCAAGAATAAGTACGGGAAGATTATTACCCGTTATCTTATCAATAAGTTAACAAAGCTGGAAGATGAATTTACTTATAAAGGTGAAAAATATGTGGTAGAAGGTTCGGGAGAATATTGGAAAAGATGGAAAAGTCAAAATAAAAAGTTAGAGATAGAGCTTGAAACAGACGGTAAAGTAAAAAGTGTGACATTTTGGAAAGACGGTACTATTGTTGAAAAGTTAGAGTATTAAGGGGGTGCTTTTATGAACATTAGAGAAGCTACAAAAAAATGGGTTGATGGTTTTTACGCTTATCCTCATTCTTTAATTGAAAGAGCTTATAAAGATAATGTAGATGATTTACAAGAGCTTACTCCTTTGAAGTATATATGTCCTGAATGTAATAAAGAGTATACAGAGGATGAGGCTGAGGAACAAGATTATTATTGTAATTGCCAAAAACTCTTAACATATGAAGAATGGACAGAGCAGGAAGGATATTATAATTTAAGAAATTTATCGGAAGATGAACAGGCGAAAATATTTCTAAAATATAGAGAATATGTCGAATACTTTGAACAACCATGTCTTGAAGAACTTTTTCCTGATAGTTGGTTACCTATGTGGGGGTGGGTATGGACTTTTGATAGTACATTAGATGAAGAATGGGCTAGAGAGCATATAGACGAAATGGCAAAGTGTGGATTTAGAATATATGAAAGTGATGAATTAGGTATATTCTTTGGTATAGATGGTGCAGGATATGATTTCTACGCTAATCATTGGATCCCACTATATAAAGCAAGAGGTTTAAAATGGCATGATGAGAAAAGTGATAAAGTATTGAATAATGACTTAATAATAAAAGCTAATATATTTAAAGACATAATACGTGCAGAAAAAGACCAAGTAGAACCTACTATTCAAAGTCTTTTAAAATTCAAAGAAGCTTATTATGAATTATTAAAAACATGGTATGAGAATGATATTTTAGATCAAACAGAAAGTTTAAAGATTTATCCATTCCATATATCTTTTGATGAGTTAAATGTAGCAGAGTGGGTGGACTCTACAGTAGAAGAAATTCAAAAAGCCTATAAAGATATTAAAAAGGAGGAATGTTAATATGTTAAAAATAAAATTTGAAATGGAAAAGGAAACTAAGAATACTATTAGATTTAAAGAAGTTGAGGAAGATGGTTATGCTAAAGTTGGTACTATCTACA